>Ga0105239_10006519_pt1 | contig 13526 bp, 12 predicted proteins | sample KBSC44metaG_FD_92761 | JGI IMG/M metagenome (GOLD analysis project Ga0105239, IMG submission 92761) | Corn rhizosphere microbial communities from Kellogg Biological Station, Michigan, USA - KBS C4-4 metaG | ecosystem: Host-associated > Plants > Roots > Rhizosphere > Soil | place: Michigan, USA... | reverse complement strand
TACCAGATCGGTTTCGGCCCGGTTCAATACATAGTAAACATTCACTACGTCGATGATATTGGCCAATCCGGCATTGTACAAAGCCAGCCGCTGATTATAAGCATCGGTAGCTGCCTGCAACTGCACCGGTATTTCATTTAATTTCCTCAGCGCGGCATTCACATCCACATCCGCTCGTTGAATAGCAGCCTGCAATTGTTCCTTTTGTAAAGTGTATTGCTGTTCAGATGCCTGTGTGCGGTACTGCTGCACAGCGAGCTGATCGTGCTTTTTGCGTAAGTCGAATGGATTGTACGTTACAACAATACCAGCGAGGTAGTTGTAGCGGTTTTGTGTAAGAACATTACTTACATCGCTGTGAAAATTGCCTGCAGGGTCCATGGTTGAACCACGCAGCCATCCTGTTGCCAGCAGTTTAATTTTAGGGTTATAGTTTTTTCTGATGGCATTTTCACTGGCCAGATTGTAGCGGTAGGCAGACTGGTAATACTGCAACAGCGGATGGTACACAGATACATCTTTTGTACCATCGGGCAAAACCAGTTGCTGTGGCATGAATGCGTTGGCCGTATCGGGTGTTATTAATGAAGTATCAATACCTGTTAACAGTCCCAGATCGGTTTTTGCCTGATCAAGCTGGCGATTTGTTTCCAGTAAGGTCAATCTTGCTTTAGATAATTCGGCATTGGCAACCGAGCTGTCTACACCCGGCCGTAAACCGTTTACTACATACGCATCTATTGCCTGCCTGATGGTATCGATACGCTCAACAGCCCGCTGGCTGTATTGTACGAGGTAATAGTTCTTCAGCACGTTAAAATAGGAACTTAGTACAGCGCCCTGCAACAGGAACATTTCTCTTTGCAGATCATTTTGCTGTACAGTGAGGTTGGCAGAAGCCACTGCATCCTGCGCCTTATAGGAACCAAAGTTGATCAGTTCCCAGTCGAGCAGGGCAATTGATACATTGCTATACTGTATGTCGGGAACATTGCTGTTGCGGGTGCCACCGCCTACCGAAGGCACAGTGCTATAAGTGAAAATGGTACCGGGTATATTATTATTTGTACCGGCATCAAACTGCTCCATGAGTTTTAATGCAGGGGTACGTTCATGATCCACCTGTTTTGTATACGCCTCGGCTGCTTTTACCAGTGATTGCTTTATCTGCAGGGAGGGATAATGTTTTTCCATTGAGTCCAGTGCCTGATGAAGTGTCAGTACTTGCTGGGCAAACACACCGTTGCAACAAAGTACAAGGATGCCCATGCACAAGCCTTTTGTAAAAGGGCTCATTATAATTTCGTTTTGAATAGAGGGTAAAGAAATAGTTTACAAAGAAGACATAAGTGTATAAGTGTAGCATTGCTCGCGCACTTACATCACACACTCATGAACAATAAAACTTATGCAGAAGGAGGCCCTCGTGAGGTGAAGTGAAAAACAACCGGCAGCGAACAAAGGGGTTTGTAAAAAGCCGTTGGGAGTTCAACAGTAACTGCAAAAGGACGGGATTCTATGTGTCCGATAACAAGATCAGCCTCTGCCAGAATGTTGCTCTTTTTTGTTCTGAAGGCAGCAAACTTTAAAACGCTTTTCTTATTACTGCTTACGGTGAACCCAAAATGAAAGATCTGTAACTGGTCTTTTTCGAAGATCCGCTGACTTGCTGCAGATAAAGTGATAACATGACGGGGGGAGGCCGCGATAATACCGGTACTTATGAAAAAAAGTACGGTCAGCGCCATTAACCCTTTTGAGGCAGTATTTTTTATTACGTTAATCCCCTTCATTCATTCAGTTAGTGCAGGAGAGGCCGAAAATAGCACACAATATTGTTAAGTGCTTGTTACCAGCCAACCCTTCGGCTCCGGTCAGGACTTTTAAACCAAGAAAAGATGCTGGTAAAGCAAGAAAAGATGTCTGGAATAATATTTTATTAAGAAAAAGTGTGGAATTTAGTAGTGTGCTTTTACCGAATCTGTGGAATGAATGAATGAAGTTCTTAATCAATATTGATAATCAGCAAATTAGACAAGCATACAATCGTCAAAGGGGCAATATTATTTCTGTGTTAAGAAATCATTACCAATGGACCCTTCTTTTTATGCTATGGTATTAGTTCTATTTTTGCGACAAATTTTTTTGAGCAATGGGCCTAAACTCCATAATGAAGATTTTCATGCCGAAGGACAGGATATTTTATTCCCTGTTTGAACAGGTTGCCCACACCGTAGCCAAAATGGGTAAGGTAATGAAGGAAGTAGTTACCGAGCCAGATTTTGATAAAAGGGCAGCTCTGATTGCGCAGATCGAGGACCTGGAGCATGTAAATGACGATTATACCCATAAAATTTTTACCGAACTCGGCAGAAATTTCATTACCCCCTTTGACCGGGAAGACATTCACTACCTGGCCAGCGCCCTGGACGATATTGCAGATTATATTTTCGCTTCAGCTAAGAAAATAAACTTTTACAAAGTTAATCCCAACGATCAGGGCATTCAGAAAATGGCCGATCTGATCGATCAGGGTTGTGAGCAGATAAAAAATGCAGTACTGCAGTTACGCGATATGCGCGATATGCGCCAGATCACCGATGCCCTGGTAAAGGTAAACAGCATTGAAAACCAGGCCGATGATATCTTCGATATGAGCATCGACCGGTTATTTGAAACAGAACCCGACGCCAAAGAGGTGATCAAGAAACGTGAAATTTACCAGGTAATGGAAATTGTAACCGATAAATGTGAAGATGCCGGTAATGTAATTGAATCCATCATCATTAAATACGCGTAACGACAGGATCGTTTTATAACTAACCGCTGCTGCATGCTTACATTATTAGTAGTTATCATTATACTTGGTTTGGCTTTCGATTTGATCAATGGTTTTCACGATGCTGCAAACTCCATAGCCACTGTTGTTTCTACCAAAGTATTAACTCCCTTTCAGGCTGTTGTATGGGCGGCCATGTTCAATTTTGTGGCGCTTTGGATCTTCGATTTAAAAGTGGCCAACACCGTTGCCAAAACCGTGCACAGCGATGCCATCAATTTATACGTAATTCTTGCCGGTTTAATAGCGGCCATTTGCTGGAACCTGCTTACCTGGTGGTTTGGTATTCCATCCAGTTCTTCGCATACATTAATAGGTGGTTTTGCCGGGGCGGCTGTTGCGCATGCGCACAGCTTTTCGGTAATAGATAACGAAAGCATTATTAAAACGATTGAATTTATTGTACTGGCGCCCTTTATTGGTATGGGCATCGCTTTTGTTATAACCATTATCATAGTCAATCCTTGCCGAAGGGCCAATCCCTATCATGCAGATAAATGGTTCCGGCGACTGCAGCTGGTATCATCGGCTGCCTTTAGCTTAGGCCATGGTGGTAGCGATTCGCAAAAAGTAATTGGCATTATTACTGCCTCTATGGTGGTATTCGGCGCATGGCTGGTGCAGCATGGACAAGCGGTGCCTGCATGGGCGCATATTCCAATGGTAGTAGATGCACACGGTAAAAGCACTTATGGTCATGTACCCAACTGGATACCTATCACCTGTTATTTGTGTATCGGCTGTGGCACTATGATGGGTGGCTGGCGTATTGTAAAAACAATGGGAACCAAAATTACCAAGGTAACTCCACTTGAAGGCGTTGCTGCCGAAACAGCCGGCGCTATAACACTCTATGGTGTTTCACAGGGTTTAGGGGTGCCTGTAAGTACAACACATACGATTGCAGGTTCAATCATGGGCGTGGGTATGACCAAACGTTTGTCTGCCGTACGCTGGGGTATTTCAATCAACCTGCTGTGGGCATGGATACTCACCATTCCCGTAAGTGGCCTGCTCGCCGCAATCATTTATTATATTCTGAAGCTTATCAATCCAGTCGCTTAATAAAATTGTCAGCAAGACGAAAAGACCGAAAGTCCGGAAGAATCATATTGAATTATGAATTTCTTCCGGACTTTCGGTCTTTCTAACTTTCCAGCTTTCTTTTTTTTAATTACTTTGGCATAATTTCAACCCTCTATCTATTTAAATTATAGCTGACATGAAAGGAATTATTTTAGCCGGTGGTTCAGGCACACGATTGCATCCTATAACCTATGCGATCAGTAAGCAGATCATGCCGATTTACGATAAGCCGATGATCTATTATCCGCTATCTACATTAATGCTGGCCGGCATTCGGGATATTTTGATCATTTCTACTCCACACGATCTCCCTCAATTCAAAAGACTATTGAATGATGGTTCACAATTAGGATTAAAATTTTCCTATGCCGAACAGGCAGTCCCCAACGGGCTGGCGCAGGCATTTGTAATAGGCGCTGATTTTATCGGTGATGATAGTGTGGCCCTGGTTCTGGGTGATAATATTTTCTATGGCGTGGGGCTGGGCGAACAACTCGAAAAAAATGCTAATCCCGATGGTGGCATTGTATATGCTTACCGGGTAAGTGATCCTGAGCGATATGGGGTGGTTGAATTTGATAAAAATAACAAAGCTATTTCTATTGAAGAAAAGCCGGCACAACCCAAAAGCAGCTATGCTGTACCGGGTTTATATTTTTATGATAATGAAGTAGTAACCATTGCCCGCGACCTGAAACCAAGCCCCAGAGGCGAATATGAAATAACTGATGTAAATAAAGAATATCTTCGCAGAGAAAAATTAAAAGTATCCATTCTCGACAGGGGTACCGCCTGGTTGGATACAGGCACATTTGATTCTTTAATGCAGGCTTCGCAGTTTGTGCAGGTAATTGAACAACGACAGGGTATCAAAATAGCCTGTATTGAAGAAATAGCTTACCGCAAAGGATTTATCACAAAAGATCAGTTGATTACCGTAGCCCAACCCCTGCTTAAAAGCGGGTATGGTCAGTATCTTATGAATGTACTTAAAGAGCAATAGTCAATTGCCGATTGATTCACCATTCACGATTAAATAAACAACACAACGATACAATGAGCAAAATTCTGGTTACAGGCGGATGTGGTTACATAGGAACTCATACCATAGTTGACCTGATAGAAAACGGCTTTGAAGTAATTTCGGTAGACAATAATTCCCGGTCAACAGCACGTATTCTGGAAGGCGTTGAAAAGATTACGGGCCGGAAAGTAAAAAATTACAAAGTTGATCTGTGCAATTTTGACGATACCTGTGCCATATTTCAGGAAAATACCGACATAACAGGCATTATTCACTTTGCAGCATTTAAAGCAGTAGGCGAATCAGTGGAACAGCCGTTAATGTATTTCGAGAACAACCTTGTTTCGCTCATTAACCTGTTAAAGTGCGTAACGGAGTTTAATATTCCTCATTTCGTTTTCTCATCTTCCTGTACTGTATACGGCAATCCCGATAAAATACCTGTAACAGAATCAACACCACCCAAACCGGCTGAATCGCCTTATGGCTATACAAAGCAAATGGGTGAACAGATCATTAACGAGTTTGCAAAGGCCAATCCTGCCAAATGTATATTGTTGCGTTATTTTAACCCTGTTGGCGCACATCCTTCTATTTTAATCGGAGAATTGCCCATAGGAAAACCGGCTAATCTGGTTCCTGTTATCACACAAACTGCTATTGGTAAAATAGCCCTAATGCAGGTGCATGGAAATGATTATCCAACACGCGATGGCTCCTGCATTCGTGACTTTATTCATGTAAGCGATATTGCACATGCCCATACACTGGCCATTAAATATTTAGAGGAAGGCCGCAATTCGCAACGGTGCGAAGTGTTCAATCTGGGCACCGGTAATGGTGTAACCGTGCTGGAGGCTATCAATGCCTTTGAAAAGGTAAGTAATGTAAAGCTGAATTATGTTATTGGCCCCCGCAGGGCCGGTGATGTAATTGCCATTTATGCCAACAATGACCACGCCCGCAAGGAACTGGGCTGGGAAACCAAATATTCGCTTGAAGATATGATGACCACCGCCTGGAAGTGGGAACAACGCCTGAAAGCAGATGCCTCTTTTTTTCAAAGTAAACCGGCTGATTTGAATTAATAATCCGAAAGAATCTTAGGTTTTTCTTTCCGACTTACAGACTTTCCGACTTACGGACTTGTCTTTTTATTTAGTTTTGCACCACCAAATTTTAAACATGCTGAAAGAAATACAGGTAACCGGACAAAAAGATACCCGCAGTGGTTTTGGCGATGGCATTGTGGAAGCAGCCCGTAAAAATTCCAATGTAGTAGCATTAACAGCCGATCTGGCTGGCTCTATGAAACTGAATCAGTTTATGAAGGAGTTTCCAGAGCGTTACATACAATGCGGTATTGCTGAAGCCAATATGATGGGTATTGCAGCCGGATTAACGATTGGAGGAAAAATTCCTTACACTACTACTTTTGCCAACTTTTCTACCGGCCGTGTATACGACCAGATCCGTCAGTCGATAGTATACGCAGGAAAAAATGTAAAGATCTGTGCTTCACACGCAGGTTTAACACTGGGCGAAGACGGAGCTACGCACCAGATACTGGAAGACATCGGACTGATGAAAATGCTGCCCGGTATGACAGTGATCGTGCCCTGCGATTATAATCAGACCAAAGCTGCAACTATGGCAATAGCCGAGTACGTTGGTCCTGTATATCTGCGCTTTGGCCGTCCCTCATGGCCTATTTTCACAGCTGCTGACCAGAAATTTGAAATAGGTAAAGCTCAGTTCTTCAGCGAAGGAAAAGACGTTTCGATCTTTGCCTGCGGCCACATGGTATGGAAAGCCATTGAAGCCGGCCGCATACTGGAAGAAAAAGGCGTGAGCGTGGAAGTAGTGAACATTCATACTATAAAACCACTCGATACCGAAGCCATACTTAAATCTATCAGCAAAACACGCTGTGCAGTAACAGTTGAAGAGCACAATGTGATCGGCGGATTAGGCGATGCCATTGCGCAAACTGCCGCTCGTCATTTGCCTATTCCCATTGAGTACGTTGGTACCAATGATACCTTTGGCGAAAGCGGTACACCTACCCAGCTGCTGACAAAATATGGACTGGATACACCCAACATTGTGGATGCAGCAAATAAAGTACTGGCAAGAAAAGGAGCTTAATAATAAACATCTGATAAATTAAAAAGCGTGACACGGTTAAATCGTGCCACGCTTTTTAATTTATGCTCACACTAAAGCGAAAGCCTTTTTAGGTATAACCGCTTAACAATTGCGATTGGCAAGCAACACAATAGTATGGCTTATAAATAATTACACCTTTTTCATTACTTAATATGTTAAATAGAAAGGTGTATATCTTATCATAATATATTTGCTTTGGCGTTAAACTTAACCCATCAGAGATGTTCCAATATTTTATCACAGAAAATGCTAATCTATGTCGGTGACCATGCAAGACAGCGAATTGCTGACCCAATTTCGCGATCCGGCCACTAAAGAAAAAGCTTATACGGCTATAATCCGAAAATACCAGGAAAGACTATATTGGCACATTCGCCGTATGGTTGTAGAACATGAGGATGCGAACGACGTATTGCAAAATGTATTTATCCGCGTGTGGAATGGCCTGGAAAATTTCAGGGAAGATTCACAACTATACACATGGCTTTATCGAATTGCAACGAATGAATGCCTCACGTATCTTGAGCAGCAGAAGAAACGGGCCTCCGTTTCGCTCAGTGACGTGGAAAGCGGACTGGAAAACAAGATCAAAGCCGATAAACATTTCGATCCTAATAAATTAGAGTGGAAATTACAACTTGCCATTCAGCAATTACCTGAAAAACAGCGGGTTGTGTTTACTCTACGATATTACGACGAAATGCCGTACGAAGAAATGAGCAGGGTGTTAGATACTTCAGAAGGAGCGTTGAAAGCCTCATATCATCATGCGGTTAAAAAAATTGAAGATTACATAGTTAATCATTAAACTTTAATTAACAAATTAAGTCTCATTAGGTGCAATGAAAAACAGGGTCGACATATTAAATGAGTTAAGGGAAATCAGCCCGGTTGTAGCGCAGATCGGCGATCAGAACCCCTACACAGTACCGGCAGGGTACTTTGAAGGGTTAGCCGATAAGGTGCTGCAATTTATTAAGGTTGATGAAGGGAATACGCCTGTTTTGCCCCAAACAAATAACCCCTACCAGGTTCCTCAGGGCTACTTTGATAACCTGGCCACCGAGTTGTTGAAACGGGTAAAAGCCGATGAGTTAACTTCACCCCTTTTACAAAAGGCAAAAAATAACCCTTACCAGATACCGGTTGATTATTTTGAAGGATTGGCCGGTGAGATATTACAGCGCGTAAAAGCTGATGATGTTACGGTTTCACCTGAATTACAACAGGCGAATAATAATCCTTATCAGGTTCCTGCGGGTTATTTTGAAGGATTAGCTGGTCAGTTGTTACAACGAATAAAGGCTGATGAGCTTACGCTTTCACCCGAATTAGAGCAGGCAAAAAATAATCCTTACGAAGTACCACAAGGCTATTTTGATAATTTATCTACTGCCGTTCTGAACAGAATTAAAGCTGAACAAACTGATAACGCCAGCGAAGAGCTGGAATTATTATCACCGTTACTGAACAGGATTGGTAAAACCACACCATTCAGTATGCCGGCAGGTTATTTTGATGAATTGAGTGAGAATGCAACAGCCGGTGCACAGGCGATTGAATTTGTAAACGGAGAACTGGAGAACCTGTCACCATTGATGGGCGGCCTGCGCAACAAACAGGCTTATGAAGCGCCTGCAGGTTATTTTGAACAATTACCTGAGCAGATATTGAATGCCGCCAAAGCGCAGCAGCCTGCCAAAGTGGTATCCATCAGTTTTGCCCGCCGTGTTGTACGATATGCCGCCGCTGCGGTGGTAGCCGGTATCATCGGTGTTGCAGGCTGGATGTACCTGGGTAACGATAATTCTGCAACAAAACACGATACGCCTTCTATTGCAGGTGTTATTGTACCTAAGCAACAGCTTGATAGTGTCAGCGACGAAGTATTGGAAAAGTACCTCGAAAATCAAACTGCAGCACCTGCTGAAGCAGCCGCTGCAGTAGTCACCAATACTACAGCCAATTCAGAAATTGATACCAATGATATGAAGGATATGCTGGCCGATGTATCGGATGAAGATCTGCAACAATACCTTGAAAAGTATGGCACTACGGCTAACAAAGACGTTCAAACAAACTAATTACAGTCATGAAAAAATATTTACTCATTATCGTGTTGTTTCTGAGTGCAGCGGGTGTTTCCGTTGCACAGGATGCGGGGGGCGATAAACCGGATGGGGGGAGGCTGGAAGCATTAAAGATAGCCTACCTCACCAAAAAACTAAACCTGAGCACAGACGAAGCGCAGAAGTTCTGGCCTATTTACAACCAGTATATGGACGAGATCAGAAAAACGAGGATAGATGCACGTCAGAATAAAGGAGCAGAATTAGACACTGAAGAAAAATTATTGAATATCCGAAAGAAGTACAACGGCGAATTTAATAAGGCGTTGTCTTCTGATAAAGTAAATCAATTCTTTAAAGCCGAGAAAGAATTTGGTACTGTGTTGCAGAAAGAACTCATGGAACGAAGAATGCAGCACATGGAAAACCGAAGACCTTTCAGGCAGTAAATGAATTAAACTAGGTGTTTTTCATAGGTTAGCAATGGCCGGCTCTTTCCAGAGCAGGCCTTTTTTATAAATGAGAAATTTGAAATTAAAAATGTAAAATGAAAAAGTTTAGAATTCCCAGGTAGGATTTTTTACATCATGATAAAACAAAAACTGCCATTTTTCCGCTTCTCCTGTCTTCCACCATTGCTGACGAAGTTCCATACTTTTCTTTCCATCATAATCATATTTGGCCACAAAACGGCTTCGCATTTGTTGTAATTGCGGTGCATCATCAGCGCCGAAAAAAACGGTTTCACCGGCATCAACAATCCAGAACACCTGATGGTATTTACTGTGAGCGCCGGTTATTTCGTGTTTAATATATCCGTCTATTACGCCATCGCCATCGAGCCAAACTACCTGTGGCGCATTTTTCAAACATTCTACTTCTTCGGGTATGTAAGACGGAAACCCTTTTTCAAATACATATTCCAGTTCCTTTTTCTGCACATAATACTTTGCCTGCGGAAAACTAAGCGATCGCTCCTGCCCTTCACCCATGGCTATTCCACCGGCATGGTCTTTATGTAAATGCGATAATAATACTTTGGTTATTTCACCGGGGTTGATGCCATTGTTGATCAGGTTCTGGTGTAATTGCAGGCGGCCGTTCTCATTTTTGAAGCCTAAACCGGTATCAAGCAATAATACATCTTCTGAAGTAACTACAACAAAAGGTTGTACTTCTACCAGTAAACTGCCTACAGGGCGTGCCTGCAGATCATCTTTCGAAGTATCAAAAGGAACAAACAGTTTTGTTTTATCTATCGTAAAAGTGCCCTCACTCAGCGGAATAATTTTCATCTTACTTGAAATTAACGTAATACCATCTGTCTGTCAGCATCCAGCCGGATCAATATAAACAACTGGGTAGTGAAAGATAAAAGCGATGTACCTCCATAACTTATAAATGGCAATGGAATACCAATTACAGGGGCCAAACCAATGGTCATACAAATATTAATGGCTATATGGAAGAAAAACACCGATGCTACTCCATATGCGTAGCACCGGCTAAAAACGCTTCGCTGTCGTTCAGCAATATTTACCATTCGCATCAATAGAAAAATATAAATACCCAGTACAGCTAAACAACCCAAAAAGCCAAAGCCCTCACCAATGGTACAAAAGATAAAGTCGGTACGTTGTTCCGGCACAAATTCGAAACGCGTTTGCGTACCTTTCAAAAATCCACGGCCTACGAAGCCACCGCTACCAATGGCGATTTTGCTCTGGCGTACGTTATAGTCAGTATCTTTTTTGGAATTGCTCTGCTCAGGTTCATCACCTTCTACTGTATTCAGCTTGGCGTATGGGTTTTCGCGACCGATGAGCGAGAAGATGCGTTCTACCTGATATTTCTTCAATACCTTGGTAAATATAAAAGGAACGGCAAAACGTTGTACGCCCACGCAGATACCCCATATCAATGCAATAATGATGATCAATTCACGACGGGACCTTGTTAAGCGCCATCCGAAATAAATAGCTATCAGGGCAATTGCGGTCAATACAATGGCCAGTATATCTTTATCAACCAGCAGAGTAGCTACTACCAGCACGGCCAGCGAAAAACCAATTACCAGATAGCCGGCGGGTAAGCCTTCGCGAAACATTACCAGAAAGAAAGCAAGGAATACCAGGGCCAAACCGGTTTCGTGTTGTGCAATAGTAATCAGCGCGGGCAGCAATACAATACCTGCTGCCATGAGGTGTGAACTGGTTTTGTTGAAATCCGTTTCAACCCGCGACAGGTATTTTGCCAGTGCAAGACATACAAACACTTTACACAATTCGGCAGGTTGTAAATTGAAGCCGCCCAACCGAATGATCGATTCGGTACCTTTTACGTTTGTATGAAAAGGAAACACCAGCAGCAACAGCAAAATGCCGAAGGCATACCAGATATTGGCGGTGGCGGTAAAGAATTTACTATCTGTAAGTAGTATAAATAAACCGATCAGCAACGATGCAGCAAAGAAGAACAGCTGTTTGCTGTATTCGGTTTTAAAGTTCAGAAAACTGCGCAGCACATCATCTCCTTCGCGATAAGTTACAGAGAAAATACTCATAAGCCCGATCGCGACCAGGATCAAATAGACCCAAATAAGGGTTGAGTCAACACCTTTTGAGATGGTAGGATTACGTTGGTTGTTCATGGATTTCTTTTACCTGTTGTGCTTTTAGCATAATCATGTTTATTAATCATCGCATCCTTAACCGGCTGCACAGCTACCGGCGCTGCCGGCTCACTTTGTTTTTTAGCACTATGCCGGGGCAGGTATTTTCTTATATAATTACTGTCACTTGTTAAGTTAAACCATTTATATGCCCTGACAGAATCAGTTTTAAATTGTAACCGTTCGAAGTAGTCGGGTATAATATTACTGCTGGCAATACGGTTCACTTCAGGCATTCTTTCACTTCTGATGGAATCAGTAAGGTATTTCTCTACCAGAAACGATCCAATGGGGGCTGCCCAGGCAGCACCAAAACCTGCATTTTGCACTACAACGGCCACACAAATTTTGGGATCTTCGCGAGGGGCAAAGCATACGAACATGGAGTTATCTTTCAACTGGATCACTCTGCCATCCAAAACAGTTTTATTTTCAGCTGTACCTGTTTTGGCGCAGATATTAATACCGGGAATCCTTGCAGCCTGTGCCGTACCATGCTCTACCACATCCTGCATACCCTGTTGTACGATATCGTATTGATCATCAGGAATATGGGTTAATACCTCATGTTTCTGGCGATATTTTCTCATTACCGTGTCCTGCTCGGTTTCGTTCTCGATGTTCTTAACAAAATGCGGAATATAATAATAGCCTTTATTGGCAATAATAGCCATGGAGTTGGCCATTTGCAAAGGCGTTACAGTTAATTTATCCTGGCCGATACCAATGGTGACCATGGTACACGAGTTCCACGACCGGCGATATTCTTTATCATACTGCGTTGTGTCGGGCACATTAGCGCCAATTTCACTGGGCAGGTCAACTCCAATACGATGCCCTAAACCAAATGCATGCATGTACTCTGTCCAATGTACCAAACCGGTTCGTGAACTATGGTATTCAGGATTATCAATAGTTTTTCTGAACACATCTGAGAAAAACGAGTTGCACGACCAGGCGATCGATAGTCGCAGGTTGGCTGAGTGACCCAGCCAGTGCTCGGTACATTTTACGGGACGCGCGCATCCATAATAGGCGCCTGTACATGCAATGCCGCTTGCGGGAGTAATTACACCTTCATCGAGCCCGATCAAAGCTCCCAATGGTTTATAGGTAGAGCCCGGAGGATAGAACCCTTGTATTGCACGGTTTAACAGAGGCGCTCTTACATCAAGCACCATGTGACCGTAGTTCTTTTGCTTATCGGGACCCGTTAAGGTGTTGGGGTTATAGTTGGGACCTGAAGCCATGGCCAGAATGCCGCCGGTCTTTGGATCCAGTGCTACTACGGCGCCCAGTTTACCGGCTATTAGTTTTTCTGCCAGTTGCTGTAATTCAATATCAATATAGGTATGCAGATTACGGCCGCGAATGGCAGGGGTATCGTAACGTCCTTTTTCATAATTACCCACCAGGCGGTTCTTATTGTCTTTCAATAAAAACTCTACCCCGCGTTGGCCCATCAGTACCCGTTCATAATAAGCTTCCAAACCATTACGGCCCACATAGTCACCCATATGGTAAAAACCGCCGGAACGTTTAATAATATTGGAATCGGCTTCGCCGATGTAACCCAGAATATGGGCGGCTGCATTAAAGGGGTATACACGTACGGGACGTTCTACCAACGCGAAACCGGGGAATTTATAGATATTTTCATCCAGCCTG
>Ga0105239_10006515_pt1 | contig 13535 bp, 11 predicted proteins | sample KBSC44metaG_FD_92761 | JGI IMG/M metagenome (GOLD analysis project Ga0105239, IMG submission 92761) | Corn rhizosphere microbial communities from Kellogg Biological Station, Michigan, USA - KBS C4-4 metaG | ecosystem: Host-associated > Plants > Roots > Rhizosphere > Soil | place: Michigan, USA... | reverse complement strand
CAGGCGAAGGCGCGCGTGCGCTCGCAGGCGGAGGATCGCGCGGAGGAGCGCATCCTCGACGCGCTGCTGCCCAAGCGCCAGCTGCACGGATTCACGGGCGAGGCGCAGCAGTCCGACTCGACCGACTCCGACACGCGCCAGAAGCTGCGCAAGCAGCTGCGCGAAGGCACGCTCGACGCGCGCGAGATCGAGCTGGAAATCGCCCAGAACGTCGGCGTCGAGATCATGGCGCCGCCTGGCATGGAGGAGATGACGAGCCAGCTGCGCGGCATGTTCCAGTCGTTGCAGGGACAGAAGACGCAGGCGCGCAAGCTGGCGATCGCGCAGGCGCGGCCGCTGCTCGTCGAGGAGGAAGCCGGCAAGCTCGTCAACGACGAGGAGATCAAGTCGCAGGCGATCGCGAGCGCTGAGCAGAACGGCATCGTCTTCATCGACGAGATCGACAAGATCGCGCAGCGCGGCGAGTTCAACGGCGCGGGCGTCTCGCGCGAGGGCGTGCAGCGCGACTTGCTGCCGCTCGTCGAGGGCTCGGCGGTGTCGACCAAGTACGGCACCGTGCGCACCGACCACATCCTGTTCATCGCGTCGGGTGCGTTCTCGCTCGCCAAGCCGTCCGACCTCGTGCCGGAACTGCAGGGCCGCTTCCCGATCCGCGTCGAACTCGCGGCGCTCGGTGCGGACGACTTCCGGCGCATCCTGGCCGAACCGCAGCATGCGTTGACCAAGCAGTACACGGCCCTGCTCGGCACCGAAGGCGTCACGCTCGAGTTCGCCGCGGACGGCATCGCGCGGCTCGCCGAGATCGCGTTCCAGGTCAACGAGCGCACCGAGAACATCGGTGCGCGTCGCCTGCACACGGTGCTCGAACGCCTGCTCGACGAGATCTCCTACGAGGCCTCGGACCAGGGCGGTCGCCATTACCGCATCGACGCAGCCTACGTCGACGCGCACCTCGGCGACCTCGTGCGCGACGAGGACCTGTCGCGCTACATCCTGTAGGCGCGGAGCCTGCGACGAAGCGCCGCACGGGCGGCGGCACCTGCGTTCAGCGATTGGGAACCAGAAAAATCGTGAACCGGCGCAGCCCGAACTTGCGCCGACGACACCACTGCCGGACCATAGCACCATGACTACCGTAGTTCCGTTCAAGGCGCGCGGCGTGCGCGCCGAGCTCCGCGAGGCCTTCGAGCAACGCGTTCCCTTGCGCATCCTGCGCGAGCGCCTGCATGCGGGCGTGATCCATGGCTACGTCGTCGCGCTGTCGCGCGACTTCTGCCTCGTCGCCGAAGTCGGTGACGCGATGCGCTTCGACGGTTACATCGCGGTCGCGATCGCCGACATCAGCTCGATCGAGGAAGATCCCTCGCGCGAGTTCGTCGAGAAGGCGCTCGCGCTGCGCGGCGAGGCGCTCAAGGTGCCGGACGAGTTCGAGCTCGACGACTGGGCCGCGATCGCGCGCTCGGCGATGGCGTACGCGCCGCTGATCTCGCTCAACATGGTCGAGGACGACGAGGGCGAGATCAGCTACGTCGGCCAGCTCACCGAGGTCGAGCCGAACGCGCTCGTGCTGCGCGAGCTCGACCCGAACGCGCGCTGGTATCCCGACACGGGCGCGTACGAACTCGAAGGGCTCGGTTCGATCGGCTTCGGCTCCGGCTACCTCGACGCGTTGTGGCAGGTCGCGGGCTTGCCGGGCGATCCGCAGCAGCCGCGGGCGCCGCTCTCCGACAAGGTGCACTGATGCGATCCCGCGCAAGCGGGATCCGTTTCCCCGAACGCGACGGGCGACGATGAGCGCACCTACTCCGATCCGCATCGTGTTGCATCGCGCGTCCCACGCGCTCGAGGTCGAGTTCGACGACGGCGCGAGTTATCGCCTGCCCGCGGAATACCTGCGCGTGCATTCGCCGAGCGCGGAAGTGCAAGGGCACGGGCCCGGGCAGAAGGTGCTCGTCGCGGGCAAGCACGACGTGGCGATCGACGCGGTCGAGCCGATCGGCAACTACGCGGTGCTGCTGCGCTTCTCCGACGGCCATGCGAGCGGACTGTTCTCGTGGGGCGTGCTGCACGAGCTCGGTCGCGACCACGCGCGCAACTGGCAGGCGTATCTCGACGCGCTCGCGGCGAACGGCCTCGCGCGCTGAGCGCGCCTACCAGCCGCCGCCACCCCCGCCGCCGCCACCGCCGCCCGACGAGCCGCCGCCACCGCCGCCGGACGACGAGCCGGGCGCGCTCGACGAGGACGAGATCGCGCTGCCGAACGACGAGCCGAGATCGCTCGCGAAACCCCCGAAATTGCTGATCGACGCGCCGTGGTACCAGCCGGCGCCCGCGACCGCCGCGGCCGCCGCGGCAGGACCGACCGTCGCGGCGAACACGTTCGTCCAGTTCTCCTCGACGCCGAGCGCGAGCGCGTACGGCAGCATGCGGTGGAACTGGTCCGCGCTCATCGGCGGCGCCTTCTGCGCGGCGATCTCGTCGCGCTCGGCGACGCCGAGGTAGAGGCGCAGGCCGTCGATCTGGTCGAGCAGGCGGCGGCCGGTCGTCGTCGGCGCCTTCATGAGCCAGGCGAACACGAGGTTCGTGGCGATCAGCGCGACGATCGCGATCGCGAACGCGACCCCGGCGAGCATCACCAGCACGCCGATGCCGAACAGCTCGCCGGCGACGAACGGCAGCGCGAACACGCTGATGAACAGCGCCCCCGCCGTCGCCGCGGCGCGCTTGCCGAGCGATCCCCGCCGCGCCATCCGCCACGCGCGCACGACCTGCGCGCACAGCGCGAACACGCCGACGCTCCAGCCGCCGAGCCAGACCAGGATGAACGCGGCGCCGGCGGTGCGGCCCGCGTCGCCGATGAAAAGCGCCGCGCCGATCACCGTCGCGACGGTGATCAGCACGCCGATCACGACGAGGCCGGTGTTCTTGCGGAAGTGGCTGTCGGAGTAGGCTGCCTTCAGCGCGCTCTTGTGCGCGTCGAGCGCCTTCGAGATGCGCGAGTGCGCGGACTGCTGGAACGTGAACGCGTCGTCGCCGGCGAGGAGGTCGTCGACGAGGCGGGATTCGACCGGCGGGAGATCCGCCTTGCCCGCGCGCTCGATGCGGTAGTCGCCGCCATCGTCGGCGATGCGGATCGCGCCGCGCACGGCGGCGTCGACGACGTCCGCGGCGACGCAGCGGTCGTCCCAGCCCATGCGTTCGACGTAGCGCAGCGCGCCCGGCGTGTGGCCGGACGGCGGGTCGTACAGCGGAATGATCGTGCCCGGCTTGGGATCGCGGCCGACGCGCGACCACTGCACGGCGTAGTAGGCGAGCACGAGCAGCAGGCCGGCGACGAGCGCGAGCACGCCCGCATTGTCGCCGAGGAACCAGGCGACGCGCTGGCGATCGGTCGGCGCGGCGACGACGCCTTTCGGGAAGCCGACCGCGATCGTCAGTCCTTCGCTCGGCCGGAGCGTCCGCCTCGTCGCGAACACCGCGCGCGATTCGCCGTCGGCGCGTGCGCTCCAGTCCTTGCCCTGCGCGCCCTGGACGCCCGTGTAGGCGTCGAGGCGCAGGTCCGACGGCGCGATCGATCCCGGCAGCGCGACGGTCGCCGTCACCTCGTCGATCGCGAAGTCCCAGCCGTTGCCCGTCACGTTCCAGTACAGCTCGTCGTGGTCGGCGAAGAAGCCGAGCTGGCGACTCGTGTGGTAGTCGAACGAGTAGGTGTACTCGCCGGGCGGCAGCGTCGCCTCCTTCGAACCGAAGTAGACGCGCACGCCGTTGCCCTTGCGCTCGGAATGGAACGGCTCGACCGCGCCGTCGCGGGTCAACGCCCGAGGCTCGAACGCGACGTGCACGGCGTTGTGCAGGCGATCGGCGTAGTCGGTCGGGAAATCGCGGTAGATGCCGTGGCGGATGGCCTGGCCTTCCGCGCGCACGCGGATCGTCTCGGTGACGTCCATGCCGCCGTCGGCCGCGACCTCGATCGTGCTCTGGAACGACAGGATGCGTTCGTCGGCGGTCGCGGCGAGCGGCCACGCGCAGGCCACGGCGAGCAACCAGGTGGCGAGGTGCCGTGCGTGCATCATCGTGGAGCCTCCTGGCCTTCGCCCTGGCGGAAGAATTCGGCGGCGCCGAAGTTCGCCGCGCGCGCGACGAGCAGCGACGGGAACGTTTCGATCCGGTTGTTGAGGTCGCGCACCGCGCCGTTGTAGAAGCGGCGCGCGTACTGCAGGTGGTCCTCGATCGCGACGAGGTCGCGCTGCAGCGCGAGGAAGTTCGCGCTCGCCTTGAGGTCCGGGTAGCTCTCCTGCAGGGCGAGGATGCGCTGCACCTGCTCGGCGAGCTCGCCCTCGAGCTGCGCCTTGTCGCGCAGCGACGCCGCGGCCATCGCGCGCGTGCGAAGTTCGGCGACGAGGACCAGGGTCGCGCGCTCGTGGTCGGCGTAGCCCTGCACGGTGGCGACGAGCTGCGGCACGAGATCGTGCCGGCGCGTGAGCTGCACGTCGATGTCGCTCCAGGCGGATCGCACCTGGTTGCGCGCGGCGACGAGTCCGTTGAACAGCACGATCACGGCCGCCACCACGATCAGCGCGACCGCGCCCAGCCCCCAGACCAGCATGTCGATGCTCCCCCGCCCCCGTGGCGCGACGCTCCCGGCGGAGCGTCCGGCGCATTATGCGGCCCGCGCGCGCCGGCGCAACGCAGGCCGCACCGCGCCTGCGGTACCATGCCCGCCATGAGCGAAACGACCGGCAAGCCAGGCACCACCCACTTCGGCTATCGCGACGTGCCCGAGGCCGACAAGGCGCGCCTCGTCGGCGAAGTGTTCACGTCGGTCGCGCGCAAGTACGACATCATGAACGACCTCATGTCGTTCGGCGTGCACCGGCTCTGGAAGCGCTATTTCGTCGCGACCAGCGGCGTGCGCGAGGGCGACGCCGTGCTCGATCTCGCCGGCGGCACGGGCGACATCGCCGCATTGCTGCTGCCGAAAGTGCGACCGGCCTCCACCGGCACCGGCCGTGTCGTCGTCGGCGACATCAATGGCGACATGCTGCGCGTCGGGCGCGACCGCCTGCTCGACCGCGGCCTCGTGCACGGACTCGACTGGTCGCGCATGGACGCCGAAGCGCTGCCGTTCCCCGACCGCAGCTTCGACTGCGTGACGATGGCGTTCGGCTTGCGCAACGTCACGCGCAAGGAGAACGCGCTCGCCGAGATCCACCGCGTGCTGAAGATCGGTGGTCGCGCGCTCGTGCTGGAGTTCTCCGCCGTGCGCGCCGAGTTCCTCAAGCCGCTGTACGACTTCCATTCGTTCCAGGTGCTGCCGCGCATCGGCGCACTCATTGCCGGCGATGCGTCGAGCTACCGCTACCTCGCCGAGTCGATCCGCAAGCACCCGGACCAGGACACGCTCAAGGCGATGATGGAGGCCGCCGGCCTCGCGCGCGTCGACGTGCGCAACCTGTCCGCGGGCATCGTCGCGATCCATCGCGGCTACCGCGTCTGAGTCGCGCCCGATGCGCGTGCTGGTGACGGGCGCGTACGGCTTCATCGGTGCCTTCGTCGCCGCTGCGCTCGAGCAGGCGGGCCACGCGGTCGTGCGTGCGGTGCGGTACCCGCGTGGCGGCGACGCGAGCGCGATCACCTGCGACCTCGCGCGCGACGTCGACGCCGCCGACTGGCGCCCGCGCCTCGCCGGCGTGGACGCGGTCGTCAATTGCGCGGGCATCCTGCGCGAACGCGGCGCGGACACGTTCGACGCGGTGCACGTGCGCGCGCCGCTCGCGTTGTTCGGCGCCGCGGTGAAGGGAGGCATCACGCGGCTCGTGCAGGTTTCCGCGCTCGGCGATCCGGCCGATGGCGCGTTCGTCGCGTCCAAGCACCGATTCGACGCCGCAGCGCTCGAGCTGCATGCAGGCACGGTCGTGCTGCGCCCCTCGGTGGTCTATTCCGTGCGCGGTTCCTACGGCGGCACGTCGCTGTTGCGCGCGCTCGCCGCACTGCCCGGCGTCGTGCTCCTGCCCGGCGGCGGGCAACAGCGGCTGCAGCCGCTCGCCGCGGAGGATTTCGCGCGCATCGTCGTCGCCGCGGTCGAACGTCCCGTGGGCGGCGCACGCGAGGTCGGCGGCCCCGACACGGTGACGTTGCGCGACTACCTCGTCGCGTGGCGCCGCTGGTTGCATTGCGCGCCCGCCGTCGAACTCGCGATCCCGCGGATGCTCGTGCGCGTGGCCGCCGCGCTCGGCGAGCGCATCGGCGCCGGGCCATTCGGCCGCACGACGCGACGCATGCTGGAGCGCGGCAACGTCGTCCGGGGCGTCGATGCGAGCGGCGCATTCGGCGTCCCGCTGCGCGCGCTCGCCGACGTGCTCGCGGCGACGCCGTCGCAGGTGCAGGACCGCTGGCACGCGCGGCTGTATTTCGTGCTGCCGCTGCTGCGGTTCACGCTCGCCTCGCTCTGGATCGGGTCGGGCCTGCTCGGGCTGCTGCTGCCTGCGGCTGCCGTGGCCACGGCGAGCGACGGCGGGCCCCTCGATCCGCACACGGCGGTGGGGCTCGCGCGTGCGGCCGGCGCGCTCGACCTCGTCCTCGGCGTGCTGTGCCTGTCGCGCTGGCGACCGCGGCTCGTGCTTGCGGCGATGGCGGCGATGGTCGCCGCGTACACGGTGCTGATCGGGAGCGCCTGGCCGCGGTACTGGCTCGACCCGTACGGCGGCCTCGCCAAGAACGTGCCGATCCTCGCCGCGCTCGCGGTACTGCTCGCGACGGAGGAACGCCGGTGAACGAATACCTGCTGCTGAAGGCCGTGCACGTCGTCTCGGCCGCGTTGCTATTCGGCACGGGTCTCGGCAGCGCGTTCTTCACCTGGTTCACGCATCGCAGCGGCGACGTCGGCGCGATCGCGCGGGTGACGCGCCTCACCGTGCTCGCGGACTGGCTGTTCACGGCGCCCGCGGTGGTGATCCAGCCGCTGAGCGGCTTCGCGATGATGCGGCTCGCCGGACTCGACGGGCATGAGCCGTGGCTGCGCGCGGCGATGCTGTTGTACCTCGTCGCGGGAGCGTGCTGGTTGCCGGTGGTCGTGTTGCAGTACCGCGCGCGCGACCTCGCCGCGCGCGCGGCCCGCGACGGCACGCCGTTGCCGCCGGCGTACCACGCGGCGATGCGGCGCTGGTTCCTGCTTGGCTGGCCGGCTTTCGCGGCGGTGCTCGCGACGTACTGGCTGATGGTGGCCAAGCCCGCGCTGTAGTGATCACGGTGACGCGGTCTTTGCACCGCGTTTACACCGGACCGGCACTTTCGTCACGGGCGGCGCGGCGGGCACGGGCGCAGGCTGCGCGCTTCGTGTTGGCCAGCCAGGGGTTTCCGTGATGCGTCGCAAACCGTTCGGGGCGCTGCTCGCCTCGCTGCTGCTCGTGTTCTCGCTCGCCGTGCATGCGGCCGAGGACGACAAGGACGCCGAATCCGCCGACAAGGACGCGAAGTCGGCGAAGAAGGACGAGAAACCGGTGCCGCCCGAGAAGACCGCGGTGTCGCACGGCAGCGTCGACGTCGGCGGCCGCGCGGTGCGCTACACGGCGACCGCGGGCAACGTGCTCATCCACGACAAGGACAACAAGCCGAACGCGAGCGTGTTCTACGTCGCTTACACCGCCGATGCCGCGCGCGGCGCGGGCGAACGCCCCGTCACGTTCTTCTACAACGGCGGCCCGGGTTCGCCGAGCGTGTGGCTGCACATGGGCTCGGTCGCGCCGGTTCGCGTCGAATCGGCGAGCGCACAAGCGACCGCGCCGCCGCCGTACCGGCTCGTGCCGAACGCCTACAGCCTCATCGACCGCAGCGACCTCGTCTTCATCGACGCGGTCGGCACCGGTTTCTCGACGCCGGTCGGCAAGGGCAAGGGCAAGGACTTCTGGGGCGTCGACCAGGACCTCGACGCGTTCGCCAAGGCGATCACGCGCTACGTGACGATCAACCACCGCTGGAACGCGCCGAAGTTCCTGTTCGGCGAGTCGTACGGCACGACGCGCTCGGCCGGCCTCGTCAACAAGCTGCAGAACGACGGCATGGCGTTCAACGGCGTCGTGCTGCTGTCGTCGATCCTCAACTACGGTGCGAATTCGCCCGGCCTCGACCAGACCTACGTCGGTGCGCTGCCGACGCTCGCCGCGATCGCGTGGTACCACGACAAGGTGCCGAACAAGCCGGCCGACCTGCACGCGTTCCTCGACGAGGCGCGCGCGTTCGCCGCGGGCGAGTACGCGACTGCGCTCGCGAAGGGACAGAACCTGTCGCCGGCCGAGCTCGACGCGATGGCGGCGAAGCTCGCGCGTTACACCGGCCTGTCGGCGCAGTACCTCAAGGAGGCGAACCTGCGCGTGAACCAGAGCCGCTTCCGCAAGGAGCTGCTGCGCGACGAGCGGCGCACGCTCGGCCGCTACGACGGCCGCTACGAAGGCATCGACCTCGACGCCGCGGGCGAGAACCCCGAGTTCGATCCGTCCTCGACCGCGATCACGGGCGCCTACATCGGCGCGTTCAACCACTACGTCGAAGACACGTTGAAGTGGAGCAGCGACACGCCGTACGTGCGCACCGGTCCCGACATCATTCGCGACTGGGACTGGAAGCACGCTCAGGACGGTTCGCGCTTCCCGCAGCGCGTGCCGTACGTCGCCGCCGACCTCGCCCGCGCGATGCGCGAGAACCCCAAGCTGCAGGTGCTGTCGGCGAACGGCTGGTTCGACCTCGCGACGCCGTTCTTCGCGACCGAGTACGACATCTCGCACATGCAGCTCGACGCGTCGTTGCGTGGCAACGTGACGTTCACCTACTACCCGTCCGGGCACATGGTCTATCTCAACGTCGACGCGCTGAAGCAGTTCAAGGCCGACCTCGACCGCTTCTACGACCACGCGCTCGCCGCCGTGCACTGAGCGCAGCCCGCTCCCGGGCGCGCCGAGCCGGCGCGCCCGGAGCCGCCATCGCGCCCGCCATGCATGGCGGCGCCGCCCGTGTCGTGGTGCCGTTCGCGCGTGCAGCGCGAACGGCGCCGTGATTTCGGCGACAATCCCGCGTTCCGCTGTCGTCGCCCCGCCATCGAGGTATCCCGTGCCCACCCTGTCGCGCCTGCTCGTCCTGCCCCTGCTGCTGCTCGCGGTCGATGCCGCGGCGGCCGATCCGCACAGCTACGCGAACACCGACGCGGTGACCGTGCGCGCGGTCGCGCTCGACCTCGACGTCGATTTCGACAAGCGCGAGCTCGCGGGCACCGCCGAGCTGCAGCTCGACTGGCACGATCCGGCCGCGCGCACGCTCGTGCTCGACACGCGCGACCTGACCATCGACGACGTCGAGGCACAGGCCGCCGGCGGCCCGGCGCGCGTGCTGGGTTTCGCCCTCGACAAGCGCGACGCGATCCGCGGCTCGGCGCTGCGCATCCGCCTCGAGCAGCCGGCCGCTAGCGTGCGCATCCGGTATCGCAGTGCGCCGCAGGCGTCGGGCCTGCAGTGGATGACCCCGGCGCAGACCGCAGGCAAGCAGCATCCGTTCATGTTCTCGCAGTCCGAATCGATCCATGCGCGCAGCTGGGTGCCGCTGCAGGACACGCCGTCGGTGCGCTTCACCTACACCGCGCACGTGCGCGCGCCGAAGGCGCTGCGCGTGGTCATGAGCGCGGACAACGACGTCAAGCACGCGCTCGACGGCGACTTCCGCTTCACGATGGACAAGCCGATCCCGTCGTACCTGCTCGCGATCGCGGTCGGCGACATCGCGGTGCGCGAGACGGGTCCGCGCAGCGCGGTCTACGCCGAGCCGTCGGTGGTCGATGCGGCGGCGAAGGAATTCGCCGACACCGAGAAGATGATCGAGACGACCGAAAAGCTGTACGGCCCGTACCGCTGGGGCCGCTACGACATCCTCGTGCTGCCGCCGAGCTTCCCGTTCGGCGGCATGGAGAATCCGCGCCTCACGTTCGCGACGCCGACCGTGCTCGTCGGCGACAAGAGCCTCGTCTCGCTCGTCGCGCACGAACTTGCCCACTCGTGGTCCGGCAACCTCGTCACCAACGCGGCGTGGAAGCACATGTGGCTCAACGAAGGCTTCACGACATACGTCGAGAACCGCATCGTCGAAGCCGTCTACGGCAAGGCGCAGGCCGACGAGGAATTCATCCTTGCCGCCGACGAACTGCGCGGCGAGATCGCCGAGATGCCGAAGCCGGACCAGCGCCTCGTGCCCGACTTCGACGCGCGCGATGCCGACGACGCCGGCTCCGACTTCGCCTACACCAAGGGCGCGTGGCTGCTGCGCACGCTCGAGGCGAAGTTCGGCCGCGACGCGTTCGACGCATACCTGCGCGGCTACTTCGACCACTTCGCGTTCCAGAGCATCACCACCGAGCAGATGCTTGCCTACCTCGAGCCGAACCTGCTCGCGAAGTACCCGGGCAAGATGAGCCTCGCCGAGGTCAAGGCGTGGATCGAGCAGCCGGGCATCCCGGCCGACGCGACGGTGCCGACGTCGGAGCGTTTCGCCTCGATCGCCAGGCAGCGCGGCGAATGGCTCGCCGGCACGCGCAAGGCGGCCGATCTCGACGCGAAAGGCTGGAACACGCAGGAATGGATGTATTTCCTCGACGGCCTGCCGAAGCCGCTGAAGACGGCGCAGCTCGCCGAGTTCGACGCGGCCTGGCACCTCACGGGCGCGGCGAACGCGGAGATCGCGCGGCGCTGGTACCTCGCCGCGATCCGCGCCGACTACCGCCCCGCGCGCGAGCAGATGGCCGCGTACATGTCGCGCATCGGCCGGCGCTACCTGGTCCTGCCGCTGTACGAGGAACTCGCGAAGACACCGGATGGCCTCGCGTTCGCGCGCGGCGTCTACGCGAAGGCGAAGCCGGGCTACCACCCGCTCACGCAGGCGGGCATCGCGAAGGCACTCGCAAAAAAGCAGAAGCGCTGACGCGCTTCCCGGCGCGGTTCAGCCCGCCTCGAGCGAACCCAGCTCGCGTTTCGCCGCATCGAGCCATTCGCGCTCCTTGCGGCGGTAATAGCGCGGCGCGAGGCGCGCGCGCTTGAGCATGTCCTGCAGGACCGTGCGCGCCTCGGCGACGCGCGCGCGCCGGCGCAGCAGGTTCGCGTAGCGGTAGCGCGCCTGCTCGCCCGGGTAGCTGCGGGCGAGCACTTCGTACTCGGCGAGCGCGGCGTCGTGCTCGCCGAGTTCCTCGAGGCAGCGCGCGTAGAGCAGGTGGCCGTCGGTCGAACGGAAGCTGGGGTTGGCCTGCATCAGTGCATCGAGCGTGGTGCGCGCGGCGGCGAAGTCGCCATTGCCGGCCTGCGCCTCGGCGAGGCCGAGCATGAACAGCGGCTCGGTCGCGTACATGCCCTTGAGGATCGATTCGTACAGCTCGGCGGCGTTGCGGTAGTCGCGCAGGCGCAGGCATTCCTCGGCGAGCGCGCGGCGGTTGTCGGTCGTGTCGGCGAGTTCGAGGCGCTCGCGGATCGCGCGGCGTCGGCGCTCCGGGTCGATCTTCTCGATCACGTGCCGGGCCGCGGTGCGGCCGCGCGGGTCGTTGCGCAGGTCCGGCAGCACGGCGACGAACACGTACACGGCCACCGCGAGGTAGGAGCCGATCAGCAGCAGCCAGATCCAGTACAGCGGCCGGCCGCTGCGCACGACGTGGATGGCGCAGAGGATCGTCAGCGCGAACGAGGCGAGCAGGAGCAGCGGCATGGCGGCACGGGCGAGTCGAGGACGCGCGCATCCTGCTCATTCCGCCGCGGCCACGCAAGCCGATGCGGGGCGTCGCAGGATCTGCGACGGCGCCCGCGCAACCTTGGCGCCGCAGTGGATGCCGTCTTTCGCCCCAGGGACGGGGCGATCCCCTCCTAGGCAAGCCTTGACCCACGCCGTCGTCAGCGGCGTGGGTTTTTTTTGGGGGGCTTACGGGCTGTCGCCGGAGAAAGCCTGCGCCTTCGCACCGGTGATCGTGCCGACCTTCGCGGTGTTGCTGACGAACAGGTCGACTTCGCGGCGGAATTCGAGCGTGCCTTCGACGATCGCGTGCGGGCCGATCACGATGCGCGGGTTGCGCTGCTTGCCCCACGACCAGCCGTGCGGCTTGTCGACGAGGATGCCGCCCTCGACGCGCGAGTCGGCGCCGATCTCGATGTCGCCGCTGACCGTCTCGATACCGCCGCCGATGTGCGCGGCGTCGAGCACGTAGCGGCCGTTGACGTTCGAGGCATGGCCGGCGATCTCGGCGCCCTTGCCGAGGCGCACGCCGCCGTTGACGGTGCCGACCGTACCGCTGACGCGCGCGCCGGCGCCGAGGTCGATGCCGCCGTTGACGGTCTCGAGCGATTCAGCGGTCGCGCGGTCGCCGAGATCGATGCCGCCGTTGACGGTCGACACCTTGGTCGCGCTGCCGCCGCCGTCGACGCGGATCGAGCCGTTGACCGTGCTCAGCGAGCCAGCCTGCTGGTCGCTTTCGATGTGGATGGAGCCGTTCACCTTGTCGACGTCGACGCCGCGCGCGGAGGCACCGGCGGCGACGAACAGCGAGGCGAGGGCGAGGGACAGCGCGGTCTTGCAGTGCATGGCGGTCTCCGGGGTCGGTACGGTCGGGAGCTTGGATGCGTCGCCGGTCGGAAAGGTTGAAACGCGTCGCGGGCGGCGTTCCGCTAGCATTGGCGCCTGCCTTCGCCATGGAATGTGCCACGTGTCACGACCCAAGCCGATCCTGCTGCTGATCCTCGACGGGTGGGGCTACCGCGCCGAAACCGCGCACAATGCGATCGCCATGGCCGACTGCCCGAACTGGCGGCGCCTGCTCGCCGAATGCCCGCACACCCTGGTCGACACGCACGGCGAGCACGTCGGCCTGCCGGACGGCCAGATGGGCAATTCGGAAGTCGGCCACATGAACATCGGTTCGGGGCGGATCGTCTACCAGGACCTCACGCGCATCGACGCGGCGATCGCCGACGGCTCGTTCGGCGCGAACGCGGCGCTGGTCGGCGCCTGCGACGCCGCGCGCCTCGGTGGCGGCACGCTGCACGTGTTCGGCCTGCTGTCGCCGGGCGGCGTGCACAGCCACGAGCGGCACATCTTCGCGATGCTGGACCTCGCCGCGCGCCGCGGCGTCGCGCGCGTCGCGGTGCACGCGTTCCTCGACGGCCGCGACACGCCGCCGCGCAGCGCCGCACCGAGCATCGAGGCGCTCGCGGCGAAGTGCAGCGCGCTCGGCAACACGCGCATCGCGACGGTGAGCGGCCGCTACTACGCGATGGACCGCGACCATCGCTGGGATCGCGTACGCCTCGCGTGGAGCGCGATCGCCGAAGCGGTCGCCGAGTACCACGCGATCGACGCCGCGGCCGCACTGCGCGACGCCTACGCGCGCGGCGAGAACGACGAGTTCGTCAAGCCGACCGTCGTCGACGGCGGTGCGCGCGTCGCCGACGGCGACGCGATCGTGTTCATGAACTTCCGCGCCGACCGCGCGCGCGAGCTGTCGCACGCGTTCGTCGACGCCGATT
>Ga0105239_10006514_pt1 | contig 13535 bp, 10 predicted proteins | sample KBSC44metaG_FD_92761 | JGI IMG/M metagenome (GOLD analysis project Ga0105239, IMG submission 92761) | Corn rhizosphere microbial communities from Kellogg Biological Station, Michigan, USA - KBS C4-4 metaG | ecosystem: Host-associated > Plants > Roots > Rhizosphere > Soil | place: Michigan, USA... | reverse complement strand
CTTCGCTTGCCATCGGCGTTTTATCGAGAACGGTCTCGAAAGCCGCCAGATCCAGTCCCTTTTTCCCGGCAAAATGAAAGGCTTCGGCCAGACCCGTCACCATCGTGATCAAGAACAGATTGACCGCCAGCTTCATCGTCAGGGCGCTTGGAACCGGACCACAGAAGATCGCTTCGCGGCAAAGCGGCGCCAAAAATGGGCGAACGCGATTTACCGCCCCCTCCTCGCCTGCCAGCATCGCAACCAGGCGGCCTGCTTCCGCCGGTCCGCGGGAGCCCGAAACCGGCGCTTCCACATAAGAGCCGCCATGTGACCGGATATCGGCTTCCAGCTGGCGGGAAAACAATTCCGACGTGGTTCCCATATGCACGATAGTGCGGCCGCGAACATTTCCCGCAAATTCCGGCGCATCCCGATCAAGAACCGCGTCGATCGCCTGCTCGTTTGCCAGCATCAGGATAATGGTTGGGGCACGGGCCATGACGTCGCGGGCGTCGGGCAATATCGCCCCGCCCGCGGAAAGCAGCTGATCGAAAGAACGAGGAGACCGGTTCCATGCCAGCACCCGGTTTCCCGCGCGCGCCAGATTGAGCGCCATGGGTTCGCCCATCATGCCCAGGCCCAGAAATCCGACCGGCGCTTGCGAAGTCACACCCACTGATCCCGCCTTTGATTTGGCGAAGGCAGCGATCGGCCCGAACATGCGCGACGTTCGGGCCAATTCGCCTACCGCATCCCGGGGAGGATTTTACGCGGTCTCTTCAAGCTAGGTTTTTGAGCGCGCCCGCCATACTGTCGAGCGCGGCCTTCAGCGTTCTGCGAGACGTTGCGAGGTTCATGCGCATGTGATTTGCGCCGCCCAGTCCGTACGAACTGCCATCGTTCAGATACACAAAAGCGTTTTTCGCCATCCATTTCTGAACCATGTCTTCCGGCGTCAGTGTCCGAAGCGTGTCCAGCGACCGGCGGCCGGAATAATCGGTGCCGGCTTTTACCGCCGCGTCATGCGCCTGCTGGTTGGCATCGTCCGCCATCTTTCGTGCGCCGATCTTGTCGGCCACGGCAGTGACATCCAGCCAGGTCAGATAAGTGCCTTCGGGCTTGTTGCCGACCTTAATCATCGGGATATTCGCCTTGATGTAGGCATTGGCGAAGGCGTGATTGCCGTCGATATAGTCCACGCACTGATTCAGCCACGCCTCACCGCCCTCATGTGCCGCTTTCGACGCATACATGCCCAGCGTGTTGAGGTCGGCGTGATTGTAGAAGGACGTCGCCTTGAACACGTCCGGATTGGTCGAGAAAAACCAGGCCACTTTCATGCCCGCGAGCGAAAAGGATTTGCTGGCGGACATGTAGGATATGGAATTGTCCACAATGGCTTTGTTCGGCAGCGTGCTGAAGGGGATGAACTTCCGCCCCTTGTTGATGAAATCGCAATGGATCTCATCGGACAGGACCAGGACATTATGCTTCAGGCATATTTCGCCATAGCGAGTGAGCTCGTCCCGCGTCCAAACCCGGCCGACCGGATTTTGCGGATTGCAGAGAATTGAAACCTTGGTATCGGGCATCGATGCCTTGGCTTCGAAATCGGCCCAATCGATTTCCCAATTGCCGTTGACGGTTTTCATCAGGCTTTCATTCGCCACCGTCTTGGTGCCTTTAAGATCGCTGTAAAAGCCGTTGTAGATCGGCGTCGCCATCAGCACCTTGCTGCCCGGCGGCGAATAGGCCCGCATGGTGGCAATGATGCCGGAATGGACCCCGGTGGTTATGCCGAGATTGCCTTCATTCGCCACATTGATACCGTAGCGTTTGCGGTTCCAATCCAGGATGCCTTTGACGAAGGCCTTGGGATTGGGCGAGCCCATGTCCAGATAACCCCAATTCTCCAGGCTGAGGCGCTTGCGCAATTCGGCGGTGATGACCGGCGCCACCCGGAAGTCCATGTCGGCGATGCCCAGCCCCGCCACGATGTGGCTCATATTCTCGGTGCGTATCGGCATGTCCCAATGGACGCTGTCGGATCCGATCCGGTTGAAGGGCGTGTCGAAATCGACCAGGCCGGGCGCTTTCCCCGCCGCATGGGCTGGAGAGGTTATGCCCACCAGCAAGGGACCCAGCGCCAGCACGCCGGCGCCCTGCCCGGTGCGCGCAAAGAATTCCCGCCGATTGGGTCTGACTTTTTCATTCTGTTCCAAAGGCACCTCCCGTTTGTTGTGTTGATTGTTCCTAGGGCGCCTTTTTCACGGCGACCATTTCGATCTCGACCAGCGCCGCGCCTTCCGCCAGGCCCGAAACCTGGACCGTGGCGCGTGCCGGCTTGTTGGGTTGCGTGGCCGTGCCGAATTCCTTGAACCAGGACGCGTTCATGCCGGCGAAATCCATCTTCCCGCCCTTCGCCGGATCCCCGACAAGAAAGACATGCGCCTGAACCACATCGCCGAACGTCATGCCCAGCGCGGCCAATTGCTTTTTCAGCTGGTCCAGAACGGCTGCGGTCTGGACCGAGGTGTCGCCCGCACGGCCGGGAATGCCACTGACGAAATAGGTGCCATAACCGGGCGGCACATAGACCGAGCTCGCGAAAGGTGACGCCGCATTCTCCTGGCGATGCTCGACCGCGCCATCGGCGGCGTATCCGGCGACGGTTGAAGCCAGAAAGCCGATTATGGCGAATGAAACGCAATTCAATGATCTGTACATGCCGTCTCTCCTCATAGACGGTCAGGGTCGCGCCGATTTGACGTCGGAGGGTGCGACCCTGTCCTTGTAGCTGTTGTTGAAATGGCTGCGGATATAGTTGACGACGTCGGCGATCTGCTGATCCGTCATCATCGGGCCGAGCGCGGGCATGGCCTTTTGCCCGTTGACGACCACCGCGACCGCATACCCTGCTGTCTCCAACCTGGGATTATGCGCCAGCGCCGGATAGGCACCCGCGCCCACAACGCCCTTCGCGTCGGGCATATGGCAGCCCTGGCAGACGCCCTTAAAGATGGCTTCTCCGCCCTGGTAGGGAATCGTGGTGCCCCGATCCATGGCGCCGGCACCGAATTCCTGGGATGCGGCCGGCAGGACAGATGCTGCGAGCACAACACTCAAAACGGGCAGCGCCGGAATCCGCGTCACACGCATCGTCATGTCAGGCTCCCATGCTGCGCTTGTGCAGGCGCGTGATGGCGTCGAGCGCCGAAAGAACCGAGCCTTCCTGCCAGACCGGCAGCCTGGAAGCATGTTCGCCCGCAAGCACGATCCGGCCATCCAGTGCGCAAAGATTGTCGTAATGCTCGGCCCGGCCCTGTTCCGTCCAATCGCCGGAGCAGCCCAAGGTCCAGGGCACGCGATGCCAGGCCACCGCCACGCCGGATTCGAATTCCCGCTTATATTGCGGATGGATCTTCGATCCATATTCGAGCGCGTCATGGATCCGCCGTTCGGGCGGCTTTGCCGCCGCCATGATGGCCGGCGCGCCGAACACATAGGCGCCCAGCACCACGCCCTTGCCCTTTGAAAAGAAATCCCAGGTGGGATAGCCGATCATGGCGTTGGGCTGATTGGTGAAAGACATGCCGCCGAAGATTTCATCGTCTTGCTCCCAGAAGCGGCGCTTGAATTGGAGCCCGATTTTCATGGCCGCCATATATGGGAGATGGTCGATGGCAGCGCGCATCTTGCGGCCGACATTCATCGGAATCTGGCTGAGGATCGAAGCCGGAATGGTGCAGACGCACCAATCCGCCGAGGCCTGGCGCCGGTCTTTGCCGGTGCGCGCATCGACATAAGTCACGGTGACGGACTTTGCGTCCTGACGGATATCCGTAACCTTGCAATTATACCGGATAAGGTTTCCCAGCTCTTTTCCGAACGCCTGTCCGATCCGGCCCATTCCGCCTTTAGGCTGGAAGATCGGCGACTGATATTCGAAATCATGGCCCCAGCCGATCGTGTGCCAGAGTTGCGAATTGAGGACGCCGCTCAGCTTATCCGGCTCGGAGAAGATGGGGACTGAATTCAGCCCGCCGCCGCTATCAACCGCGGGGCCCCTGCGGCTCGAACTCTCGCGCCCTTTTTTGTAGCGCAGGTCACCGTCCAGTGCGCCCCAGGTCCTGAGCGCCTCGATCAATATTTCCTTGTCTTCTTTGCTGACGGCCTGGTCGAGGGCGCTTGTCTGGGTGCATTTCGCCAGAAGCTCGGCGACATGACCGTGGAAATCCGCTTGCACCTCGCGAAACCGGCGAGGCTTTCCGCCATAGGCATCGGTGCTGTGAACATAGCCATTGTAATTGTGTTGCGCGAAAGGCTCGAGCGGCACGTTGAGCCGGTTGGCGTAATGCAGAATGCCCCGGTGGTGATACGGCAGGCGCCACGGGCCCGGATTGAAATACTGTCCCGCGTCGAATTTCACCGGCTGCGTGACGCCGCCCAGTTCCGTGTAGGTGTCACCGCCATAGAGCGTCCAATTCCGGCCGCCGGAACGGTTGTTATATTCCAGAAGCTGGACCTGATAGCCGGCGTCGCGCAGTTCGATCGCCGCCACCAGGCCGGCAATGCCGGCACCCAGCACCAGCACCGACGCACCCGGCTTGGCCGCACCCAGTTTTGGCGGACCGGTGAAGGTGGAAGGCTTGGCCAACCCCAGTTCGGTCATTGCGTTGTACATGGCGGTCGAGCCCGCCAGGGTCCCGATCATCCGAAGCAGGGAACGGCGATTCACCGCCGTCTTTTCCGCGCCCGCCTTCGTGCTCATCACCCGGTCCCCATGCAACGCCGCCGCAAACGCCGGCTGCCGCAACAGCATCATCAAGTGATCTATATGTCAATTTATATATTGTACTAATACATTCTGAACGTGAGCGCCAGCACTAACGCGAAACCAAAAACCGGAGCGGATGGCCTCGCAGTGCTTAAGCGGGAAAGCGCACTTCTATGCTGCGCAGCGCCTGATCGAGGTCGGCGGAAAGCTCGGCCAAATCTTCCAGACCGACCGACAACCGTATCAAGCCAGTATCGATCGGTTCGCCGCCGGTTTCAGCGGCACCTGCCAGATGATCGGCCTTTTCCACCCAGTCCAGGTCGTAGGGCATCTCGATCACGGTTTCGACGCCGCCAAGACTGCTGGCGATCTGAATGAGATCAAGCGAGTCGATGAATTGCCGCCCCGCTTCCGCGCCGCCATGGAACGAGAATGTGATGACGCCGCCGCCGCCCTGCATCTGATCGGCCGCGATATCGAAATCGGGATGGCTGGGCAGCAAAGGGTAATAAAGCGTCTTTACGGCGGGCGACATGCGCAGCAGCTTGGCCAATGCCAGCGCCGACGAGAATATCCGCGCGGTGCGCACGCCCAAGGTCTTTATGCCTCGAAGCAGAAGCCAGGATGCCTGGGGATCCAATACCCCGCCCAGAAGCCGCTTCAGCGCCGCTATGGGTTCCAGGATATCGCGATTGCCGGCGGCCACGCCTCCCATCACATCCATATGGCCGCCAAGAAGCTTGGTCGCGGAATGCAGAGCCAGCGAAGCGCCCAACGAGAGCGGCTGCTGCCCCATCGGCGTGGCGAAGGTGCTGTCGACGAAAGATAAGGCGCCGTGCGCACGCGCCATGGCGCATACCTTGGCGATATCCGTCACCCGCAGGGTCGGATTGGACGGCGTCTCGATATAGACCAGCCTTGTGTTGGATCGGAATGACGCCTTCACCTGATCCAGGCGGCGCGTATCGACGAATGTTGCCTCCACGCCCCGGCCATCTGCCAGCCAACGCAATATCTCCTCGGTCTGGGCAAAGATCTGGTTGCCGGCAATGACATGCGACCCCGGCGGCAGATGGGCCAGAAGCGCCGTGCTGATGGCGGCCATTCCGCTTGCGAATACCAGCGCCGCTTCGGCCCCTTCGAGGGCCGCGATCTTGCCTGCCACCTCGTCTTCGCTGGGATGACCGAACCGTTGATAGAAGGTCTTGGCCCGGTCGCGGTAAAGCCGCGCATGCTCGGCGGCGCTCGGCGCAGTGAAAATCGTGCCTCGCATGATGGAAGAGCTGAGGGGACGATTGTCCTTGACGCCGTCCAGATAGGTGCGCACGGCCAGGGTGGCGCGTGCAAGCGGCGGCTTGTTGCCGATCTTCATAGCGAGCTCCTGTTCACGCGCTCATCACCCGCTGGTGCAAGCGAATGACCGCATCGGTTGCGGAAGTGACCGCCCCTTCCTGCCATGTTCCCAGACGCGAGACATGCTCGCCCGCGAGCATGATCCGGCCATCGATGGCGCACAGATTGTCGTAATGCATCTCGCGCCCCTCGTCCGACCATTGGGCGCTGCATCCAAGCGCCCAGGGAACGCGGTGCCACGCCACCGACGCGCCGCAATCGAACTCCTGCCGGTATTGGGGATGGATTTTCGCGCCATACGCGAGCGCATGTTCGATCCGTTCTTCCGGCGTCTTGGCGGCCGCGACCAGGGCGGTCTCGCCCCTGACATAAGCGCCCACCAATACACCTTTGCCGTCCGAAAAATATTCGGACATGGGATAGATGATCATCGCGTTCGGCTGGTTTGTGTAGGAAACCCCGCCATAAATTCGATCATCCTGTTCCCAGAAGCGGCGCTTAAATTGGAGCCCGGTCTTGAGATTGGCGGTGTAAGGAAGCTGGTCGATCGCCGCCCGCATTTTGCCGCCAACATTCATGGGAATCTGGCTGAGGATCGACGCTGGAATGGTGCAGACGCACCAGTCCGCGCTCATCCTGCGGGGGACGCCGCCTTTGCGGCTGTCGACATAGGTCGCCGTCACCGAACCGGCATTCTGATGAATGTCGATCACCTTCGCATTGTATTGAATGAGGTTCCCGAGCGCGGCACCGAACGCCTTGCCGATCTGGCCCATGCCGCCCTTCGCCTGGAACAGCGGTGTCTGGTATTCATAATCCTGGCCCCATCCGATCGTGCGCCACAGCTTTGCCCGCAGCAAAGGCTCCAGCGGATCCGGATCCGAATAGACCGGACGCGGCGCAAGGCCACCACCACCATCCACAATGGGCCCGCGGCGCTCGGAGCTGATAGGTCCTTTGACATATCGATAATCGGCATCCAGCGCGCCCCAGGCGCGCATCGCCTCCAGCAGAATCTCCCGGTCCTCGCGGGTAAGCGCCTGATCCAGAGCATTCTGCCGGGTGCATTTGGACAGGAGCTCGGCGACATGGCCATGGAAATCCGCCTGCACTTCACGGTAGCGGCGCGGCTTTCCGCCAAAGGCGTTGGTGTGATGCAGATACGCGTTGAAATTGAGCAGATTCATCGGCTCGAGCGGAATCTTGAGCCGGTTCGCATAATGAAGGATGCCGTAATGGTGATAGGGAATCCTCCAGGGGCCGGGATTGAAATATTGCCCCAGATCGAACCGGATCGATTGAGGCGCGCTGCCGAGTTCGGTGTAGGTGTCGCCGCCATAAAGCGTCCAATTGCGGCCGCCCGGCCGGTCGTTATATTCCAGCAGCTGCACCTGATAGCCGGCATCGCGCAATTCCAGCGCGGCGACCATCCCAGCTATTCCCGCGCCCAGAATAAGCACGGATGTTCCTGGCCGTGCCTGGTCCAGCCGGGGCGGACCGGCATATCCGGATTCCTGCGCCAGGCCCAACTGCGTCATGGCGTTGTACATCGCCGTTGATCCCGCGACCGTGCCGATCATTTTCAGCAAAGAGCGGCGGCTTACCGGCTGCTTTCGTCCCTCACCCATGATGCTGTCTCGCCTGACATCGCCTCATTGCGCCGGGGAAGCAAATGCGCTTGTATGTTATATGTCAATTCTATTATTGTACCGATACATTATCGACCGCATTGCTGCGATGAGTACCCGGCCGATTATGCGATGACACGGTTCGGATGTAGAAATGCACGCTGCTTTGGAAGCTCGAATGTCCTGGAAACCCAAGCTGAGCGGCTCCGGCCCTCTGCATGATCGAATTGTTTCCGCCCTCGAACGCGATGTTCGAAGCGGCGCCCTCAAAAACGGGGCGCGGCTGCCGGCACAGCGACTGCTCGCCGATCATCTGGGCCTCAGTGTCGGCACCATCACCAAGGCCTATCTGGAAGCGGAACGGCGCGGGCTGGCGCGGGGCCAGGTCGGCCGGGGAACCTATGTGACGAGCCCCTTTGGCGAAGATTTGTCGCCGGAAAGCTATGAAGACCAGATCATCGATCTTTCGGTGAATGTCGTTCCGCACCATGCTGCGGTGCCCTATTTCGTCGACTACAAATCCTATGCCTTGCGGCAATGGGAAGCGTTCGGCGCGTTGTCTTATGCGCCATCCGCCGGACCGGAGAATCAACGCCGCGCGGCGGCCATATGGCTCAAGCGGGTGGCGAATTACGACGTGGACTGGAAGCAGCTGATCCCGACCACCGGGGCACAGCACGCCATGTCCCTGGTCTTCGAACTGTTGGCCAAGCCCGGCGACACTATCCTCTGCGAAGAGGCGACATTCTATGGAATGAAGACCCTGGCGCAGCATCGCGGCTATAAGCTGCATGGGGTCCGGATGGACGGCGAAGGCATCGCTCCGGCCGAGCTTGAAGCGGCATGCCGCGAAACCAAGTCGAAGATTCTTTATCTGATGCCCACGGCCCAAAATCCCACCGGCCGGACGATGAGCAAGGCGCGGCGCCAGGCCATCGCCAAGATCGCGCAGCGCAACAAATTATGGCTGGTCGAGGACGACAATTACGCCCTGTTCGGAAATCACGGCGACGAGCCGACCATTCCCATCTCGGCCTATCTGCCGGACAGAAGCTTTTATATCGGCGGCATTTCGAAATCGCTGGCGCCCGGACTGCGCCTGGGTTTCCTGGTCTGTCCGCCGGGACCGTCATTCGATTCCATCGTCCAGGCGATACGGGCGACAATGGTTTCGCCATCCGCCCTGGGTGGTCTTCTTTTTACCCACTGGATCGAAGATGGTTCGGCTTTCAAAATCGCCGATGCCGTCACCGAAGAGATCGGGCGGCGCCTGGTTCTGGCGCGGACGATGCTGGGATTGGATCGCAAAACGCCCACATCGGCGCCGCATCTGTGGCTGTCCATGCCCGCACATGAAACGGAATTGGTGGTGGGCCGGGCCTTGCGTGCGGGCCTGGTGGTCACGCCGCCGGAAAGCCCCGTTCTGCCGGGTGCGAGTATTTCCGGCATCCGCCTGTGCCTGGGCACGGCGTCCAGCATCGAACAGTTGAAAGTCGGGCTTGAGCGCCTGAAAGGCGCGCTGTCATCCAAGCCGTCAGGTTGGGATTCTTTGTTATAGCGTGAGGAAAATACCCCGATTGAATAAGGAGCGGATCGATGCGTGCAGCCCTGTTGCCTTTCTTTCTGGCCACACTTCTGGCGGTTCCGGCCAGCGCCCAGATTCGATCCGACCTGACCGATATCCCCGCCAAGATCGTCAAGAACACCGCCGCCAATGATTATGAGCGGCGCGTGGTGATGATCCCCATGCGGGACGGGGTGAAGCTCTATACGGTGCTCGTCATTCCCAAGGGCGCGCATGACGCGCCGATGCTTCTCACGCGCACGCCCTACAACGCCGCCAAACGCGCTCAGGCAGAAGACACGCCCTATCGTGCCGTCACCTTGCCCAAGGGCGACCAGCTCTTCACTGAAGACGGCTATATCCGGATTTTCCAGGACACCCGCGGCAAATATGGATCGGAAGGAGACTTTCTCATCACCCGCCCGGTGCGAGGCCCGCTCAATGCCACCAAGACCGATGAGACCACCGACGCATGGGACACGATCGACTGGCTGTCCAAGAATGTGAAGGAAAGCAATGGCCGCGTGGGAATGGTCGGATCATCCTATGAAGGCTACACCGTGGCCATGGCGCTTCTGGACCCGCATCCGGCGTTGAAGGTGGCCGCGCCTGAAAGCCCCATGATCGATGGCTGGATGGGAGACGATTGGTTCCACTATGGCGCCTATCGCCAGAACAGCCTGGACTTCATCCCGGCCGAGACCAGCGCGCGCGGCGAAGGCAGCGAAATCCCCCGCGCCATCTATGATGATTATGAAAGCTTTCTGCGCGCCGGCTCCGTCGATGGCTGGGCCAAAGCGCATGGGCTGGAGCAATATCCCTATTATCAAAGGACCATAAAACACCCGGCCTATGACGCCTTCTGGCAGGGCCAGGCGCTGGACAAGCTTTTGGTTCAGCGTCCGTCCCAAGTCCCCACCATGTGGGAACAGGGCCTCTTCGATCAGGAGGATATGTGGGGCGCGGTTCATGCCTTCCAGGCGCTGAAGAATGCCGGCCATGGATCCAACAATTTCCTGGTCATCGGCCCTTGGCGCCACAGCGGCGCCAATTATGACGGCACGGTGCTGGGAGACCTGAAATTCGAAGGCGACACCGCCCTGCAATGGCGGCGCGATATCCTCAAGCCCTTCTTCGATCACTATCTGAAGGACGCGGCGGCAGCGCTCACGCCCAAAGCGATGATCTATAATGTCGGCGCAAATCGCTGGGACCGTTTTGAAGACTGGCCACTCTCCTGCGAAACCGCCTGCAAGACACCGCTCACGCCTCTCTTCCTGGGCGCGAATGGCGGGTTGTCCTTCAACAAGCCGGCCGCCGGATCGGATTCCTATATTTCCGATCCCGGCAAGCCCATTCCCTACATACCGCGGCCGATCCGCTTTTCCGATACACCCCGCTGGCAATCCTGGCTGACGACCGACCAGCGCCCATACGAAAACCGGCCCGATGTCCTGACCTATGTCACCGATGCCTTGACCTCGGAAGTCCGCATCAGCGGCATCCCCACGGTCGATCTGTTTGCCGCCACCACAGGCACGGACAGCGACTGGGTGGTGAAGCTGATCGATGTCTATCCCGACATGCATGCCGCGCGGCCGGACATGTCAGGCTACGAACTGCCTATCGCCATGGATATTTTCCGAGGGCGTTACCGGGAAAGCTTCGAACATCCCTCGGCCATTCCGGCCGATAAGGCGCAGCAATACCGTTTCACCCTGCCGCCGACCAATCATGTCTTCCTGCCCGGGCATCGCATCATGGTCCAGATCCAGTCGAGCTGGTTTCCCCTCTATGACCGCAATCCGCAGACCTATGTGGACAATATATTCCTGGCGAAACCGCAGGATTATAAAGCCGCCACCCAATCGGTCTTTCATGGCGGCGCTGAGGCCAGCGCCATCCTGCTGCCGGTGATTTCCGCGAAATAGAGGGAAGGGCGCCTTAAGTGATGGCGGCAAGAATTCGCGTCGCCAGCTTCAGGTGCGGCGCGTCCATCATCTGGCCGTCAACCTGGAGCGTCCCGGAGTCCGGATTTTCGCCGAAGGCTTCGACCACCCGCCGCGCCCAGGCGATTTCGTCTTTCGACGGCGTGAAGGCGGCGTGAATGGCGGCAAGCTGCGCGGGGTGGATCGCCAGCATGCCGGAAAAGCCGTCGCGCCGAGCCCGCATGGCATAATTCGTCAGGCCCTGCTCGTCCTTGAAGGCGGGATAGACCGTCTCAATCGCCGGGACGCCGGCCGCATGGGCTGCAAACAGGGCCAGGGACCGCGCCATCTGGTAAGGCGCCGTGAATGCCCCATCGGCTTCGCGCGCCGTGGCGGCTCCGATGGCGGCGGACAGGTCTTCGGCGCCCCAGGTCAGGCCGCAAAGCCGATCGGTGACGTTGCCATATGAACCAAGTTCGAAAATCGCTGCCGGTGTTTCAGTGGCGATAGGCAGGATGCGGGCGCCGGTATCGCCCAGCGCATCGAGATGGCCGCTGAGATAGGCGATCGAAGCGCCGCCTTCCGCCTTGGGCAGCATGATGCCGTCGGGACGACCAGGCATGATGGCCGCAAGATCCTGCTCCATCATCGCGGACGCCGGATTGACCCGGACAAAGATGGGCATCGCATGGGCCTCGCCAAGAAAATCCGCCACCGCCTTGCGGGCATCGCTCTTGCGGGCGGCGGCGACGGAATCCTCCAGGTCCAGAATCAAGACATCGGCGCCCAGGTCGCGCGCCTTCTTCATCCGCTCGGGCCGGTCGCCGGGCACAAAGAGCAGCGAGCGCATCCTCATGCCCGCGACACCAGCGCCGTGCGAAGGGCCTCGCACACCATTTCGCCATGCTGATTGAAGGCGCGATGGCGGAAGGTGACGATGCCGGCATTGGGCCGCGACTTGGACGCGCGCAGATCCACCACTTCGGTCTCGACCTTCAGCGTATCGCCGATGAAGACGGGCTTGGGCATGGTGACTTTGTCATAGCCGAGATTGGCGACCAGCGTTCCCAAGGTCGTGTCGGCGACGGAAACGCCCACCATCAGCGAGAAAGTGAAAAGCCCATTGACCACGATGCGGCCGAATTCGGTGCCGGCGGCATATTGGGCATCCAGATGCAGCGGCTGGGCATTGTGCGTGAGAGTGGTGATCAAAAGATTATCGGCTTCCGTCACCGTGCGGCTGAGCGCATGGGCAATGTGGTCGCCGATCTTCCATTGCTCGAAGGTGCGTCCGGCCATCAGCTTGCCTTTTCGATCCGCGCCAGAAGGGCGCCTTCCTGAACTTGCGACCCCGCCGACACGGTCAGCTCCATCACTTTGCCGTCAAACGGTGCCACCAGCACATATTCCATCTTCATGGCTTCCAGCACCAGCAGGCGTTCGCCCCGCTTAACGGGACGGCCCTTCGCGGCCGCGACCTGAACCACCGCGCCCGGCATGGGGGCCAGCACGGCGCCGTCACCGGCTTCGTCCTCGCCCGACGACCGGGGCGCCGGGGCGGAAAACGCCCAAGCATCGCCGGCGAGAAACAGCACATGTTCGCCGCCGATCTCCCGTATCGCGCCCGCCGGCACAGGATGGGTGACATGGGTCTTGCCATGAATCTCGACCGCCACATGCATGTCTGGCGCCGCGTTGCTGCGAAATCCCCTCAGCGCCGTCCAAGGATCGCTTTTGCCCGCCGGCAGCAAGGCGGCGGCAGCGGCGGCCACGCTCGCCGCGTCCGGCTCCGCGTGGGGAACAATCTCGGCGGCGTGCCGCTCAATGAATCCCGTGTCGATGCCGCCGCGCACAAAATCGGAATGCATGCTGGCGCGGGCGAGAAATCCGGCATTGGTCTTGACCGGCCAGACTTCCACCGCCCGGCATGCGGCCGCCATATCCGCCGCCGCCTGGGCCCGTGTAGCGCCATGCACGATCAGCTTGGCGATCATCGGGTCGTAATAAGGCGTGACCAGATCGCCCTCTTCCACCGCGCTGTCGACCCGGATGCCTTGCGGCAGCCGCAGATGCGCGACGCGCCCGGTGGACGGCAGAAAACCGGCGGAGGGATTCTCGGCATAAAGCCGCGCTTCCATTGCCCAGCCATCGATGGACAATTGATCTTGTGTCTTGGGAAGCGCTTCCCCGGACGCCACCCGAAGCTGCCATTCCACCAAGTCCTGGCCGGTGATCGCCTCGGTGACCGGATGTTCGACCTGCAACCTTGTGTTCATTTCCATGAACCAGATCCGGTCGGCGCG
>Ga0105239_10006513_pt1 | contig 13536 bp, 13 predicted proteins | sample KBSC44metaG_FD_92761 | JGI IMG/M metagenome (GOLD analysis project Ga0105239, IMG submission 92761) | Corn rhizosphere microbial communities from Kellogg Biological Station, Michigan, USA - KBS C4-4 metaG | ecosystem: Host-associated > Plants > Roots > Rhizosphere > Soil | place: Michigan, USA... | reverse complement strand
TTTCTAACAGCTCATCGAAAGGTCTACCGACGTCAAGTCCACCTAGTCGCATTGCTCCGACAACAGCGGCGAACCTATGCGGCCTGCGTTGGAGGTGCAGACAGTATGAGTGTCGTTCGTACCTGCTTGCCATGCAGAGTCGCAAAGGCGAAAGTATGCCATTTGATCGACATGTCTTTATTCATGCTGACAGTTGATTGCAGTGTGATCGTGTTCGTCCCATTTGTGGCCGTTGCACGCAACGAGGCCTGACTTGTGCTGGCTTTCCGGCAGACACTGACTTCATGTTTCGGGACGAAAATGAAGCGGCGCAGAAGAACTCGGAACGAGCAAGGAGGGAGGTGAGAAAGGGCAAGGCGCATGCAATGTCGTTCGACGTCCTACCGTCTCAGGTACTCCAGGAACAGCACCCACAAGTATCCACAGACGTCATCGAGCCAGGTCTGCTATTACAGTATCCATGGCTTTGTGACAGGGCACTCGCTGAGGTACCGGGCTCTCTGAAAAGAGATATTGAGACTCGGGCTGTTGCTCGTTTCTTCGTCAACTGGACCTTGTATCCGGGCAACGACGGAGTAGTTCCCGGACATATGCACGACCTTTACCCACTCTACCTCAGTGCCCCTCCAGGGTCAGTCCTTTGGCTAGCTGTCCGAGCTGTGGCCTGTGCCGACATGGGGCATGAGAGCGTCGGAGATATTTCCTTCCATATCAAGGCGCGACAGTATTATGGCGCCGCTTTGAATGGCCTGAGAGTGATCGCACATGATGAGCACGGACTGGCCAATGATCAAGTTCTGGCTGCCATCCTACTGATTGATAACTTCGAGGTACCGTGGTACTATGCTATTCCCATAAATTATGACACCTACTGACTCTTAACCATTATAGAAGATGTATCTTGCACGGATTGGACCGCTTGGACCTCATAAAGACGCTATCAAACACATCCTCCATAGCGGAGGTAACGACTATCTCTTCGATCAATCTAGCTTCGCTCTCGGGTGTCTAGCAAATAAACGCCTGCAAGCTCGGCAAATCCTGCTTCGTGAAGAACCCGATCCTGAGCAGATAATGTGGGTGAGCAAGTTAAACGTTGATCAGCCCGACCTCCATATTACTGCTGATGTTCTCCATATGAACATTCTCTCTGCGGCGGCTAAGAAGCTGACGGAGAGCGGCGAGGAGGTCGGGAGCACTTCAGAGGAAAAGGTAGAACAGTCAGCACAACTAGCGCACTCGATCCGAGACCTAATTGCCTCTATCGAGAGCTGGACTTCGGCGATGACGGGATTGTGGAAGCCAGAGGTGACGGATCCACAGCAAATTGTGCAACCTCATGAGATGGATGAGCCATTTGACCTTCCTGTTCCCCATTTTCCATATCCACGTATGCTCAGTTACCACAACCTTTGGTTGGGATGCTTGTGGAACTTTCATGCTGCAAGCCAGATCGTTCTAAGGGAGTCGCTGATCGACGTGATCAACTATGGTGCCACAATACATGGGTGCGAACCAGATCCGGAGAAAATAGAACGAATTCATACGGAGCAGGAAGCTGTCGATAAGCTGTCTTCTGTAATTATGTGGTCAATCCCACTGCTCTTGGGTTTTACACGCAGATATGACCGGCATCCGCGTTCACCTCCGCATGGAAAGATGGTGGGAAGGTTGTTCTGTCTTTGCTCGATGTGGGTGATCCAAATGGCACGGTTCACAACACTTGAGCACAAGCAGACCGCTTCAGAAGTCACTAAATGGATCAACGACCGTCACAGACTGGGTTAATGCAGCGAATTCATGTTGTGTGTCTCACACTCTTGCTAAGCTTTATGGAATGATTGGATAGTTGAGAACAGATCTCGAAGTTGTATTTGCACTTACGTCATTTTGAAAGATAAAATATACCAGGCTGTCAGGATCCCCTGGAGTTAGTGGTGTTAATGACCAGACCTAAAACAGCATTGCGTCCGGCCTGGTTTGTAAGATTAGGTAATTTGTGGGGCTGTATCTCGCACCGAGCTCGGCACTAAGCCGCTCGAAGGACTTTCTGTGGATATGGGTATAAGATAATGTATTCATAAGGAGGGTATTTAGGAGTACTGAAAGACTAGACCTAAAACAGCGTTGCGTCCGGCGACTTAACTACGGCGCTGACTAAGCTGCTCGAGCTGGCCGACGGTCTAAGATGCCGTCTGGTGTATCGGCTTGATTGTAAGATGATGAATGGAGATGATCTGAGTCTCATACGCCCTATATAAAAGTGTGTCTCCAACACCAACACTAATACCACCGCCAACCCTGGCTCTAGCATCCTGCCAGTCAGGTTATCACTCAATTAACAACTCCGAATACTAAATCATTTTGGACTCATATACGAGATCGCAAGCATGTCCACCAACAACATCATCGACAAAACCAGACCATACTTCCCTGTGGCAGGCTTGGCTAACGATGGCTGGTCCACCGAAGATGAAGCGACGGCTACCTGCTTTTGTGGCGCCGTGCAACTCTCATTCGTAAGTTTTAGCATCCATGTCTGCCCATCTTTTGAGTCTGGCCCCCTATCTGCTCTGCACTAATACCACCTCCAAATTCCCAGCCAACTCATGGGCCTGGGTTTGTCGGTTCCTTCGTCTGCAACTGCTCCGACTGCCACAAACTCACTGCGTCAGTACACGCGACCAACTTCACCGTCTACGACACGCACCTGAAGCACCTGCGCGGTCGCGACAACCTGAAGACCTTTGGTCAATCGCACACTGTTTTTGTAAAAACCTCGGGCCAGGACAATACCATGACCAACTACTTCTGTTCCACGTGCGGCTCGCTCATGTATCGGGTCGGCGCGGCTTTTCCGGGCGTGAGTATCCTGCGGGTAGGCAGCGTGGACGATTTCTCTCTGCATGAGACCAAGTTGAAACCTACAATGGAGCAATTTACCAAGGACCGTGTGGCCTGGAAACTTCCCACCGAAGGCGCCCAGCAGTTTGAGGAGGACGGGTTACATGTAAAGTGACCGAAGGCAAGAGGTGGCAAATCACCATAACCCCTCAAGTCTGGTCGACGAAAAGTACAAATGAACGGACGTTGTCCGAGTCAAACTGGTGTCCTAAACCGCAGGTGGCTAGTGATGGCCAGCCGAAGTCTAGAGTCTTCTTTAGCTCATAATATAGACCTACCGTTCCTCAAAGGCAGACCTCCGGATCCTGCAATAAAAGTTCGATGCTGAGAGTATTCCGGCTATCCTGATCACACATTACGGAGGCGCTGGCTTGGTGTATTATCAAGGTTTCCAAATTTTAGTTGTCAGCATCAATAACTCTTGGTGCCGCAACATGTGTACAGCTTCAGCAGCATACCTTACTGGCACACAGATCCAGGACATTATCTCTCTACGCGACGACACTGGGGGTTGTTGAGGCCTAATGGGGGGAATGAAAAGAGGGGTTGAGGCCTCCAAAGAACGTTCAGGGCTCTACAGGGCGGGCAGGGCTTTACAGGTTGGAGTCAGGGCTGCACATACAGGGGAGATAAGGGCTGCTTTTAACCTATTGCGGCCTTTGATTGAAAAAGGGGTTCAAAACTGGCATAGCCTGTCGGGGCAAGCACATATCAGCCAACCATGGCGTCCTGCTACATACTCACGCTAAACCGTAAATGAAGTGCGAGCCAGGCTCGAATTCGCCCATGTGCAGAGTTCCTTACGACTCGATCTCCTTATACATATTATGTGTTCACCTATGAGCTATCCGCTGGAGCCTAGTCTTACTCCTTTCAATTAAGCCTAGGACTCTAGCAGGGACCAATGAGATGAAGCTGTAAATTGCCACTTTAGAAGCATCACACCTGTTTCATAGCTCTGAGCTTCAAGTCCAAGGTGATAATCAGGACGGGACTGCTGAAGCAGTTCCAGGCAGTGCCGTCCACGGTACTCACATACACTTAGCGTAGACGAGTGTTTATACACTAGTAAGTGGGATGCAAAGTCTCTTAAACCTCTAGCGAAACGAGCTCTCACCCAGTTGGAAGTCAAATAAGTTGAATAGAATTAAGAACAGCTGAAATAGGCCATATGTCCTTCCTCCTATATTCATCAAGACCAGTGTCAACCAGCCTTCAAGATTGACCCGGAGACATTCAGACCTTCAAAATTGTTTGGTCTGAGCCTTTGCAAATAATTTTGCAATGGGGCCCAAAATCCAGATCATCTAAGAATACGATCAATTTCCTGTAGGAGCTTCTAGACTAGAGCTTTACTCACCAACTGCTCAAGCAATTTAATGTTTGTTGGTAGTCCCGGATAAGTGTCTCCATCATAAAAGGATCTCATAACATGCCAGAATCCAGGCATTTTCCCGTCAGAAAGTAGATCATTGAAAAACCTAGTATTTACGCGTAATGTCAGTCAACCTGATGGAAGATAAAGCCTACAAGGCCTTGCAAAAGTAGAGTTAAGCCACTCACAATCCCTTGTACAGCCCAGGCGGGTTTTGATGTTCATGTGCCGTCATCTTTTCACCCTTGAATCCTTCCATGCTGTGCGTTGTCCAGCGGGGGATAAAGACTGCTGGATCTCCCGCTTCTACGATCGTCGTCTTGCCACCAACAGTGATGCTACATCTGCCTTCGACTATGGTAATGTATTCGTCGTGATACTAATTTTACGAGATACCCTCGTGAGTAGTGTAGACTTTACGGAAACGCATTTCCTTCTCGTTCTTATACTGCCTGCTTACCTTGTGCCAGTGCGGAGGAACGGATACTGGTGGAGAGCCTTCAGACCCATCGTGTTTGACTATCACCGTGTACTTGTCTATCGAAGTCTCTGGTTTAGAGTCGTCACTCGTGATCAACAAAACGCAACCCTATACATAGTCAATTCTGCAAGTCTGAGGATTTTGGTTATGGCTTGCCTTGCCAAGACTCAGAGTCTTGATGACTTTGACGTTGTCCATGATGTCTCGAGATTACCAAGTTCGCTCGGGACATCCGTGCTACCAGCACAACTTTAATTATGAGGAGAAATAGGAACTCGTGCTAGTGGACGGGTGTAGTTGGAGGGAAGGGAAGGGGCGGCGAAACTTGTCTTCCTAACTAAACGAGTGTGATGCCGCTTTATATGGTTACCAGTCGTAAGTGCAATACACCTCGCGTAACAGTAGGCCCTGGGCAGTCTAGCCTAGAATCACACAGGACACGTCGGTAGAATATTTGTCATGATTGTTCCACATGGCGGCTCATGGTCTCTGCAGCTAAGATTTGTCACAGGGCAGTACAGACGAAGTCGCTTGTCGCCCCCAACTTCAACAAACCACTAACGGGAACCATAATAATTAGGCTAGTGGGTAGCCTGCCTTGTAAGGGGTGATCTCAGCCAGGGGGAAGATCCAACCTTATTGACCCAACACGCACCAGGCCCGGACAGATCTCAGATGAGCCCACGCAGATTCTCCAGTTCTTGTCATTGCTAGCCTGAAATAAAGCCCTACATAATTCTATATTTTTCTGAACAATGATTATTTATGCGCTATCTAGGCAATCTAGCTAGATATCAACTAAAGACTGCCAATCAAGCTGACATATATCAAGCCCCGACGCACATGCACTTCACATTGTGCGCACGGCCCTTGCATTTAGCTGACTCCCTCCTGTCTAGATCTAAAATGGACGGCTGCAGACAAGACCATACCTACTGGATAAATGACGTATACTACGGAGGAGAAAATATCTGAAACACGATTTGAAACATTATTTATGCGGCCTCGACGGTGACCGCGCTTCGAGGAGTTACTGTATGAGAGCAAGTTGACAGGGTTACCACCCTTCCCAGCGTAGCAGAGAGGCCAAGCACCTCAATGGCTTCCATGATCATCAAGGACTGCGCATGGATTCTACAGTAGGTGGTGGTGGTGGTACTTCAATTACACCTGACTTCTCCCGAGGGGTATGAAGGTTCATACTACTAAGGTTGTCTCTCCAAAATTACCAGCTGCGGTATACACTGGGGGCGGGCGGTGGCTTGGTGTCTGCAGGGAGTGCTGCACATCAGCCCTACTAGCTTCGAGTAAGCCAACGAGAAGGCCTGAAAAAAGTTGAAATGCTGCGCCGTTTTGCGCTTCTCTCTACGCGAGATCCAAGTCACCTTGGTTAATTTCTTAGTCCATCTGGTGGTCCTGCAGGAGAGAGGCACAGGCAATCCAAATTCTGTGGCTTATCTTATTGTTGTTAGGAGCATCCTCTGAATTTGTTCCTTCTTCTTCATCCCTCACTTAGGAATCAACGCTTGGATCGTTCCTACGTGTATTTTCAACATGGAAGGCACTTTCACCGACCCCGCGAACAGCGTTCTTGATCTTGCCGGTGTCATGGGCCGCATCATCCCTGTATACCTTTTTGATGATAGCGACCCAGCCGAACATATTTTCGACTACCTCAGCTCACCGATTTTACAGACTCCCGTCGTTCATGTGGACGACTGGACCAAGGCCTGTTCTGATCCTGAAACCATATTCGGCTCTGCGTCCGCGTTAAGTCGGTTCGTTGGGTGCTTGCTTTATCCGAACGTCACTCGCAATATAGCGGCCGGCACTTTTTCTGTGAATAACACCCAAATCAGTTTCTTGAACGGCCTCCACTATTTGTCGAATTCTTCGGCCGAGGAAAAGATCTCTTTAGATCTTCGCTCGACTTATACAACATGTTTGGCTGGCTATTGTGCTTCTCAAGCCGAGTGTGCTAGCAGTGACCTATGCGATGTGGGCAATCTGTTGACTAGCAACTATGAGTTGTCCGCTCAAGGAGTCGCGAAATGCTGGCTCAAGCTTTGTACTCCAAGTGTCCAACATGCAAACGCTGACATTGCTGGTATTGGTGTACGTGTACAAAACGCCTATTGAGATCAACGAGCTTCACTGCTAAAGCATGATAGATCATCATTTCATACATAACTCAAAGCGCTATCGCTCTGTTCGGGCTTCTCTCCTTGACCATTCTCGCTTTCGCCGTCTACAGGACGCAATCCAAGATGGCGAAAGGCCGTTTGACTCGAGGTCTGACAGGACTGACTCTGAATGGGGACTCAACCAACCCCACAAAGCCATCCAGAATAAAGAAATCAGCAGAGGATCACTACATTGTTATGTGTGCTACCATTGCCGAATTCCACAAAGCTCAATGTTACTTCACCATTGCTCTCCAAATTGCAACCTTCGTCATTACCTACTCGAAAACGGCACCAGTCATCAACGTCGACCTAGATTTCCTTCTCATCGTGGCGGTGGACGGACTTCTCCCAGTTCTATTGACACTCTACACATTGATGGCATTTGGGAAGAACTCCTGGTACATGATCGGATTGTCAATTACATCTGTGGTACTATCTACAATTAACGGGATCCACATCACGCACAGTTTCTCGTCCTTGACAGGCGTCAGGGGCATCGGGCCAGCCACCTGTGGAAATGTAGGCCCTGCGGGCCTCTGTTACGCCCTTGGGAAGAACAACTATGCCATCGACCCCACTCTCGCTGCAAATTACTACTACCTAATTATGAGTATTATGGATGTCTTTGCGGGGGCTCTCGTGCTTTGGAAAATCCTGAGTGGATCAACAAACTGGTGGTCTCGATTTACGCAAGGGACCTCAAGGAGGGTCGTTGCTCGGAGCAAGAGCACCAGCGGACTTACTCCAGATGAGTTGCATCGATGCAGTAAACTCGAGAAGCGCATCCAGTTGTGGATTGCGATTGTCTTGCACTTTGTTTTCGTCGCGACTACTTTAACTTGTCTTGGTATTGAGTTCTCTCTCTTCCAGATACTTCTCACTAGCCCTTACGTCGACGCCAAGTCCTGGGGTTTTGGGCAGATTGTGGGAATTGCAATCTGGATGGGAGTCTTAATGGAATTGGCATATCTTGAATACAGTCAGTATTACCTATCTCTTCTCAAATTCAATCGAGACTAATATTTTAGCAGATGGGATTGAAGTGGGCCTCGAGTGGCGTCTTCCAAAGTGGATCAAGGTCGAGGAGCATGAGACAAAGCCGGGACATCTCGTCATAACAATGGAGGAGGTGGAATTTGGACTCCAGCGCTCGGCATCGCTATCGTAAATCGCTGGATTCCCCATCGACCTCAAAGTGTCAGGGTGATCTTCCCCGAGCTTGCTCTTTCGTAGCTTCACTACCTCCTCCATCAATTGTAGCGCTTCTAATCGTCGCCCAGCCTCGCTATAGTTAACCGCCAAGCTATGCATAGACTCTAACGTGTCAGGGTGCTTGTTCCCGAACTTGCTCTTCCGTAGTCTCACCTCCTCTTCCGTCAGTCGCAGTGCATCATGCCCTCAATTGTTGAGATCTCGGATAGCGAGGAAGCCTCCACTGCTCAGTCGAAGCTCGCGGTCAACGTTGGATCGCAGGACGATCGTGAGACTGATAGCGAGAGTGACGAGAGTGAAGCGGACGAAGGTGACGAGGCACCCCCACCCCCACAAGCACAGGTTGAAGTAAGGCTCCGCCACAGTGTCATTGAAGTTAAAGGAGACCAAGGGTAGGGCCTGAGTCGACTCTCCGCCGGGGCAAATTGACAACCATTGATGCAGAGATGACGTTTCGAATGGCTTAATCATTTCTTCCCTTTAGAACAGTATTTCTAAGTGGTGATTTACAGCTTTATCTCATTGGTCCCTGCTAGAGTCCTAACTAGGCTTAACTGAAAGGAGTAAGACTAGGCTCCAGCGGATAGCTCATAGGTGAACACACAATAAATATAAGGAGGTCGAGTCGTAAGCTTTCGTTCCATATTCCATTTCCAAAGTACATACAGGGTGTTCTACATCCTGTTTTACATCCATAAGTACCCTGTAGCCAACAGCTTCAACGACTCTCAGCTCAACTCACCAGCGTTCGAACTTTCGACAAACCCAGAATAATCTCAAGTTTAAACACTACTAAACCAAAATATCGAAGAAGATCTTGACCATCATTGGTGCCACGGGCAACCAAGGCGGTAGCACACTGTCGGCGGTACTCAACAACCCAACACTAACATCCAAATATAAGATCCGGGCAATCACACGCGACCCGAGCAAGCCCAGCGTACAGTCGCTGGCGTCGCGGGGAGCGGAACTGGCACAAGCGGACCTTAACGACATCGAGAGCGTCAAGAAGGGAAATGATACCGTATCCTCCAAAATGGGAAAGGAGAGAGACCATCGACACACCAATGACGAGTAACACTCCCATCCGTATGCATCTGAAATGCACCAGTGGTGGCCAGATCCTATCTAGTTTCAAAGGCGGTCTCCATGAGGGCCGCTGCTCAGGCAACAACTGTGACCAGCCTCTCAGCCGGTGAGGCATTTAAACGGTTGAAGCCTTTTAGACATACACGATGAGTGTGATGTCCAGCATTCTATGGTCCTCTTGATCCCATGTTTTCCTGGCACCACCAGCGCATTACTGTGCTCATTATTCGCCCAATTCTAATGTATCAGCTCGAGCCAATGCAACTCTAATCCATCCCAGCCATTTTGAAACATGATACCACCAAGGCTACTTCGCGTAAAGGAAGGTGAACCACTGGCTCTCGCTGTCTGCAACGTCATCAACGATGAAGAAGCAGCTGATCATCACCCGCAGCAGTCTTATGCATGCAGCACTCGGGAGGGCCCACAGCACAGGACGACGATGAACCTGCCATTCACAGCCTTAAAAATCGTTGCTGTGATGACGGCCGCGATATGTATCCATGTTGAGCTTAGCACACCAGAGTATATGGCCTTATCGCAGCCTGTTGCGAATGCATCGGTTGCACGCCAGCAGCCGACACGACTTACATTCGAAAATGTAGTGTGGCAAAGTGTGAAAGCACACCTCGCACTGCGTCTCTGGTCTGTCGCGCCACCTTTATTGTGACCTCCGTGCATGCTGACATCCCTCCACCTCGTGATGTTGCAATTGGTCTATCACTCGAGCGAGTGCAACGGCTCGTTCTGCATCACCTGCGGCCGGGTGCACTTTATCTTCGACAACCCGGTTTGCAATCCCGAGGAGCCGATCCTCATGCCAAAGCGGGCACTCATATGTCCTCCAGTCAGCTCCGTAAACGTAACAGAAATGTTTACCACACGTGTGTGCCCGTTTTGTTAGCCAGTGAATAATACTACAAGTACTGACTTTTCGTCAAGTCGCCTACCTACCGACAAGTAATGCAGCCCTGGTGAAGCTTAACAAGCGCTCGATAATGCGGGCAGCGACGCCATCCTTCCTCCTCCCCAAGTTCGAGAAGTCTTTCAAGGTTGACATCCGACGGACAATCATGACTGGGATCACCAAGCGTTTTACACTTCGTATGTGTCACCTTTTCGCACCGAGGGCACCGCGCGCATTCTTTATCGATGCACCATGGCGGGATGAATGCGGAGCATGTCGGCTCGGCAGCTCCTCTTCTCAAGTAGTTCTCTAACAACCGCACGATCATTGAGCATAATCATATCTGTAGCACCAAGCTTCAAAGAGACAATGGGACCATCTGAAAACGATTAGCATCATGACGTTTGGTTGATACAACATTTGATTGTAGCACATTTCTCTGCAAGCGCTTGGAATCCTAGGTGGAAGTCTTTGACTGGCATCTGGAGTAAATTACCAAAGATCGGTATGGTGGGACCCCCTAGAAGTCTTTGAAACTGTCTGAAGGCGGGCCGGAGGTATTCTTCCTTGCGCTGGTGGAACTCAGCCCTCTGAACCTGCATCAGATGAAGGACCAGAGCTTAACAGTCCACTCTGCCGCACGAGATTCAGTCTTCTTTACAAGCATGGCGTGGGCTACGTTTTACTTCTGTCAAGGGAAGAAAGATGCGATAAAGCAGAGACTTATTCTCTAGAAGGCTCTTATACTTTGTGTTGTTGTTATTGTTGTTGTTGTTGTTGTTGTTGTTTCCGCTACTTCGATAGATTATTTTGCGGAATATATAAACTTCCTATCTATTTTCTGAGTTTCCAGAAGCTTAGACCACAGGAAAATATCGTATTACCTAAGGTCAGTCCACTCTAGCATCGTATGATACTTTTGATACCGTATCGAAAAGGATCGATAAATACCCCTGATGCGTGCTACGCTAAGCCGTTGTAAGTTTGTGGTACCTAAAACCTAGGAATTATTTCGCTAAAGTTTAGGGATGGGTAACTAAATATAAGTAAAGAAGTAACTAGAAGGGCAAAATTTAGCGACCCGTGTCCTCCCGGTTTAGGTCGCACAAACTCACAAAACAGGAAATATTACAATTTTACCGATACTTTTCAATACAGGATTGAAAACCACCGTAAGGGGATCATGCCATGGATGACGCCGGGATCACACAAAGGACGTGCAATTCACGCCAAAGGTTAAAGAATTATATGTATAACGATAGCCATCGCATAGGCGCTTGTGCCCTATCTATTCTACTATCACCAGAAGAACAGAAACTACTGGGCGGAGCGTGGTGACGGCCGTGACTTATTCAGTTGAGGCCCCTGAAGTCTGTGCTAAGTAATCGAACAACGTCAACAAGCGTGTACCGCTTCCTGGAGAGCTAGGTCCGAAGCGAAAGGCAAATATATGAAGTTGGGAGTAAGTCAGCAAGCGAGGCCCAGCCCATAAATTTATAGGGCTTGAGAATTGAAGCACGAATAGACCTGTACTGCCTAGGGAGAACAAGACGCCGATACGATGGCTGAAGTTGCTGGATTGCAGCTGTCCTCAAGATTCGTTGATTGGTTTGCATTGCCAGAATCATGACATCAAAGTCTAGTTTCGCGGGGTTCTCCAACCCTTCTCCCTTATCCACCAAGCTAGCGAACCGGCTTTTGACATGGTCTAGCATTTGAACGCCTATCCATCAATCTCGTTTTGCGTGACATCTGAAGGACCAGTCATTGACTCGAGAGGAATGAGGACTCCGGAGGGGCTTTTGAATTTGTGAAGGTAGCCGTAGCACTCCTCCATACGAGGTGACTGGGACTTCGCGTGCTTCGAGAGGTGTCAATCAAGATGGCTTCCGAGGTGAAATGTTGTCTCTTGAGACTTACCAATAAGGGGGTAGCTTGTATTCCCGAAACGCTTCCAGAAATAGATATATTTATACGCTTGGAGGAAACTGGGGAGACTGTTGCCAGTGGTCGATTGTTGACGGAATCTTTGCTGGGGAACATCGCTGTCGGGGAATTTGCGGGCGTCCTTGAGACACATAGTGTCAAATGGGGTGGCTCTGAACATGGACGAAGGTGCTGGTCCTTTTGATGGTAGTTTTCCACGCTCACATCGTCCCTCACCGTTGACTCTTGGAGGCGGAGGTCGAGGACGCATACCAAGGCTTGATGAGCCCTTTCTATATGTGGGATGCAATGTTTGAGACGTTGTCCTATTTAAACAGTTAAGGCAATTGGTATTGAGTGGTGAACTGTTGCTTACTGTTTTTCGAGTAGTCCTTCTCATCCTGGTCATAGTGTTGTATGGCGCGCAACGGGCCTTGGACCATTTCAGTTGTCGTAATTTGCATACGTTCCGGCAAGGTTGATGATTCATTACGAGGTGTGGGCGGGTACTCAGTACTGGTACACATGGCGGATGAAGATCCGAAATGGCAAGCCTACTGTTAGCGACCTATGATTTTTTATATTGATAGGGCTACTGGTGGTGTGAGAGGCTACAAGAACCTTTTTAAACCCAGTTTCGGGCCAAAACACGTTTTAAAGACAGTAGACCGTCAGCTACAGGCTAGGGTTACTTAAACCTTGATCAGACAATTATCAATCATGTTGAGTCTCACTCCTGTCAAAACAAATTGCCATATACGTAAACACGACACTTCCCCAACGAAAAGCGCGCGGGGGTATGAAGGTTCCAGTATTTGTTTAACCTCGTCGATATTAGCCAGGGTTAGCCGCTGCTTTCGCATTAGCACGGTGCCTTGACTAGTCACACCGAAAGATTGAACGACTAACACAGGACCTATGGACGAAGTCTCTGCTTTACAACCCCTCCCCAAAACCAATATGTCTCTACCGCAGAAGGTGATTCTGAATGTGAACCCTTATTCATTCCTCGGGAAATTGTCTAATGCTTCCATCAGACCAACCAAAATGTGCTTATTCTCAAATTCAAGCATCAATCGCATGGCCACTGGCCGGTACGATATGATCGTGGAAAACTTCACCTTACCGAAACTACGGATAACCAGATCTAGCTAATGGGCCCCAGGATGGAAAACACTACTCATTCCTCGCAGTATCTTAGCCGTGCTCTTACAACTAGCCAATGAATAAGACAAGGAAAGAGGACTGTCCGAGTCTCAGAAGTTCGTGGATTTAGACGGCGGCACAAATTGATGAAGCAATGATTTTGTGGAACGGAGAATCCCGGCGCTTGGACGCTTTTGCACGTGTGCCAACTTTACGCTCTATCAACCATTCTGTCTTCTTGAGAGCTTCAATGCCATGCGATGCTCAGAGTCAACAGCAGTTTGGGGGGGGGGGGGGGGGGGGGTGCCTC
>Ga0105239_10006512_pt1 | contig 13537 bp, 12 predicted proteins | sample KBSC44metaG_FD_92761 | JGI IMG/M metagenome (GOLD analysis project Ga0105239, IMG submission 92761) | Corn rhizosphere microbial communities from Kellogg Biological Station, Michigan, USA - KBS C4-4 metaG | ecosystem: Host-associated > Plants > Roots > Rhizosphere > Soil | place: Michigan, USA... | reverse complement strand
CTCATCGACGAGGATGCCGACGGCCAGCGCGAGCCCGCCGAGGGTCATGATGTTGATGGTCTGTCCGGTGAGGGCGAGGGCCAGCGTCGCCGCCAGCAGCGCCAGCGGGATGTTGAGCACAATGATCAGGGCGCTGCGAATATCGCGCAGGAAGAGCAGCACCATCACGCCCGTCAGGATCGCTCCCAGCGCGCTCTCGGTCAGGAGGTTGACGATCGCGCCGGTCACGTAGGGGGATTGATCGAACTGGTACTCGACCTTGACGCCGTCCGGCAGCACCGTCTGAAATTTCGACAGGTTGGCCTTGACCAGTCCGACGACGGAGAGAGTGGAGGCGTCAGCGCGTTTGGTAACGGGGATATAGACCGTGCGCCGCCCATTGACCAGCGCATATCCGGTGGCGATGTCCGAGCCATCCTCCACGGTGCCGATGTCGTGGATGAAGACCGTCTGCGCCGAACCCAACCGGATGGGCACGCTCTCCAGCTCTTTGATCGTCGGCACGGTCGCGTTGACGGGCACGATCGGCATCATATCCCCGATGCGCACGTTGCCGGAAGGGGCGATGGTGTTGGTGGCGCTGATGGCCGCCACGACATCGTCCGGAGAGAGATGGTAGGAGCGCAGACGGTCGGGGTCGGCATGGATCACGATGGAGCGGGCGCTGCCTCCGAAGGGCGGCGGCGCCGAGACGCCGGGCAGAGTCGCGAAGAGGGGACGCACCCGGTTGAGCGCGGCATCCTGGATCTCTGCGACGGTGCGGGTGTCGCTGGAGAAGACCAGTTCGCCCACCGGCACGCTGCCCGCATCGAAGCGGGTCACGAACGGCGGCACGGTTCCAGGCGGCATGAAGGCGCGGGCGCGGTTGACATAGGAGACGGTCTCCGCCATCGCAGAGGCCATGTTGGTGCCCGGATGGAACTGGAGTTTGATCAGCGCATTGCCCTGCACCGATTTCGATTCGACGTGTTCGATGCCCGTGATATAGAGGAAGTGGTACTCGTAGTAGTAGGTCAGAAACCCTTCCATCTGCGCCGGATCGACGCCGCCATAGGGCTGCGCGACGTAGATGACCGGCACGCCCAGGTCGGGAAAGACGTCACGGGGCATACGGCCCACGAAGAAGAGCGCGCTCAGGACGACGGCGATCAGGGCCACGATCACGGTGATGGGGCGGCGCATGGCCGCCGATACCAGGCTCATTTCGTCCCCCTTGTCAGGCGACCGTAGCGGCGATAGGTCTCTCCGGTCGCCCAGTCGAGCACGGCCCGCGCCTGATCCAGGCTGACATGCGCGTTTACCAGGGCCGTCGCCGCCCGGCTCGCCAGGGCTTCCGAGTCCGTCAATTCGACCAGGGTGTTCAGCTGAAGCCGGTAGCGCTCACTGGCCAGCGACAGCGACGCGTAGGCGGCGGTGACCTGTTCCGTAGCGGATTTGACCTGCGCCTGCTGCGTCTGCAAGTTCAGCCACGCCTGAGCCACCTGGAGTTTGACCGCTTCGACGGTCTCCTTCTCCTGCGCGATGGTGATGTCCCGCTTCTGTTTCTCTTCCGCGACCCGGCCTTCGACCAGCCCGCCGGTGTAGAGCGGAATCGAGACCGCCATCCCGACCGCGTAGTTTTTGCTGTTCTGGATCACGCCGCTCGGATTGACCACGCCCAGACTCGCGATCGCATCGACGCGGGGCATCCGTTCGCTGCGAACGCCCCGTATCGTCTGCTCCGCCGCCTGCCGCTGGAAGGCCGCGCTCTTCAACTCCGGACGCTGGGCCAGAGCGAGAGCAGTCACCTGCTCGATCGTCTGCGGCATCGCAGCGCGGGGAACCATGTCTACCGGCGTCAGAGCATACTCCGTCAGTTTCGTCTCACCCATCGCGTTGTTGAGCGCGGCGAAGGCGGCGCGCACCTCGTTCTGCGCTGCCAGAACTGCTGTGTTCGCTTCGGAGGCGTTGGCCTGGGCGGTCTGAAAGTCCACTCCTGACTTCAACTGTCCTTCCAGGAACAGACGGGCCTGCTGTACCGTCGTTTCACGCTGCTTCAGGTTAGCCGCCTGCACATTCGCCAACTGCTGGGCGCGCAGCACGTTGAGATAGGCCTGCTGTACGCCCAGAAGCACCAGGGCTTTCTGCGCCTCCGCATCCTCTTCGATGGCGGACGAGAGACCCCTGCGCGCGGCGACGAGATGCTGGGTGCGGCCGAAATCGAAGAGCGTCTGCGTGATATTGATCCCACCGCCAAACTGCTTTTTGACCGGGTCCCCCGCCATTCCCTGGACGCTTAACGGAGACGTTCCGTAGAGCGCCGGATTCCCGAGCGGCCCAAAAGCGGGCGCGCCGAGCGGGCCGTCTGTCGCGGTTCCCTGGAGGACCACGGAAGGCATCATGCCCGCCCGCGCCTGCTGAATCCGCGCCTTCGCCGCGCCGATCTGCGCATCCGCCTGCTGGAGCGCCGGATGCTGCTTCAGCGCAGCGATGAACGCCTGTTCGAGTGTCAGACCCACGGGCTTCTCCTGGGCCGAAGCGGTGGGAGCGCTCGCTGCGGATAGGCAGAGCAGGGAAAAAGAAAGAAGCGAATTCCGATGTAGCGCCGGAAAGGCAGAGCAGGAAGACAGGAAGAAAGGAAAACAGGAAAAGAGAGAGGTACGGAAAGAGGAATTCAGTCGTTTAGGCATGGATGGGCTCTTTTTCAGTCGGAAGCATTTCGTTGAGCGATTCGCGCACTTATAGCCGCGCCTCCGCGTCTTTGAGTGCGTTCAGGATGCGCCGGGAGCGCTCGCGATGAGCCCTTCCTCTCCACCACGTTACGGTCTGAACAACTGCCATAGCAAGCAGAAGAATGCCGTAGGTCATGTTGTCTGCGGCTCTGATGAAGGTGCCGGAATAGGTCTCTTCGAACAGGGTGCCGCCTGAAAACCGGGCGAGAAACGTCTGGACGGTGTATCCATCGTGCCGCGCAAGCCAGAAGGCAAGCCAGATTTTCACGCCGGCCATGCATATAAAAGCGATTGCGGCGAACATCATGGCGAACTGATTCTTGGCTCCCCGTCTCCCGGTTACATCTTCCAGGTATTTCCAGTCCTCCTCGGTAAGGGGGTTACGCCTTGAGGACACCGGTATTGCGGACATGATCTTACCTCCTTCCACGCAGGACTGTTCGTCACGTCCCTGGGCATTCCCTGCGTTGCGGAATCAAGAAAGATCGAACTGGGGGTGTTGGGGATCGTCCTGGCGTCTCTGCGCTCCAGGACGATGATCTCAATGTGGTACTACCGCAAATCCTTCAGGGCAAAGCGGTGCTGGCCTTGATCTCACTGAGCGCATCACCGATGTCGTTCGGTGCGTTTTGCGCGTGATGTTCGCCGCCGCGGATCGCTTCGTAGAGGAGGGATGCGACGATGGCGCCGAAAGCAGGGCCGAGGAGATAGATCCAGTAGACAGAGAGGGGAGCGGCGCCTCCGAAGAGCGCGGGGCCGAGAGAGCGGGCCGGATTCATGGAGCCGCCGGTAATCGCGCCGCCGATCCATACGTTGAAGACGACGGTGAGGCCGATCGCCAGTCCTGGAACCGCGCCGTCGGCGCGTTTATCGGTGGCGACCGCAATGATGACCAGCATCAGGAAGAAGGTGAGGGTCGCTTCGACGCCGACGGCACGCCAGAGCGGGCCGGGGGCCGGAATATGCACCCCATGGCCGCCCCCGAAGAAGAGAGCGGCCAGCGCGGCGGCGGTGATGCCTCCGAGAAACTGCGCGATCCAGTAGGGGAGGATGTACCGCCAGGGGAAACGCCCGGCAGCAGCAAAACCGAGCGTGACCGCCGGGTTGAAGTGCGCCGCGGAGATAGGGCCGAGCGCATAGATCATGGCCAGAACGGCGAGCCCGGAGACCCAGGCGGCTGCCATCAGTCCGCTGTCTGCTCCCTGAAAGCGACCTGTTGCCGAGAGCGCCACCGGCGCAAAGACGATGCCGAAGGTTCCGACGAACTCCGCGATATAGCGCCGCAGCATACCGTTGACCACGCTCTAGCCTCCGAACTCAGCGAGCAGCGTTTCGACTCGCGTTTGGATCTCATCCCGGATCGCGCGCACCTGTTCGATAGGCTGCCCCTTCGGATCGTCCAGGCCCCAGTCCTCCGAAATATGAATCCGCGCCGGGCAGGCCTCGGCATCTACCCCACAGCCCATCGTAATGATGCGGTCGGCGCTGTCCGCCATCTCCTGCGTCAGTTGCTTGGGCCTCTGCCCTTCCATCGAGATACCGACCTCCTGCATCACGGCGACCGCGGTCGGATTGATGGTCTCTCCGGCAATGGTTCCGGCCGAGAGGCCACGCACAGCAAGGCCGCGTTCCTGCGCCAGCTTGTTGGTGAACGCCTCGGCCATCTGCGAGCGCCCGGCGTTATGCACGCAGACATACAGTACGGTCTGTGAATTTTTTTTCAGGGGAGGGGTCAGTGGCATCAGCAGTTACATCCTGTTCCACAGCACTCGACCGCGCCTTTCGCCGGGAGTATTGGAGGGCAGCAAACCTCCTTCGCCAGGCAATCGGTATGCTTGTAGGCGAGGTGGAGCGTCACGGCATCTTCGGTGACGGTATGACCGACGACCGGATATTGCGAGATCGTAGTCTCCTCATATTCGATCTCGATGTCCAGATCCTGATTTTCCGGCAGCACCTTCCGGGCGATGTTCAGCACGTCCGCCATTTTGCCTGCCAGCAGGCGGTGATCGGTGTCTGACCCGAGCCATACCTGAAGCTGGCAGGTGTCGGTGGTGTGCAGTTTGCCGCCGCAGTCGATAAAACGCTTCTGCATGTGCGCGACTTCCGTGATATGGAAGGAGACGGGAATCGCATTCGTGTTCGGCAGGACCAGACGAAACTGTTTGGTGCGGTGCGCTTCCAGAAGGGTCTTGAAGGCGCTGAGTTTCAGGGCGCTGTTATCGTGCCTGCTCTCTGGTCTTGCGAGGAGCGCAATAGGTTCCAGCATGGGGATGTTTCCTTCTCGGGTTCGATCAGCAGCAAGGGCTGCCTGCATTTTTATTCGAGGTCTCGCTGTCGTTGAGATAGTTTGCCAGCGCCGCTATGGCGGCGCGGTTGACACCGCAGACCATATTCTTGCCGCGTCGCTCCACGGTGATGAGGCCCGCGAGGCGCAGTTCTTTGAGGTGATGCGAGATCTTCGAGTTGATCTGTTCCGCCCCGGTCACATGGCAGCAGACCTCTCCGACGGTCGGGCCGGAGACGGGACGTACTTCGCCGGTCTCATCCACGGCCACCGGACAGCAGCAGGAGCGCAGGAACTCGAAAATGTGCAGGCGCGTCGGATCGCCCAGCGCTTTGAACATCGCCGCTACGTCTAGCCGCTCGTTCAGCAGAATTTCCATTCAATTCCTCATTTCGCGAAATGTTGTAATGATGATACCCGACGATTCGGGAGATGTCAAGCACATTTCGTGAAATGTGAAAATGTTTTAGCGCGTGTGGAGCAAGGAGGCGATCAGCCCGATCAGGGCTCCGCCCAGTACCAGCCAGAGAGAGTTGACCCGGAAGCGGAAGAGCAGCAATGCACTGAAGAGTGCGAGGGTGATCGTGATGCCATCGGTGAGCGCGGCACGGCTGAGTTCCCAGGTAACGGTCGCCATGAGCGCCAGCGAGGCGACGTTGACGCCATCGAGAAAGGCTCCGGCGAGGGGCGACTTGCGGAGGCGCGGTACCAGTGGGCCGCTGACCGCAACGAAGAGGAAGGCGGGCAGGAACATCCCGATGGTGGCGATGATCGCTCCGCGCGGCCCGTCCAGAACAAATCCGATAAAGGTCGCGGTTGTGAAGACCGGCCCCGGCGTCACCTGTCCGACCGCGATGGCGTCCAGAAGCTGCGCCGAGGTGAGCCAGTGCAGACGCGCGACCAGATCGGCGCGCAGAAAGGCCAGCAGCACATAGCCGCTGCCATAGACGATCGAGCCGAACTTCAGGAAGGCCCAGAAGAGCGATTTCCACTCCAGGATCGAGGAGTTTGCGGACAGTCGGCCCACCAGCAGAGGGATGGTCACCAGAGCGGCGATCATGCCCAGGAGGGAGAGCAACGGCGCGAGCTCTCTCTTTTCTCGATTGGTGACCCCGTGCCGCCCTCCGGTCAGCGCACCCGCACCGAACAGCACGAGCAGAGGAGCGACATTCAGGAAGGCGGTGACTGTCGCCGCTATCCCGACAGCGGCTAGAAATCGCGTTTTGAGAGCGGTGCGCCCCAGGTTCCAGAGCGCCTGCAGGACCACCGCGATCACCACCGGCTTGACGCCGTAGAGGATGCCCGCGATCTGGGGCAGCCGCGCAAAACGCACATAGATCGCGGCGATCCCCATCACCAGCAGAAACGCCGGTAGAATGAAGCAGGCGCCTGCGAGCAGCAGCCCTTGCCATCGCACCAGCCGAAATCCGATATGGATCGCAAGTTCCGTAGAACTCGGGCCGGGAATGAGGTTCGACGCGCCGAGCAGGTCGAGGAACTCGTCCTTCGTCAGCCATTCACGTCGCTCCACGATCTCCGCCTGCATCAGCGCGATATGCGCGGCCGGCCCGCCGAAAGCGGTCAAGCCCAGCCGCAGGAAGAGGAGCGCCAGCTCTTTTCTGGAGATCACATCGCGCCTTCGGTGGTGAAAAGTTTGTAGGCGCTCCGGAGTTCACGCGTGCGCTCCTGGGTGATCTCCATCAGATGCGAGGCATGAATCATCGGGTGGATCGTGCCGCCTTTGGCTTTGGAAGCCAGAAATTCGCTCTCGGTATCCCGAAACTTCAGCCAGGCGGTCTGCGCGGACTTGAGTTGTGTTTTCTGCTCCGCATTCAGCACGCCCATCAGCTTCTTATAGGCGAGGTTCATTTCTTGATCCGTCTTTTTATAATCTCTGCCTGCCGCGTCGTTCATCTCTGCCTGGGACTGTCCTTGAGATTGCAATGCCTGCGTGCAGACAAAGCCTCCTAGAAGAAGCATAACCAGAGCAGAGAGAGCCACTCTCTTGTTTTGAAATCGCTGCATTACCTTGCTCCCCAATCGATCTCACGAATCGGTGTTTCGTGTCTACGAGTTCGCCGAAATACGCGCAGTCACCTCCTTGCCATTTCAGCGAGGGATTTCAATCCCGTGGACACTTGCAAGAGGAAACTTCATAAACAGAATCCACACCCTCTCTCAAGAAGAGAAGGGTATAATCATTCCGGCATTCAAAATGTGATCAGTACGCGTCGTAGGCTTTCGGGCATCGTGCTGCGCGCATGGTTGTATTTCAACTCAGGAGATAACCTACGGTGCAAAAGAGCACGTTCGCTGTCGCGATGATCGCCACCTCTCTCTGTTTGGCCCTCTCTCCGGTGCAGGCCCAGGCTCCGACTCCTGCGACTACTACGCTGGTGATGCCGTCCGGGATCGATCCTTCACGCCTGACGTTTATCCAGCCCGCATTTCTCTATACCAACGTGGATGGCCAACAGCCTGGAGATCAACTTGGCGCTCCGATAACCGGCAATCTCCTGTTGACGCAGGCGTTCAGCGGAGGAGGGGGATTGGAACTGCATGGGGCTGTCCCTGGGGCGGCGAGTACCCTCCCCGTCATAGTGGTCGATCTCTTCACCGATTACACCAGCCCTCTTGGAGCCGATACCCTGGTTGGCCCTCCCTTCAGCTTTACTCCGTGGGGGGTTCAGGCATTGGGAGCGGGAGCCATTCCGACAGGCTATACTCAGGGATTTCGCTTCTTCAAGCAGTCCGGCGGTGCGAATATCAATTCAGGCGAATACTATGGCCTGCTCTCTGCCGTGATCGACAATCCGAATGACCCGACAGGCTTCCGGGACGCCCATTTTGGGTTCGAAGGATTTACGACTCCGCAAGCGACGCCTGAGCCGGGCGCTGCGGCGCTGTTTGTCGGAATGGGGCTGTCGGTCTCGCTGCTTGCGCTGAAGCGCCGTCGCAAATAGAACGATGTCTCTGCCGAGTGGAACCGTCACGTTTCTCTTTACCGAGATCGAGGAGAGCGCCAGGCTCTGGGAAGAGCATCCGCAGGCGATGCACGCGGGAATGGCGCGCCACGATTCTCTGTTGCGCCGGATCATTGCCGACCATCAGGGAGTCGTCTTCAAGACGATCGGAGATGCGTTCTGCGCGGCCTTCGCGGGTGCGCCGCAGGCGGTGGCCGCAGCTCTGGAGGCGCAGCGCGCGCTGACGGCGGAGTCCTGGCCGGAGGCGCTGCCGCTTCGGGTGCGCATGGCCCTGAACACGGGGGCTGTGGAGAGCCGGGACAACGACTATTTCGGGCTGCCTCTCAATCGTGTCGCGCGTCTGCTCGCCATCGGTCATGGCGGGCAGATACTGCTTTCTCAGGCCGTTTACGATCTGGTAAAGGAGACCCTGCCGGAGGACGCTTCCCTCGGAGAACACGGTCTGCATCGGCTCAAAGATCTCGGGCAGCCGGAACGTGTGTTTCAACTCCTCCATCCCTCCCTGCCCGCGGAGTTCCCTCCCTTACGCTCCCTCAGCAACCCCGCTCTGCCGAACAATCTGCCGCAGCAGGTGACCAGTTTCATCGGGCGCGAGAAGGAGATCGCCGAGGTCAAGGCGCTGCTGGGCAAGACACGGTTGCTGACCCTCATCGGCAGCGGAGGAGGAGGCAAGACGCGCCTGGGACTGCAGGTGGCGGCGGACCTGCTGGAGGGCGTTGGGGACGGCGTGTGGCTGGTGGAACTGGCCCCGCTTACGGATAGGAATCTGGTGGCGCAGACCGTCGCAAACGTGCTGGGCGTCCGTGAGGAGATGGGCAGGCCGCTCCAGCAGACGCTCGTGGACTATCTCAAGGCTCGGAAACTCCTGCTCCTGCTGGACAACTGCGAACATCTGCTGGATGTATGCACCCGTCTGGCCGACACGCTGCTCCAGAACTGTCCGGAAGTGCAGATCCTGGCGACCAGCCGTGAACCGATGGGCATCGTGGGGGAGCAGACGTTTCGCGTGCCTTCGCTCTCTCTGCCGCCACAACCGACGGGGGTCACCGCGGAGAGTGTGGGGCAGTACGAAGCCGTGCGGCTGTTTGTCGAGCGCGCCACGGCGGTGCAGCCGGTCTTTACCATCACCAATGCGCCGGCGCTGGCGCAGCTCTGCGTGCGTCTGGACGGCATTCCCCTCGCCATCGAACTCGCCGCGGCGCGTGTCCGCTCGCTCTCCGTGCAGGAGATCAACGGCAAACTCGACAATCGCTTTCGACTCCTCACGGGAGGCAGTCGTACGGCGCTGCCCCGTCAGCAGACACTCCGCGCGCTCATCGACTGGTCGTACGATCTGCTTCAGGAGCCGGAGAAGAGGCTGCTGCGGCGGCTCGCGGTCTTTGCGGGAGGCTGGACGCTGGAGGCCGCCGAACAGGTCTGTGTCGGGGACACCGGGGGCGTCGAGGAGAGGGGCCAGCCTGACGAAGCGGCGGAGACGCTGGACCTGCTGACCTCGCTTGCCGACAAAAGCCTGGTGGTCGCGGAGCCGCAGGAGGGACGCGCCCGCTATCGTCTGCTGGAGAGCGTGCGCCAGTATGCGCACGACCGTCTGGTGGAAGAAGGGACATTCGAGGTGATGCGCAGCCGACATCAGGCGTTCTATCAGGCGTTGGCGGAAGAGGCCGAGCCCAAACTGCTGGGGCCGGAACAGGCGGCCTGGCTGGAGCGCCTGGAGAGAGAGCACGACAATCTGCGCACCGCGCTGGAGTGGCCGGGCGACGCGGAAGCGGCCCTGCGGATCGCAGGCGCGTTGTGGCGCTTCTGGCAGGTGCGGGGCTATTTCCAGGAAGGTCGCGAACGACTGTCCGCCGCGCTGGCGGGAGCCCCCGCTTCGATACCTCCCCCCATTCGGGCGAAAGCGCTCAACGGCGCCGGAGTGCTCGCCCGCTCCCAGGGGGACTATGACGCGGCGCGCGCCTGGGTCAAAGAGAGTGTAGATCTCTACCGCGAGGCAGGAGACAAGCTCGGGATCGCGACCTCTCTCACCAATCTGGGACTGATCGCCTATGCGCAGGGCGACTATAGCGAGGCACGCACCCTCCATGCGGACAGTCTGGCGCTACGGCGTGAACTGGGCGATAAACGCGGCATCGCCACCTCCCTGAACAATCTGGGACTGGTCACGCTGGAGCAGGGAGACCATATCGCGGCACAGGCGATGTATTTCGAGGCGGTGGGGCTCTATCGGGACCTGGGCGACAAGGGCGGCATGGCCAGCGCCCTGAACAACGAGGGAAATGTCGCGCATAATCTCGGGGATTTCGTCACCGCCCGTGCAATCTATGAAGAGAGTCTTGCGCTGCGCCGTGAACTGGGCGACAGACAGGGCGTTGCTACATCCCTCATCAATCTAGGCAGTGTCGCGCAGAAACAAGGGGATTTTGCGTCAGCACACAGGATGCACGCAGAGAGCCTGACTCTGTTTCGAGAACTGGGCCACCGGGTCGGGATCGCCTACGCGCTGGGAGCCTTCGGCTCCCTGGCTTCCGCTCAGCAGCAGTACTCCCGCGCGACCCGCCTCTGGGGGGCGGCGCACACCCTGCGAGAACTTCTGGACGCTCCTCTCTCTCCTTCGGAAAGCGCCGAATACGATCAGGAGTTCGCTCACACCCGCTCCGCCCTGAGCGAGACTGATTTCCGCCTCGCCTGGTCAGAAGGATCCGCCTTTACCCTGGACCACGCCATCGACTACGCTCTGGCAGAGATCCTCTAGGTTTTTCCGGTTCTCATGAAACGGGGTGGGAAATAGACACAGGGAGCAGGAACTCGGCGGACGACCGACGAAACAGTCCGCAGAGGTGACCAATGACGAAATCCCTGCAAATCACAGACTTGCGCGTCGCCGTCGTGGGCAGAGCGCCGATGACCTGTCCGCTTATCCGCATCGATACCAACCAGGAGGGGCTGTATGGCCTGGGAGAGGTGCGGGACGGGGCCAGCAAAACCTACGCCCTGATGCTGAAAAGCCGTCTGATGGGTGAGAATCCCTGCGATGTCGATCGGCTTTTTCGGAAGATCAAGCAGTTCGGCTTCCATGCGCGCCAGGGCGGCGGAGTCTGCGCCGTGGAGATGGCCCTGTGGGACATCGTCGGCAAGGTCTACGGCGTGCCGGTCTACCAGCTTCTGGGCGGCAAGTTCCGCGACAGAGTGCGGGTCTATGCCGATACGGACATGGCCGCCGATCCCGCCGTCACTGCCGGGCGTCTGAAACGGCGCATGGACGAAGGCTTCACGTTCCTCAAGATGGACTTCACCCGAGCCAGCATTCGCGACAACGTCTTCGAGACCATTGTCGGCCCTCCCACCGTTCCTCCCCACCTCAGTATCACCGATGTCTTGAAAACGCAGCACATGTTCACCGGCATCGAGATCAGCGAGACGCATCTCCGCCAGATGGCCGACTATGTGGGCGAAGTGCGCCGCCTCATCGGTATGGAGATCCCGCTGGCGATCGACCACTTCGGTCATGTCGGCATCAACTCCTGCATTCGACTGGGCCGGGCGCTGGAGCCCTACAATATCGCCTGGCTGGAAGATATGATCCCCTGGCAGTATACCGATCTGTGGAAACGCATCACCGACGCCATCCATCTGCCGACCTGCACGGGAGAGGATATCTATCTCAAAGAGGGCTTTCTCGAACTCTGCCGCCACCATGCCGTGGATGTCATCCATCCGGATCTGGCGACCTCCGGCGGTATTCTCGAAACCAAGAAGATCGGCGACATCGCCCAGGACTACGGGATTCCGATGGCGATGCACTTCGCCGGAACCCCCGTCTCCTGCATGGCCAACGTCCACTGCGCCGCCGCGACCGAAAACTTCCTGGTGCTGGAGAACCACTCCGTCGATATTCCCTGGTGGAACGATCTCGTCCAAGGCTTAGACGGCCCCTTGATCCAAAACGGCTACATCCGGGTGCCCGATGCGCCGGGACTGGGGATCACACTCAACGACGAGGTCGTACAGCAGCATCTGGCGGAGCCGGGCTATTTCGAGCCGACACCGGAGTGGGACCACGAGCGCTCCGCAGACCGCCTGTGGAGCTGATAACGAATGCTTCTCGGATCGGCTCTCCAGACGATCCGCTTACGCTGACACCGAGGGACACATCGAGGAGGATCTGACCTTGCTCAACCGCTATGAAGACATCGTACACTTGACGCCGCTCAACCCGTTCGACCGCTTCCCGGACGGCCGCCCCCGCGTGCCGGACGATCTGTTGAACCGTATGAAACTCGTGACTGTGGAGGAGGCGTGGGGCGTGCTCAAACAGCACGGATACCGCTACCAGTACGCGGGCGACTGGCTCAACGTCCACCCCGAACGCGTCCTGGTCGGTCGCGCCGTGACCGCGATGTTCGTTCCGACCCGTCCTGATCTGCACGACGTCATCGGGGAGTGGGGCAAAGCCCGCAACTCCGTCGGGCTGCACAACTCCTGGGTCATCGACACCCTTATAGAGAACGATGTGGTGGTCATAGACCTCTTCGGCAAAGTCAGGGACGGCACCTTCGCCGGAGACAACCTGGGCACCGCCATCGCCAACAAAACCAAAACGGGCATGGTCATCGACGGCGGTATACGCGATCTCGTTCGCCTCCGAGAGATCCCCGACATCTCCATCTTCGCCCGCGGCGTCGATGCCTCCGCCATCGCCGACGTCACCATGACCGGCCTGAACGTCGCCATCCGCATCGGCATCGCCACCGTCCTCCCCGGCGACGTCGTCCTGGGCTCCGAATCGGGAATCGTCTTCATCCCGCCCCACCTCGTGCAGGAGGTCGTCGAACGCTCCGAGCGCACCCGCCAGGAAGACTTCTGGGGCCAAATGCGCATCCGCGAGGGCCTCTACACCTCCGGCCAGGTAGACGGCAACTGGACTGACGCCATGCGCGCCGACTTCGCCAGTTGGTTGGAAACCCAAAAATAAAAAATACCAATGTAGAGCAAGAAGGCGCCCTCCTGTTCTGCATTGGTATTTTTTGCCTTACGGTTGCACGCCAGTGAGGTTCTCGCTTAGAGTCCAGAGGCGTTTCGCGGCTTCCGGGTCGATGGCGTAGGGTCTGACGCCGTGGTCGCCGGTGGAATCGGGTGGGAGGAGGTTGGCGATGTCAGCGTCTTCGCAGTAGACGCCTCCCAGGTCGGTGAGTTGAGGGCTGGTGGCGGCCCAGAGGGAGGTGGCGGCGCCCTGTTCGAGGGTCTTGAAGAAGCCGCCTTCGTCTACGGAGTTTCCGGCGGGGCGGAAGCCGTGGCTGTTCTCGCGCGTCAGGCCGTAGCCCTGGAGTTCATCGTCGGTCATGTGGCGGAGGAGATCTGTGACGATACCGCCTGGGTGGACAGCGAAGGCGCGAATGTTGCTTGATTCGCCGCGGCGATCGAGTTCGACGGCGAAGAGGATGTTCGCGGTTTTTGATTGGCCGTACGCCTGCCACTTGTCGTAGGGACGGTGGTCAAAGTTGGGATCTTCGAGATCCACATTGGCGCGCTGGTGACCTCGGGACGAGAGGGAGATG
>Ga0105239_10006511_pt1 | contig 13537 bp, 13 predicted proteins | sample KBSC44metaG_FD_92761 | JGI IMG/M metagenome (GOLD analysis project Ga0105239, IMG submission 92761) | Corn rhizosphere microbial communities from Kellogg Biological Station, Michigan, USA - KBS C4-4 metaG | ecosystem: Host-associated > Plants > Roots > Rhizosphere > Soil | place: Michigan, USA... | reverse complement strand
GATCGCGATCGTACTGACCTTGTGCGTTCATCGTCCAGCTCTGCGCTTGATCCTTTAAGAGCGCAACCATGATCTGGTCCAGAACCTGCTGATGCACGGTCGGATTCTCGATTGGCACAAGCGCTTCCACGCGGCGGTCAAGATTGCGCGGCATCCAGTCCGCCGAGGAGATAAAGACCTTGGCCTTGGCGGATGGCAGCCCGTGGCCGTTGCCGAAGCAGACGATACGGCCATGTTCAAGGAAGCGTCCGACGATGCTTTTCACGCGGATATTGTCGGAGAGCCCCGGCACGCCGGCGCGAAGACAGCAAATGCCGCGCACGACAAGCTCCACCCGCACGCCTTCCTGGCTTGCGCGATAAAGCGCATCGATGATGCCCGGATCGACAAGCGAATTCAGTTTTGCCCAGATCGCAGCCGGCTTCCCGGCGCGCGCGTGGATCATCTCTTCCTGGATGCAGTCGATCAGCCGCCCGCGCAAGTTCAATGGCGAAACCGCAATCTTCTCGAGGCCGACCGGCTCGGCATAGCCGGTGATATAGTTGAAGAGTTGCGCCGCATCGCGGCCGAGCGCGGGATCGGCACTGAAAAGCGACAGGTCAGTGTAAACGCGCGCCGTCATCGGGTGGTAATTGCCGGTTCCGAAGTGGACATAGGTGTGCAGCTGTCCGCTCTCGCGGCGCACGACAAGGCTCACCTTGGCATGCGTTTTAAGCTCGATGAATCCGTAAACGACCTGAACCCCGGCGCGTTCCAGATCGCGCGCCCATTTGATGTTCGCGGCCTCATCGAACCGGGCCTTGAGTTCGATCAGGGCGGTGACCGATTTTCCCGCATCCGCGGCCTCGATGAGCGCGGTGACGATGGGGGAATCGTGGCTGGTTCGATAGAGCGTCTGCTTGATCGCGACGACGTCGGGATCGGCCGCGGCCTGCCGCAGGAACTGCACCACCACGTCGAAGCTCTCGAACGGATGGTGGACAATGATGTCCTTGGCGCGGATGGCGGCGAAGCAGTCGCCGCCGTGATCGCGGATGCGTTCCGGGAAGCGCGCAATATAGGGTTTGAACTGAAGGTCTGGCCGTTCGTCGAGGATGAGCTTGCGCAGATCGGAAAGACCTAGCAGCTGCGCGATGATCACAACTTCGTCGGGCTCGAGCTTGAGATGGCCGATGATGGACTGCCGCAAATCGTCCGGCATCGAGCGGCTGCATTTGAGATGGATGACATCGCCGCGACGCCTGCGCCTGAGCAGCGTTTCGAACAGACGGACAAGATCTTCGGCTTCTTCCTCGACTTCGACTTCGCTGTCGCGCAGCACCCGGAACAAACCGCTGCCGGTGACCACGTGGCCGGGGAACAGCTTGTCGAGGTAGAGACCGATCACGTCCTCGAGCGGTAGGAAGCGTGCGCCCTTCTCGATGTTCGGAAGACGCCAGAAACGCTGGAGCTGCGACGGCACCGGCAGAAGCGCCATGACGTTCTTGCTGTCTTTGCGCCGCATGAGTTTCAGGGCCAGCGTGAAACCCAGATTGGGAATGAAGGGGAACGGATGCGCGGGATCGATGGCGAGCGGCGTCAGCACCGGGAATATCTGCTCGCGGAACTGGACGTCGAGCCACTCGCGGTCGGCCGCGCTCAACTCCTGCGGCGCGATGACCGAGATGCCCGCCGCGCAAAGCTCCTGGTGCAGTGCGCTCCACACCGTCTGCTGATCGGCAATGAGTTCGCCCGCGGTCTGGTTGATGCGAGCGATCTGCTCGGCCGGTGTCAGGCCGTCATCGCTTGGCGTGGCGACGCTGGCGTTGACCATGCCTTTGAGGCCGGCGACGCGCACCATGTAGAATTCGTCGAGGTTCGATGCGGAGATCGAAAGAAACCGCAGCCTTTCCAGCACGGGGTGACGCTTGTTCTGCGCCTCCTCCAGCACACGGCGATTGAACGCGAGCCAGGAGAGTTCGCGATTGATAAAGCGCCCCGGCGAAGACGGATCGATGGCGGGCGCAAGCGCGCTTTCCTGGGTGGAGAAAATCTCCACCGCCTCGGCCAGCGCGCCTGCACGGTCCAACGCGTCGCGATCGGCATCCTCCTCCGGCAGCGGCGCTTCGACCACGGCATCGATTTCTGAGGCCTGCGACACGATTCTGGTTTTTGTTTTTGCCATCAACGAGTTGTCACGCAACTGCATAATCAGCGTAGAGCAAAACCATGAATCTGTCATGACACGGATTTGCAAAGGAAAACGGCGTCACGATTCCCCCTGCGGGAGAAAACCGCGGATCAGGTTGACCGTAATGGGACGCTTTTCGGCCAAGGCTCTTTCATCCGCCCGGGCCACGAAATCGCGGATTGCGGCCGGCGAACGTTCGAGCGAGCGCAGCATCTGCGCGATCACAGCGTCCGGAACCTGCAACTGGCGGTCATGGAAGAGCTTGCGCGCGAGGGCCTCCAGCAGCGCATCGTCCGGCGCCCACAGACCGAACGCAAGCAGCGCACGAAAGCGCGATACAAGATCGGAAAGACGCGCAGACCACTGTGAGGGTGCTTCGCGGCTGGTCAAAAGCATCGGCGTGCCGCGTTCAAGGAGCGCGAACAGCGTACGCTCCGCACCATCGGTGAGAACCGCGGCGTCGGCATTCTCGACCGCCATTGCGCCGCCTTCGCCAAGGATTGTTTCGTCCAAATCGGCGGCTTCGACGATGCGTGCGCTCGCGCGCCCGGCCCATATTGCAACCAGATGCGACTTGCCGGAGCCGGGGGGCCCAAAGAGCGCCGCTGTGGGCGCGGGCCAGTCGGGCCAGGCATCGACAAATGCGACCGCATCACGATTTCCCGCAGAGACGATGAAATCCTCGCGTCCAAGCGCGGGCTTCGTCTCAAGCGGCAGAACGAGTTGGGACACCAGGATCAGGCCGGACGGCGCCCGACCGCGAGCGCACGAACCAATAACTGGCCATAGACCAGCCAGGAGGCGGCCGTGACGGAGGCGGCGATGATCGTCCCTGCCATGATCAATCCCGGCTGATCGGCATCGAGCGCAAGAAACAACAGCACAAGACCGATATAGCCGACCTGGATCACCGTGCTGACCTTACCGATGTAAAGCGGCTCGATCTTGAGCGGCAGCGAAAACAGCCACGCTATGCCGACACCAATCACGATCGCCAGATCGCGTGCGATCACGAGCGCGGTCAGCCAGAATGGCACGGCATGGATCACCGTCAGCGTGACGAAACTCGCCAGCATCAGGATCTTGTCAGCCGCCGGATCGAGATAGGCCCCGAACCGTGTGGCGTACGCGAAACGCCGCGCGAGATAACCATCCAGCGCATCGCTCAACCCCGCAAACGCGAACACGCCGAGCGCTGCGGCATCGTATCCTTTGAGGATCAGATAGGCCGTGAGCGGCGCGGCGCAGAGGCGGCCGGCGGTGAGGAAATTCGGCAAGTGGCGGATGAGATTCATCATGGCGAGCCGGAGTTCGAGAGCGTCCACTCCCCGCCGCGCGTGGTCAGCGAAATCCCCTGCGCCGAGAGCGCGTCGCGAAGCTGATCGATCGAGCCGAGATAATTGAGCGTCACGCGCGCCGCGCCGATATCCATCGCCTGGACTGCCATACTGGACACGTTGGGAACAGCCGCCATCGCGGTTTGCAGACTTCCCCATTGCGACAGCGACGCGATGCGCACATTGGCGGTCAGATGGCCGGTCTGGCTGAAATCGACGGCGGAATGGGACTTCCACATCTCCTCGAGAGCATGAACGGCCGCATCCGCCGCCATCGAATAGGTTGCGGGCGCACCTCCTGGCGACATCGGAACATCGACGCTCGATTTGACTGGCAACTGGCCGGCGCCTACGCGCTTCAGAGTCACGGTGAGATGATTGCCGTTCGGCACCGCCATCATCAGCACGGCTTCGTTGGACCGGATGCGCGACGCTGCCGGTTCGACATCGTTCCAGGTCGCGCTGTCGAACGAAAGACCGCCAAGCGTGGATTGATCAATGGCGCCGTTTGGAAGCGCGAACGGCACGACGCCGGTGGCAAAACTTGGATTGGCGAGCGCGGCAGCCCAGCCCGAATTGCGCGCATAATTCGGCGCGAACGGGATCACCAGGATGCGCTTGGCCTGAGCTTGCGCGAAGGCGATTCCTGACGACTGCAGGATATGTTGCACGGCATCGGGATTGAAGCTGTAGCTGACATTCGCAACGTAACGCGTCGTCGAACGCTTCTCGCCGCTCACATTGAAGGTTCGGATGATGCGCTGGAGCTGCGCGTCGTCAAGCTGCGGCAGGCGCGCGGAGTCCTGGCCGCGGGTGAGGCGCTTGTAGAGAATGGCCCAGGCCTTGGGACGCCCCTGCGCGAGCGCCGCGAGCTGGGCCACCGAGCTCGACGCCGCGCTGGCATCGACATGGATTCCGCTGACCGTATAGAGGTCCTCCGCCTCCCCGCGTTGCGGAACGGAAAGGGTGGCGGCAAGCGCAAAGGCCAGCGCCAAGGCATAACGGAACCGTCGCATCGAAGACCTGAATATCGGGCCTCCGGACTATAGTGGGCGGTACCGCGATACGAAAGCGACGGCTCAGGCCCGGACCAAACCCTTCAACGGTGTGACATTTCCGCTATCGGGGAACACGGTCGTGCCGAGTGCCGCCTGGCTCACGCCCATATGTTCCGCAAGGACGCCCTTGAACAGCGCGCGCAGATCGGTGCGCGCCGGCTGGTCGCGGCCGTCCTTGAGCACGGCGGGGTTCAAACCGACCCATTCCGCGCGGACATGCCCCCCGGCCACCGCGCCACCCAGGACATAGGCAGCCGTCCCGGTGCCGTGGTCGGTTCCGCCGCTGCCATTGGGTTTTACGGTGCGGCCGAATTCCGTCGCCATCACCACGACCGTCTTCGACCAGGCCGGGCCGAGCGCGGTCTTCATGGCATCGAGCGCCTGATCCAGCGCCTGCAGGCGCCGGGCGAGGTTTCCGGTGCTCGCACCTTCCTGCACATGGGTATCCCATCCACCCGCTTCGAGCACGGCGACGCGCGGCCCGTTCGGGTCTGCAAGCAATTTGCCCGCACCGGCGAAGAGCGGCACGAGGTTGCCATAGGCCGCCTTGTGGTTGGCGTTCATGGCGTAGGGATCGTCATCGCCCGCCTTGACCTGCGCCTGCAGGTCGACGGCGCCCGTGAGCGCGGCGGATAGCGCAGGATCGCCCGCGTAGAGTTGTTTCACCTTGGCGATGAACGCGGTATCGGGTTCGGGCATAACGGCCGGCATCCAGCTTGTGGTGCGCACGGGCCCCGACAGCAGCAATGGCGGCGCCTGGTCGACCGCGACCGCGCCGGTTCCGGTCGCGAGCCCCATCGGCGTCAGCGCGCGATTGAGCCAGCCGTCGTTGACGATATGCGGCTTCGCACCGCCGCTCTCGAGCACGTTCTGGCAATCGAAATGGGAGCGGTTCTGATAAGGCGAGCAGATGTTGTGGAAGATCAGAACTTCCCTGGCATCGTACATCGCCTTCACGTTGGTCAGGCCCGGATTCAATCCGAAGAAGCCGTCGAGATCGTGTAATCCGGCTGGGCCGGTTTTATCCAGCGCAAGCTGTCCGCGCATCGCCGCATAGCCCTTGTCGCCATGCGGCGGCACGGCGGCGAGACCGTCGAGCGCGCCGCGCAGCACAACAACAACCAGGCGACGGTCGGTCGGCACACCGGCGAAGGCATAGCGGATGGGCGCATCCCAGACCGCAAGCGCGCCGGCCGCGGTCATGGTTTTCAGAAGAGAACGGCGTGTATTCATGGCGTGTATCCTATTACCGGCGCATGACTTCAGGGCTCGAGAGCAGAAGCGCGAGCGCCTCGCCCTGCGACGACGCCGTGGCCATGACGGACTTTGTTGCGGAGCGCAGCAGCGGTCCAAGTCCCTGTTCGGCGATCGCGATCGCGTTGGCGGTAGCTGGCATGCTGTTGCCGACCTCCTTCGCCCATTCGATGCGATCGAATAACGCATCGGCGCCGGTCCAGGAATCGGAATCGTCGGGCCAACCCTTGGGCGACGGCGCAGCGAACGGCATTTGACCCATTTGCTGGGAAGCGCGCACGAGCCGGCGGAGCTGCGCGTCCTGTTGCATGCCTGCAGCGCCATGCGGCCATGCCGTCAGGCGCATGGCGGCGGTCACATATTCGATGGGCGGACGCATCTTCTTCGGTTCCGGGGTCCAGGCTGCGGGATCGTTCACCGCAGCCTCGGCGAGCGCATGGAGATTGCCGCGCGTGTCCTTAAACGTCTTTTCGAGATTCGATACCGACGCAACCGGCGGGTCATCACCGATGAAATGCTGCGCGAACTTGCGGGCGACATGGCGCGCGGTGGCCGGATCGTGGGCGAGATCGCGGATCGCGGCGACGCCGCCATCCCAGCCTGCGGGATAGGTCTTTCCGCGCAGCGTGATCGAGCCGGGTTCGTGTTTATTGGCGTAAAATCCGAAGCCGTTCGGCCGGTCGGCGTAAGTGCTCCAACCCGTCAACAGTTTCGCCATCGCGATAACGTCGGCCTGGGTGTAGCCGCCATCGACACCGAGGGTGTGAAGCTCCAGAAGTTCGCGGCCAAGATTTTCGTTGAGGCCTTTGCCCGTTTTGTCGGCGGCCATGGAGCCTGGTCCGATCGAGCGGTAATTGGAGAGATAGATCAGCATCGCGGGATGCATGCAGACGGCGAACAGCATGTCCTCGAACGTACCGTTGATATGGGGACGGATAGCCTCGCGCTCGAAAGCGCCGACATAGAGCGCCGCCTGTGCGTGGGAGGAGACCGTAAAGTGATTGCTCCAGAACCAGACGAGACGCTCTGCGAGCGGGCGCTCGGTCGTAAAGCCCAGCGCGTAGCGCGCACCGAGCTCGCGCATATACTGCTCCTTGCGCACGTTCTGGACCTTGACTGGCTTTGGGTTGTCCTTGGTCGCGCCGGTTTTGGACATGAACTTGTCGACCCTGAACTCCGTTTCGAGCTTCAAGAGCTGGCCGGCGTTCAACAGCGGCTGTCCGTCAACCGATTTGGGCTGGTCCGCGGGGCGGTCGATCTGGGCCAGGAGCCACGCCTTCGGGCTCTTCGAGGCGCTGTCGATTTCACCGGGACGGGCGCCGAGACCAAAACGATGGGCCGCGATTGCGCCTTCAAGCGACATAAAGCCTCCAATTCTCCTTAAACGGAATCAACCACGGCCGTCTGGCGTCAGGGTTGCGCGGTTCCGCTTGCCTGCTTAAACGAAGGCGGCGCGGGCCTCCGTCGCGCCGGATCATACGATGACCACTGACCACGGCCGCAACTCTCTTACCTACAAGGACGCCGGTGTCGATATCGACGCGGGCGAGGAACTGGTTTCGCGTATCGGGCCTGCGGCAAAAGCGACGCGAAGGCCGGGCGCGGACGCGGAACTGGGCGGTTTCGGCGGATTGTTCGACCTCAAGGCCGCCGGTTTTCGGGATCCGGTTCTGGTCGCCTCGACCGACGGCGTGGGAACCAAGCTGAAGATCGCGATCGAGACGCGGCTGTTCAGCGGCATCGGGCAAGACCTTGTGGCGATGTGCGTGAACGACATTGTCGTGCAGGGCGCAGAGCCGCTGTTCTTTCTGGATTATTACGCCAGCGGCAAGCTTGACGTCGAAGCCGCAACCGTCGTGATCGAAGGCATCGCGCATGCGTGCAAGGAGAGCGGCTGCGCACTGATCGGCGGCGAGACGGCGGAGATGCCAGGGCTTTATGCCAAGGGCGATTTCGATCTCGCGGGCTTTGCGGTCGGCGCGGTGGAGCGCGGACACATCCTGCCGCGCACCACCGACATGCGCGAAGGCGATGTCGTGATCGGGGTTGCCTCATCCGGCGTGCACTCCAACGGCTTTTCGCTCGTGCGCCGCGTGATCGAACAGGTTGGTCTTGCTTATGACGCGCCATCGCCGTTCTCGGCAAAGCAGACACTCGCCGAGGCGCTGATCGCGCCGACACGGCTTTACGTGAAGAGCGCACTGGCCGCGATCCGCTCGGGCCATGTGAAGGGCCTCGCACACATCACCGGCGGCGGCATCACCGAGAACCTGCCGCGCTGCCTGCCCGAGGGACTCGATGCCGACATCGATCTCACCTGCTGGACGCCGCCGCCGGTGTTCGGATGGTTGTCGAAATCCGCCGGCATCGCGCCGCAGGAAATGCTGCGCACCTTCAATTGCGGAATCGGGCTGATCGCGGTGACCGATGTCGCGACCTCCGGCCATGTCATCGACGCATTCCAGGAATCCGGCGACAAGGCGATGCGCATCGGCCATCTCGTGCGCGGCGACGGCGAAGCCAAGGTCGTGTACCGCGGATCGTTGAAGCTGTGATTCGCGCTTTGGTCGCTATTCTCATCGCATGTTCCGTCAGCGTGGCTTATGGCCGGTCCCTGAAAGATGCGGAAGCGGACTACATTCAAGGCGAAAAACCGCTGTGCAAATTTCACTACGACGAGAAGCTCGAAACGCGTGCGCTATCTGTCCTGCAATTAGAATTGGGGTCTGAGGGCGCTCGCTTCTACAACGCAAGCGATCCGGTGGTTACGATCTGCCGCAAGAAGGCGATACTTATATTCGGTGGCTATTTGATGCCCGAGGGTCGCTCTCTTCTCGATCCGCCACATATCTTCATCGATGTCGACATTTGTTCACATCGTATCCTGGCCGTCGATCATGATAACGGCATCACTGTCACGAATGATCCACCATGCGCGTGAGAACTGCGGTGCTGATCTCCGGGCGCGGGAGCAACCTGAAGAGCCTGATCGCGGCATGCGTGGCGAAGGATTTTCCGGCGGAGATCGTGCTCGTGATCTCCAATGTCGAAAGCGCAGGCGGGCTTGCGATCGCGCAGGACGCGGGTATCGCCACGAAAGTCATTTCACACAAGCCGTTTCCGTCGCGCGAGGCGTTCGATGCCGCGATCGACGCCGCGCTGAACGACGCCGACGTCGCACTCGTCTGCGAAGCGGGCTTCATGCGCATCCACTCCGCGTGGTTCGTCGAGCGCTGGGCGGGACGCATCCTCAACATCCACCCCTCGCTGCTGCCAAAATTCCCCGGCGTGCATGTGCACGAGCAGGTGCTGGCGGCTGGTGAGACCGAGTCGGGCGCGACCGTCCACTTCATGACGCCCGAACTCGACGCCGGCCCGATCGTGGCGCAGGCGCGCGTCCCGGTCCTTCCCGGCGACACGCCCGAAACGCTGGCCGCACGCGTGCTCGAACAGGAGCATGTCCTCTATCCCGAAGCGCTCCGGCTCGTGGCCGAGGGCCGCGTGCGCCTCGAAAACGGCAACGCCATAGCGGTCGTTTAGGGCGAGACGATCATGCGGCCGGCCGGACCGCTCCCCCTCCCGCGCCACGCTGATCAGCAATTCCCACGACACGATCGTCGCCGAACCCAACAAAATCTAAGCGCCGATCGGCACCAAGTTGCGATAGTCGTCATGACCCTGCGCGAGAAAGATTCCGCCTTAGATCAGCGTTCCAACTCCCGCGATCGAAGCGATGTAACGGCGCAAGGTTATCACCCTGTTCTCCTCGGTGCGCGCTCTGCGGGCCATCGATCAGATCGTCGGTAACCCCTTGCTGCGGTAAGCGGGCTGACACCGGATGCATTCCCTAGGCTAAGAACCTTGCGGCCTTCGCCTTCAAGATTTGAACAAGCTCCGGGTCCATGAAGTCGTATTTGTCTGGGATATCCAGACATACGACCCGCTTGTTCTTGACCGGCGCGCGATATTGAGAGGAGAGCTTGCGGCGATGCACCTGCTCCATCACGACGATGATTTCAGCCCATTCTATCAGCTCTGCGGACAGCGGCGTGTCGGCGTCGGCGCTCGTGCCAGCCGACGCCGTTTCGACATTAGGATAATCGCCGAAGATGCTCTCCGCCGTCGGGCTGCGGGACCGGTTGCGGCCGCAAACGAAGAGAACGCGTTTCATTCTGCTAGGCGAGACACCACCTGAGGATCGCCTTCTGCGCATGCAGGCGGTTCTCGGCTTCGTCGAAGACCACGCTTTGCGGGCCGTCGATCACTTCGTCGGTGACTTCTTCGCCGCGGTGGGCGGGGAGGCAGTGCATGAAGATCGCGTCCTTGTCCGCGCGCGCCATCAGCCGCGCGTTCACCTGATAGGCGGCGAGCAGATTGTGCCGCTTGGTGGCGTCCTCGTCGCCCATCGAGACCCAGGCGTCGCTCACCACGCAATCGGCGTGCGCGACCGCTTTCTCCGGATCGTCGAGGAATTCGACATCGGCTTTCTCCTTGCGCACCCATTCGCGCACCGCCTCGCGCGCGGACAGTTCCTTGGGCGAGGCGACGCGCATCTTGAAGCCGAGCTTGCCGGCTGCGTGCACCCATGAGGTGAGCACGTTGTTCGAATCCCCGCTCCACGCGACGGTCGCACCCTTGATCGGGCCTTTCTTCTCCTCGAACGTCATCACGTCCGCCATCACCTGGCAGGGATGGGAGATGCGCGTCAGCCCGTTGATCACCGGAATGGTCGCGTTCTCCGCCAGCTCCCGCACCATGTCGTGGTCGAGCAGGCGGATCATCACCGCGTCGACATAGCGCGAGAGCACGCGCGCGGTGTCAGCGATGGTTTCCTCGCGGGCGAGCTGCATGTCGCGGCCGCTCATCATGATGTTCGAGCCGCCGAGCTGCGTCATGCCGACATCGAAGGAGATGCGCGTGCGCGTGGAATGCTTGTCGAAGATGAGCGCGAGCACGCGGCCCTTGAGCGGCGCATCGGCATCGGGCAGCCCGCGCGGAAGCCCTGCGCGCGCATCCTTGCGCGCCTTGGCCTCCTCGAGCATCCCGCGCAGGGTTGCGGTGTCGAAATCGGAGAGATCGATGAAGTGTCTGGTCATGTGTTCACACTCGAAATGGAATCACGCGGAGGCGCGGAGACGCGGAGCACGATTTTTAAGTCGTCATGGCCGCACTTGGTCGCGAGGGATAGCGTGGCGAGGCCATCCAGCGTTGCAGCGCAATCGATTTGTTTCGGCGCGCCTCGCACGCCAGTTGGATGGCCGGGTCAAGCCCGGCCATGACGACTGATGAGAACTCTGCGTCTCCGCGTCTCCGCGTGAAACCCTTCATGGTTCACGCCGCCTCAGACTTCTTCTCGAACACCGCCGCCGTATCGGAGAGCAGTTTCAGCGCTTCTCGCACCTCGTCTTCCTCGACGATGAGTGGCGGGAGCAGGCGCACGACATTGTCGCCCGCGCCGACGGCGAGCATCTTGTGCTTGAACAGCTCGGCCAGGAATTCGGTGTTGGGGACGCGCATCTTCAGCCCCAGCATCAGGCCCTGCCCGCGCACGTCCTCGAACACGCCCGGATGCTCGGCCACGAGGCGCGCGAGCTGCTGGCGTGTGTAGTTCGCCACGTCCTGCACATGCGGCAGGAATCCGGGATCGAGCACGACATCCAGCACCGCATTACCCACCTCCATCGCCAGCGGATTACCGCCGAAGGTCGAGGCGTGGCTGCCCGCCGTCATGCCGCTCGCCGCGCGTTCGGCCGCAAGACACGCGCCCATCGGGAAGCCGCCGCCGATGCCTTTCGCGATCGCCATGATGTCGGGCGTCACGCCCGCCCACTCATGCGCGAACAGCTTGCCGGTGCGGCCGACGCCGGTCTGCACCTCGTCGAAGATCAGCATCAGGCCGTGTTCGTCGCAGAGTTTGCGCAGACCGCGCAGGAATTCCGCGGTCGCGGGGCGCAATCCGCCCTCGCCCTGGATGGGCTCGATCAGGATCGCAGCGGTCTCGGGCACGATGGCTTTCTCGACCAGCTTGAGATCGCCGAACGCGACCTGGTCGAAGCCGTCGGTCTTGGGTCCGAAGCCTTCGAGATATTTCGCCTGCCCGCCAGCCGCGATCGCAGCGAGCGTGCGTCCGTGGAAAGCGCCTTCGAAGGTAATGGTGCGGAAGCGCTCCGGATGGCCGTTCTTGTACTGGTAGCGGCGCGCGATCTTGATCGAGGCCTCGATCGCCTCGACGCCGGAATTGGTGAAGAACACGGTGTCCGCGAAGGTCGCATCGACGAGCCGCTTCGCAAGCTTCTCCTGGTCGGGGATGCGGTAGAGGTTGGAGGTATGCCAGAGCTTGCCGGCCTGCTCGGTGAGTGTCTTCACCAGATGCGGGTGCGCGTGGCCGAGCGCGTTGACCGCGATGCCGCCGCCGAAATCCAGATAGCGCTCGCCGTCCTCGGCGTAGAGGTTCGCACCCTCACCGCGGACGAACGCGACGTCCGTCCGCACATAGGTTGGCAATACTGGCGTGACCATGCCCGCCTCCGAAGTTCAGGAAGGCGGGGTTTATGGTCCGTGGCCCCCGGGGTCAAGCGCGGCCGGTGCCGGCGTCACTTCGGCTTAAATCCGCCCAAGCAGCGGATGGCATTGCCGACACCGACGACCGCCGCCGTCCCGACCGCGGCCACGGCGAGGTATGTGTCGTAAGGATGCGGCACCAGCAGCGAGACGGTGGCGTAGATGAGGCCCGCCACAACCATCGCCCATGCGCTGACCCGGCGTGCCTGCTGCATGCGGCCGCCACGTTCGGTCGGCGGGGTCTTCGCCGGCTGTTTGGTCATGAAATTTGCGTAGACCGCAATCGTCAGGCCCAGCACCGTCTGGTATCCGCGCGTGACCGCGTCGGCGCCGATGAGGTGATTTGTCTGCGCGGCCTTGAGAATGATGGCCGAGCCGATCAGGGCACCCGCCCACACAAGCCCCGCTTGAATCGGTTTCGAGATCATCATGACGCAATCCCTTTTCTGAGAGCGTTGGATTTGGCGACAGCGCTGGATTTCGCCCGCGTGCCGAGGCCGAACGTGCCGGCAAAGCCCAGCAGCGCATCCTCGAGCACGGAGAGTTTGAGCCGGTAGATCACCGTCTTGCCCGATTTCTCGACATCCACGAGGCCCGCCTCGCGCAGCACCGCGAAATGCGCCGACATCGTGGGCTTGGAGAAATCGAAATGCTCCGCCAACTCGCCCGCTGTCATCGGCCGGGCGCGCAGCAGTTCCAACACGCGGCGGCGTGTCGGATCAGCGAGGGCCTTGAAGACCGTGTTCATGATTAGTCATTTAGCTAAATGACTAATTGAAGTCAAGCTCGGTTGATCCGCAATTTCACTCGGCGCAGGCTCACGCAGGTGAAGCCCTGTGGAGAAGCGCATGCGAATCTCGATCTTGTCATGGGCGGTGGCTGTAGCAGTGCTGACTTGCGCGCCGGTTTCGGCAAATCCGCTGATGTCAGCGCATGTGCCCGCCGTCGTGCGCGAGCATGCCGTTGCGACCGTCGGCGCGCCGAAGCCGGACGCGGATCTGCAGTTCACGGTCGCGCTGCCGATGCGCCGTCAGGGCGAACTCAACGCGTTGCTCGGCGCGCTCTACAACCCGCAGAGCCCGCTCTTCCATCACTGGCTTTCGGTCGCAGAATTCACCAGCCGCTTCGGTCCCACCGAACGCGATTACGACACGGCG
>Ga0105239_10006510_pt1 | contig 13539 bp, 9 predicted proteins | sample KBSC44metaG_FD_92761 | JGI IMG/M metagenome (GOLD analysis project Ga0105239, IMG submission 92761) | Corn rhizosphere microbial communities from Kellogg Biological Station, Michigan, USA - KBS C4-4 metaG | ecosystem: Host-associated > Plants > Roots > Rhizosphere > Soil | place: Michigan, USA... | reverse complement strand
TTCTAAGGCAGCGTCCGCTCCAGTCGGAGCCCTTACCCTGGCCGATGGCGAGGAACGAACAGTGACCGATCGATCGGGATTCCGCTTGGCAGCCCGGATGCACAGCTTCCGCTACGCTGCTCGAGGCCTCCGCGCGGTCTTGCAATCTCAGCACAACGCGTGGATCCACCTAACGGCGTCGGCGGCCGTCGTCCTGGCCGGTGCAGTTGTCGGTCTTTCGCGCGTCGAGTGGTGCCTCATCGTCGGAGCCATCATGGCCGTCTGGGTCGCGGAATCGCTCAACACAGCCTTCGAGGCGCTGTGCGATGTCGCATCTCCCGCCATGCATCCGCTCGTGGAGCGGGCCAAGGACATCGCGGCTGGGGCAGTGCTCATCACGGCGGTGGGGGCAGTCATCACCGGCGCGCTTGTCTTCGTGCCGCGGCTAATTCACTCGCGCTGACGGCGAGGGACATCGTTGATCGACTCAAAACCAGGTGAGCCGCCGATAGGCGCGGTACTCGTCTCTCCCTTGATCGAGCTCGAGGAACACCAGCACCATGAGGCTCAGGGTAAGAGCGACGACCAGAAGGGGTGTCCTGTAGAAGGACGTCGGCACGGAGGGATCTATCGCACGGCGATAGGGCCGAATCTAAGCAGGTGTAGCTTGCAGAGCGGGAAGGTCCGGTGGCCCCCGGAGGGCGTTCGACGTCCCTATCTGCTGGCTTCCTCGGCCTCAAGCCACGTTCTCCGGAGATTTTCGTGAAACGTGCTCTCGCGGTTCTCTCTTGCGCTCTCGTCCCATCGCTGCTGGCCGCCCAGGCAGGCTCGCCCGCGGGACCGGTCCCGGTCGCGCGGCTCGAAGCCCGCCGGGCCGCGTTGGCGCACCGGCTCGGCACGGGGGTCGCGATTCTCCGGTCATCGGTGGAGCGGAACATCGAGGGCGATTACGCCCAGGACAGCGACTACCGGGAAGACAACGACTTCTTCTATCTGACCGGCGCCGAGGCTCCCGAGTCGTGGCTGGTACTGGTCGCGCGCGACTCCGCGCCTACTCAGGTGATTCTGTACTTGCCTCCCCGGGACACAGTGACCCCGTACACGAGCGAGCAGTGGGTCGGGCCGAGACTCAACCCCGGTCCCGCGGCAACCGCGCTCACCGGCATCAAGGACGTCCGGTCGGCGGAGCGAGCGGAGCGCGAGATCTCCGGCCTCGTGTTCGGGGCCGATTCGACCGCTCGGCGAGGAGTGCTCTACCTCAAGCCCGGTATGAACCAGGAGGATTCGCCGTTCCTGCGCGACTCGGTTGCTGCAGTCGCCACCGCGGGCGGCATCAGGCTCGGCAACCTCTCTCAGGAGTTAGCGCCACTACGGTTGATCAAGGACGACGATGAGCTGGCCCGGCTTCGCAAGGCGATCGCCCTCACGACCCAGGCCGAGCGGAACGCGATGGCCGCGCTTCGACCCGACATGTACGAATACGAGCTCGAGGCGCTCATCGAGTACACCTTCCGGCGGGGCGGGGCGGAGCGAGTCGGATTTCCCAGTATCGTCGGCTCCGGCCCCAACTCCGTGCTGCTCCACTACGACAAGAATCGCCGGCGGATGGAGGCCGGTGACCTGGTCGTGATGGATATCGGGGCCGAGTTCGGATATCTGACCGCCGATGTCACCCGGACCGCGCCGGTGAGTGGCACTTACACCCCCCGCCAACGGGCGATCTACGAACTGGTGCTCCGTGCCCAGCAGACGGCGATCGATTCGGTGCGTCCGGGGATGGACATCCCGCGGCTCAATCAGATCGCCCGGGCCTATCTGCGCGCCCATTCCGACACGCTGTGCGGGCGCGCCGCCACCTGCGACAAGTACTTCGTTCACGGCTTGAGCCACTGGCTGGGGATGGACGTCCACGATGTGGGCGACGTGCGCACGCCGCTGGCGCCCGGGATGGTGCTGACGGTCGAACCAGGCGTGTACCTCCCAGCCGAAGCGCTGGGCGTGCGGATCGAGGACGACGTGCTGGTCACGCGGGACGGGCACGAGGTGCTGTCAGCCGCCGCTCCAAAGCGGCCGGACGAGATCGAAGCGGTGGTCAGGCGGGGTCGCCAGCCCTGAATTGCGAGTAGTGACTTCCCCAATCTGAAGGGTTTGCGGGCAGTGTCTCCAGACACTGCCCTGTTTGTGTCGGTTGCTTGACGGGCTCGCCCGCCGTTGGTAACGTGCGGCATTCCAGTACGTTCGTCGCGTTTTTCGCGAGATCCCTGGTCGATCGACAGGACTTCCCCTCCATGTTCCTTGGATCCCGTGTCACCCGGCGTTTGAGCTGGTTGATACCCCTGCTCGCCCTGGTCGTCATCGCGGCGTGCGCGAAGGACTTCCCCCAGACCACCCTGGCACCCAAGGGGGACCTCGCCCGGATCGAAGACGATCTGTTTTACACGACGGTCAAGTGGGCGACCCTCGTCTTCATCCTGGTCGAGGGTGCCCTGGTCTATGCCATCTTCCGGTTTCGGGGCAAGCCGGGAGATGCCGAGCCACCGCAGGTGCACGGTAACACGATCGTGGAAATCATCTGGACCGTGATACCTGCGCTGATTCTGGTAATGATCGCGGTACCCACGGTAAAGGCGATTTTCAAGGAGAACGAAACTCCAAGGGGGACCCCGCTCACAGTCGAAGTCATCGGCCACCAGTGGTGGTGGGAGTTCCGGTATCCTGAGTTCAACCTCACCACGGCCAACGAGCTTCACGTGCCGGTCGGGCGGATCATTTCGCTCAAGATGGGCGCCTTCGATGTGGTGCACAGCTTCTGGCTGCCCGAGTTCGCGGGGAAGCGCGATGTGTTCCCCAATCGGGAGACCCGGCTCTGGTTCAATGCGGAAGAGCCGGGGGAGTACTCGGGCCAGTGCGCCGAGTTCTGCGGAATCCAGCACGCGCGGATGGCCTTTCGGGTGGTCGCCATGCCGCCGGCGGACTTTCAGGGCTGGCTGGATCACATGAAGAGCATCACCGTGCGATCGGCAGCCGGGCCGCAGGCCGACTCGGTTCACACCTCGACCGCCGGCGGCGCCGTGCAGCAGGACAACAAGGCTGCTCCGCAGGCGCCGGGTGCCGCCGCCGACAGCGCCAAGCTGGCGCCCGCCCAGGCGCAAACTCCGCAGGTGGCGCAGGGCCAGAAGCTCTTTCTGATGAAGGGTTGCGTGGGCTGCCACTCGCTGGTGGCGTACAACGCCCCCAAGGGTCTGCTGGGGCCCAACCTCGCCAACGTGGGCGCTCGAAGCTACATCGCGGCTGGAACCCTACCCAATACCGACGAAAATCTGGCGCACTGGATCCGCTTCCCCCAGGAAGTCAAACATGGGGTGCTGATGCCCAACCTCGGTGTCACCGAGGAGGAGGCAAAGGCCCTGGTCGCCTTTCTCCGGACTCACCGATAACCCACTCAGGACGGTTATGGCTACTACGGCTGTTGGTCACGAAGCACTCGCCGCAGCGCCTGGTGAAAAGACCGGGCTCTGGAGCTGGATCACGACGGTCGACCACAAGCGCGTCGCGATACTCTACCTCATCGGCGCGACGGTGTTCTTCTTCCTCGGAGGGATCGAGGCGCTCCTGCTCCGCATCCAGCTGGCGAAGCCGGACAACAACTTCGTGGGTCCGGAGTTCTACAACCAGCTGTTCACGATGCACGGCACGACGATGATCTTCCTCGCCGTCATGCCGATGAGCCAGATCTTCTTCAACTACATCATCCCCCTCATGATCGGGGCGCGCGACGTCGCGTTCCCGCGGCTCAACGCGTTTGGCGTCTGGGTGTTCCTGCTGGGCGGATTGTTCCTGAATGCGAGCTTCCTGTTCGGGGCGGCGCCCGACGCCGGCTGGTTCGGCTACGCCAACCTGACCTCGAAGCAGTTCTCGCCGGGCATGCACGTCGATTTCTGGATGCTGGGTCTGCAGATCCTCGGCGTCTCATCCCTGGCCGCCGCGGTCAACTTTTTCGTCACCATCATCAATCTGCGCGCGCCGGGCATGCGGCTCATGCGGATGCCGATGTTCGTCTGGATGAGCTTCATCACCATGATCCTGCTGCTGTTGGCCTTCCCGGTGATCACGGTGGCGCTCATCCTGCTCATGTTCGACCGCTTCTTCGGCACCCACTTCTTCGTGCCCGCTGGTGGCGGCGACCCGATCCTCTGGCAGCACCTGTTCTGGATCTTCGGCCACCCCGAGGTGTACATCCTGATTCTGCCGGCGTTCGGCATCATCTCCGAGGTCCTGCCCGTGTTCTCGCGGAAGCCGCTCTTCGGCTACGCCGCGATGGTCTTCTCCGGCGTGTTCATCGCGTTCCTCGGTTTCGGCGTCTGGAGCCACCACATGTTCTCGACCGGCATGGGACCGATCGCGGACACCTTCTTTTCGCTCGCCACGATGCTGATCGCGATTCCCACCGGCGTGAAGATCTTCAACTGGATCGGCACGATCTGGGGCGGCTCGCTCCAGCTCAAGACGCCGATGCTCTTCGCGCTCGGCTTCATCGCGATGTTCATCATGGGCGGCCTCTCGGGCGTGATGCACGCCTCGCCTCCGGCCGATCTCCAGCAGACCGACACCTACTTCGTGGTGGCGCACTTCCACTACGTGCTCTTCGGCGGCAGCATCTTCGGTCTGGTGGCCGGCGCGTACTACTGGTGGCCCAAGATGTTCGGCAAATTGCTGGACGAGCGGCTCGGCAAGATCCATTTCTGGCTCCAGCTGATCGGCTTCAACCTGACCTTCTTCCCGATGCACATGGTCGGGTTGCACGGCATGCCGCGACGAGTCTACACCTACCCGAAGGGCCTCGGGTTCGACGGCATGAATCAAATGGAGACCGTGGGGGCCTTCATTCTGGCGGCCGGCTTTGCGGTGATGCTCTACAACATCTGGAAGACTTGGCGCACCGCGCCGCCGGCGCCGGCCGACCCGTGGAATGGAGCCACGCTCGAGTGGTCGATCCCGTCGCCACCGCAGGAGTGGAACTTCCCGGAGATTCCGACGGTGACCGGTCGCGATCCGTTGTGGGAAGCCAAGCGCCAGCGTGGTGGCCCATTGCCGGAGCCGCAGCGCGTGAGTGGTCAGGGCATTCACATGCCGGCGCCGTCCTACTGGCCGCTCGTCACCGCGCTCAGCCTGCCGCTCCTGTTCACCGGCCTGATGCTCGCCTCTAAGATCGGCCCGTGGGGCATCTTCATCGGCGTGGCCACGCTATTCTTCGGGATCTATAACTGGTTGTTCGAGCCGAGTTATACGTCGATTCCAGGTGTAAGGGGCAAGGCGCATCATTAGAGCGATCAGCTATCAGCTTTCAGCCATCCAAGGAGCTAGGCTTGACTGACATCGCACACCCACTCGCCGCGCCCAATCCTCATCTCGAGACCTCAACGGGGCTCGACAGCCGCAAGCTCGCCATTTGGACCTTCCTCGGGTCCGAATGCATGTTCTTCGCGTCGCTGATCTCGACCTACGTCGTGTACCGGGGCAAGAGCCTGGTCGGCCCGTTCCCGCATACCCCCTGGACCGACCCGGCCACCGGACAGGTGTACGAGCCGATCATCGAGATTCCGCTGGTCACGGTCGGCACCGCGCTGCTTCTGTTCAGCTCGCTGTTCATCGTGCTGGCGCTGTACGGCGCGCAGAAGGGCAACCGCAAGATGCTCCTGGGGTGGCTGGGTGCGACCATCATGTGCGGCGTGTTCTTCGTGGGGATGCAGGTGTACGAGTTCACCCACTTTGTACACAAGGGGCTCACCCTTCAACGCAACATGTTCGGGGCGAGCTTCTTCACCCTGACCGGATTCCACGGCACCCACGTCACTATCGGCGTTATCTGGCTGCTGACGATGTTCGTGCTCGCGCTCCGGAAGCAGCTGCCGCCCGAGAACGCCATCAACCTCGAGATGGCGGCGCTCTACTGGCACTTCGTGGACGTGGTCTGGATCATCATCTTCCCCGTCGTTTACCTGATGCAGTGAGGCTCACGGCATGACCTCGCATGTGACTGCCGCAGACGAACACGAGCACGACCATCCAACCCCGGGGACGTACACCAAGGTCGGCCTGGTGCTGTTCATCCTGACCGCGCTGGAAGTCGCGCTCTACGAGATCACCTTCGGGGAGCACGCGGGCGCGCTGGGAGATCTCACCCACGTCTTCATCCCCATGCTGCTCTCGCTGTCCGCCGCGAAGTTTGCGCTAGTAGCGATGTTCTACATGCACCTGAAGCAGGACAGCCGGCTCTTCACCGGCGTCTTCGTGTTCCCGCTGATCATCGCCGCCGTGGTCATTCTCGCGCTGGCCGCGCTCATGGCCTACCATATGGCGTTCTCGAAGTCGGGCGGGTGATGCTGGGTGCGCTCGCGCCGCTGCTGCTCGACACGCGGCCGAGACCCTCCGTTCCGTTCGAGCCGAGCTGGGCAATGCATCCGAGCGTACTGATAGGCACCGGGCTTCTCGGTGCCTTGTACGTTTGGGGGATCGGACCGCTTCGGCGCCGGAAAGGCTGGGGTCCGCCGGTGCCTGCATGGCGGATCGCCTGTTTCATGGCCGGCCTCCTCGTGCTCATCGGATCGCTCAACGGCCCGATCCACGACCTGAGCGACTACTATCTCTTCTCGGTCCACATGCTGCAGCACCTGCTGCTCACGCTGGTGCTGCCCCCCTTGCTGCTCGCCGGGACGCCGGGCTGGCTGCTCCGCCCGCTGATTCAACACCCGCTGGCGCTGCGAGCGGCGCGAGTGGCGACTCATCCCCTCATGGCCGGCGTTTTCTTCGCCGCAGCGCTGACCGCCTGGCACACGGTTCCGTTGTACGATCTGATGATGCGGGACCACGATGTGCACATCTTTACCCACCTGCTCTTCATCGTGGCCGCCGTGATCATGTGGTGGCCGGTCATGAGCCCGCTGCCCGAGCTGCCGCCGTTGGGTCCGGGTCTCCGGATGCTCTACCTCTTTCTGGTGGGTATCCCGATGCAGCTGGTGGCCGCGATTATCACCCTGTCCGATTCAGTGCTCTACGAGTGGTATGCCGAGGCACCGAGAACCTGGGGCCTGTCGCCGCTGGACGATCAGAAACTGGGCGGGCTGCTGATGTGGGTCCCGGGCAACCTTTATCTCTTCGGCGCTATAGGGATCGTGTTCCTATTGTGGGCGCGGCAGGAGGCCTAGCCGCCGGGTTGCGGCTGGTCTTATCGCGGCCTACGTTGGAGGTGCCCTCTGAAAGGCTTCGATGCGCCTCGAGGGCCCAAGGGGCGCTACATGATAGAATCGTCTCGACCCGATGAGCCGCCAGGCGCGGCCCGTCCGGCCGCGCTCGCTTCCCGCGTGGCGCAGCTCATCCGGTCGCCAATGAGCAAGATCCTCCGCCTGCGGCTCGCGCTGATGTTCGCGATCGCGCTGGGCCTCCTCGCCATTATCGTCATCGTTTCCTACCAGACCACGGAGCGATTCGTGGCCGCGAGCGAAGAAACGGCCACCACCAGCCGGCTGGTGCTCGAGTTGGAGCGTACGCTTTCTACGATGCGGGATCTCGAGACCGGCCAGCAGGGATACCTGATTACCGGCAATGAGAGCTATCTCACCACCTACGGCGATGCCCTGGTCCGAATCCGGACCGACGGGGACCGTCTGCTCGCGCTTGCGGCCAGCCGCCCGAGCGACGCTGTGCGGGTGGCGGCAATTCAGCGCCAGATCAATGTCAAGCTGAACGATCTCCAGGCCGCCATTCAGGCCCGGCGACAGCAAGGCCTCGAAGCCGCGAGGCAGATCTCGCTCGAGGGGCGCGGCAAGGTCGCCATGGACAGCCTGCGGAAGATCATCGGCGACCTCGAGAGCGAGCGGGAAGCCGAGCTGCGCGCTCAGACTGCGGCTTCGAGCGACGGTGCCAGATCGGCCCTCCGCACTGTGATCGCGCTCGCCCTGCTGGCATTGGTCCTCCTGGTGCTCAGCTGCGCCTTGGTGGTGCGCTACATGCGGGCCCGGCTTCGGGCAGAAGCAGTGTTGCGGGCCGAGGGAACCGCCCTCGAGGCCAGCGTACGCGACCGAACGGCGGAGCTCGAGCGAACCACCGTCGCGCTTCAGGCGGAGTCCTCGGAACGCCGGGTTGCGATGGAATCGATCCAGCGCCTCAACATGGATCTGGGCCGGCGGGTCAGCGAGTTCCAGACTCTGCTCAACGTGCTGCCGGTCGGCATCGCCGTGGCTGACGATCCCTCATGCGAGCAACTCCACGGCAACGATGCCTTCGTCACGATGCTCGGCGTCCGGGAGGGCGGCGCTGTATCTCTGCTCCCGGACCAGAACCAGCAGTATCGGATTCTGAGCAACGGCGTACCGGTGCCTCCCGAGGCGCTCCCCATGCCGCGGGCCGCCGCAGCAGGCCGCCCCGTCACCGGCGAGGAGTACGACCTGGTCTATCCGGACGGCCGAACCGTGCACCTCCTCACCTACGCCGCGCCCTTGTTCGACGAGGCCGGAAGAGCCCGTGGGGCCGTGGGCGCGTTTCTCGACGTTACCGCGCGCCGGCGGGCCGAGGAGGAGACGCTCCACGCCCAAAAACTCCACGCGATCGGTCAGTTGGCCGGGGGCGTCGCACACGACTTCAACAACATTCTGACTGCGATCAGCAGCTACACCGAGTTTCTGCTGGCAGACATGAATCGGGGGACGCCGCGGCGGGACGATGTCGTGGGCATTCAGGAGGCGGCCGCTCGAGCTGCCGCGCTCACGCAGCAGCTCCTGGCGTTTGGTCGTAAGCAGGTGCTGCAGCCGACGCTCATCGACGTACGAGAGCTGCTGGACGACACCGGTCGCATGCTCCGGCGGATCATCGGCGAGAACATCAATCTCTCGGTGGTGGCCGGCACGATTCTGAGCCCGGTGTTGGCCGATCGCGGGCAGCTGAGCCAGGTCATCGTCAACCTCGCAGTCAACGCGCGAGACGCAATGCCGGAGGGTGGGCGCCTCACTATCGAGGCGCGGGACGCGCCACTCAGCAGCGGCTACTCCGAGGAGCACCTCGGCGTCACGCCCGGGCCCTACGTGCTCATTGCGGTGAGCGATACCGGACACGGCATGAGCGCGACGGTGAAGGCTCGCATGTTCGAGCCGTTCTTCACCACCAAGCCGCGGGGCAAGGGGACCGGTCTCGGTCTTTCCACCGTCTTCGGCATCGTGAAGCAGTCCGGGGGCCACATCTTCGTGTACTCGGAGGATGGCCACGGTACGACCATCAAGGTCTACTTGCCGCGGGCGACCGACGCCGCCGCAACCGACGGAGCGACCCGCGTCCCGGTGGTTCCGAGGCGGGGAATGGAGACGGTGCTCGTGGTGGAGGACGAGGAGTCGGTGCGGAAGCTGGCGCGCCGCGCGCTAGAGGCGTCAGGCTACACCGTGCTCCATGCCGGATCTCCCCTGGAAGCGATCGAGATAGCCGCCCAGTATCCGGGACGGATCGACCTCCTGCTTACCGATGTCATGATGCCCGATATAACCGGGCGGCAGCTGGCCGACCGGCTCACGGCTTCTCGGCCGGGCATCGCGGTACTCTACATGTCCGGGTATGCCGAGGACGCCATCGTACACCATGGCAGACTGGATCCGGACACGGCCTTCCTGCAGAAGCCGTTCTCGCCCGACACGCTGTCCCATGCGGTCCGGGCGGTCCTCGACGGCCAAGGGCACGCGACGGAAGCCAGCCGCGCCTGAGCGCTGTTAGTTCTCTAAGCCGGAGGGCGTTGAGCGGCGATTGCGTCCGCAGTAAGCACTTCTCTCACCCGTCGGGTCAGCTCGGCGATCGAATAGGGCTTTTGGAGAAAGGCCACGTCCGGCGCCAGGAGGCCGTGCGGCGTCAGCTCGCGCCCGGTGTAGCCTGACGCGTAGAGCACCCGCATCCCGGGGCGGATCCGGTGCAGGTCGGCCACAACCTGTGGGCCGCTGCGACCCGGAAGGATGACATCCATAACCACCAGCTCGATGATCCCGGGGTGGTTTTCGGCCAGCTCAACGGCGGTTTCCCCATCGGCGGCCTCGAGCACGGTGTAGCCCCGTGAGCGCAGGCCCCGGGACGTCGTTCGCCGAACCGCAACCTCGTCTTCGACCACCAGGATCGTCTCCCTCCCGTATCCCGCCTGAATCCCCGCCTCGCCGGTTGCCGCACCCGCCGGGCGGTCGACCCGAGGCAGATAGATGGTGAATTGGGAGCCCTCACCCGGGGCGCTTCGGACGCTGATCGCGCCACCGTGCCGCTGGACCGTGCCGTATACGGTCGCGAGGCCGAGGCCGGTTCCTCGGCCGAGCCCTTTGGTCGTAAAGAAGGGCTCGAAAATGCGCGCCTGAGTCGCCGCGTCCATGCCCGTTCCCGTGTCGGTCACCCGCAGAGCGACGTAGGGTCCCGGCGGCAGGGCAGCCAGCTGGCGATCCGGTGGATGGGCGGGCAGGTCGATGCTGAGGGCCTCTAGAGTCACCGTCCCGGTTTCCGGGATCGCATCGCGGGCATTGACGATCAGGTTGACCAGCGCCTGCTCGATCTGCGCGACGTCGCCCCGTACACAGCCGATATCGTGCTCGATGTGCACCGCCAGATTGATATGCTCTCCGATGAGTCGCTGCAGCAGGCGATGGGTGCTGGCCACGACCTCGGCGACCTCAACGACCTTGGCCTCGATCACGTGCTTGCGACTGAAGGCCAGCAGTTGCCCCGTCAGTGTCGCCGCGCGTCGTCCGGCGGTCCGGATCTCCTCGATTTCCGATCGCAGCGCGGCCTTCGCGGGCAGCCGCTCGAGAGCGAGCTCGGTCGTCCCCAGAATCGTCGTGAGCAGGTTGTTGAAGTCGTGGGCGATGCCGCCGGCGAGCTGGCCGATTGCTTCCATCTTCTGGGCGTGGCGGAGCTGCTCTTCCAGCGAATCCCGCTCGGTGACGTCGTGGGCCGTCAGCACCAGGCCGTGCACGCTCTGATCGGCCAGCAGGTTGGTGACGACGACTTCGAGATGGCGCCACCCGCCGCCCTGATGGGCGATGCGCCACCGGGCCGAGCGCACGACGCCCAGACTGGGGATGGCTTCCTGAAACAGCCCGCGGGCATGAAGCGCGTCGTCCGGGTGGAGCAGATCGAGGAACTCGCTGCCAACAAGGCTCTCAGCCGTTCGCCCGGCCACCCGGCCCACCGCCGGGCTGGCAAACCGCATGACCAAGTCCTGATCGAGAATGAGCAGCGGGTCGGTGGAGTGACGGACCAGCGACTCGAAACGGCTTTCGCTTTCGCGCACCACGCGAGCACGCAAAAGCCTGACGTTTTGCCGTACGGTGGCTGCCTCGCGCAGGCTGAGCAGGGCGGTGAGTACAATGGCGACGACGGCGAGCGCGCTCAGGGATGATGAGCGCCACGACACGATGGCGTTCCACAGCAGGAGCACGTACACCGCGCCAGCCGCCAACCAGGGCAGCGGGCTCCAGCTGTAGGTGAGGTCGGGCTTAGCAGGCGCAGGTGCCGGCCCCGGACCGCGGGAAAAGACCTCGCCGCTCCACACGACGAGCGTATAGCTCACCGCGTAGAACACGTACGTCCATTGGAGGCCGGCGGACGATGGGTCGCGGTAAACTGTCTGGTAGAACAGATCGGTCAGGAGCGACGCACCCTCGCCGATTACGAATAGTCGGAGCGCGTGCAGGTTCACGCCGGCAGGTCGCCGCAGCGGGACCGTGAGGAGGCCCACGAAGTACGCCAGCGCCCCAAAAGGGAAGGCCAACAGAATGGCGCGGTGCATGGGCGGCAGGTCGACGGCAGTCAGCGGGCGAATCACGATGAACCAGATTACGGCGCCGCCGCCGATGACCGTCAACAGCGCGTCTAGCACGAATCGCCACGGCTCGATGCGGTTCCGCTGTTCGAGCGGAAGCGCGATCAGCCCGGCGATACCTACGGCGTACGAGACGAGATAGGGAACGTTGGGCCAGGTAAAGGTCGGGTCCACGCGGAGCAGCGAGTCCCAGACAAACCAGGCGGTGTTTCCGACACAGATGCTTGCATAGCAGGCTGCGAACAGGCCGAGCGAGAGTCGTAGACGGGTGCCGGGGGCGGCACGCCTGGACGCCCGCCAGAAAACCCAGGTCGCCGCAAGGTTGAGGGGTTGAAACGCGAGGTTGAGAATGAACTCCCCGACTTCGCTGTGGACGCCCCACCCGGATGAGACCCAGCCGACCAGCACCGCAGCGTATAGCGCCGATGCTACGGTCCATGGCCCGGGCGCGACCGTGCGTCGGGCTCGGGTGCCCGCCTCTGTTCCCGACCGTTCAGCCGGGGTCGTTGCGACGAACGGGAAGAGCGTCATTGCAGCAGAGTCATCTGCTCAGCGTCGCGCGGCGAGTGCGAGGCAAAGCCAGCCTCCCAGGAAGCAAAGCCCGCCGGCAGGTGTCATCGCTCCTAGCCACCGAACGCCCGTTAGGGCCAGCGCGTACAGGCTACCAGAAAAGATCAACGTGCCGACGAGAAAGAGCCAACCCGCCCAGGTCGCCAGCGGCCCTGGCCACCGAGTCGTGGCCCATCCGACCGCGAGCAGCGCGAGCGCGTGGTACATCTGATAACGTGCCGCGGTCTCGAAGACCCCGAGTTGCTCCGGCGCGAGCTGGTGCCGAAGCCCATGCGCGGCGAACGCTCCGGCTGCGACTGCGATCAGCCCCGACAGCGCGCCCGCGACGAAGAACACCCGGTCCATCAGTGTCGCTCGGTTGGCACCAGCCAATGTCCCCCATCGACCACGAACACCGCACCCGTAATCCAGTCGCCGGCGGGCCCTGCGAGATAGGTGACCATCTGACCGATGTCTTCCGGCGTGCCCCAGCGGCCGGCGGGTATGGACCGCTTGGCATAGGCTTCCATCCGGAAGAAGTCCGGCGCATCCTGGTCAGGCGGAGTGAATGCCTTCTTCACACCTTCGGTGGGTATGGGTCCAGGCGCAACCGCGTTGACGCGGATGTTGTCCGGCGCCCACTCGAGCGCGAGGGTCCGGGTGAGGGCATCAACCCCGGCCTTGGCAGCGGTGGCATGCGCCATTTGGGGCCAGCCGCGATAGTGCAACGTCATCGAGATCGACACGATCCGGCCGCTGCCGGCCTCCCGGAGTGCCGGGTACGCAGCCTGGCAGCAATAAAAGGTCCCATACAAATCCGTTTCGACCACGGCGCGCCATCCGTTGGGCGACAGGCCGGCTGACGGCGCGTAGAAATTGCCGGCGGCGTTGTTGACCAGAATGTCGAGCCGGCCCAACTCGCTCGTGACCCGCTCGACCATGCGCCCAACGGACTCCGCGTCGCGCACATTTGCTTCGACGCCGATCGCGCGCGGGCTCGAGGAGCGGAGCTGGGCCAGCGCGGATTCCAGGTGTTTGGGGTTTCGACTCGCGATCGCGACGCTGGCTCCCGCGGCGGCAAGACAGCCGGCGATACCAAGCCCAATGCCGGTGCCACCCCCGGTGACGAGCGCCACCCGGCCGGCAAGGAGGTCCGGGGCAAAGACCGCTCGCTCGGG
>Ga0105239_10006509_pt1 | contig 13542 bp, 11 predicted proteins | sample KBSC44metaG_FD_92761 | JGI IMG/M metagenome (GOLD analysis project Ga0105239, IMG submission 92761) | Corn rhizosphere microbial communities from Kellogg Biological Station, Michigan, USA - KBS C4-4 metaG | ecosystem: Host-associated > Plants > Roots > Rhizosphere > Soil | place: Michigan, USA... | reverse complement strand
GGATGGATTCGCAGTGGCGGATGCCTATACGGCCATCGATCAGCTCGCCAAAAGGATGGGGTCGAAGCTGGGTGCGCCGTTCATGACGCTGTCATTCATGGCGCTGCTGGTGATACCGCATCTCAAAATAAGCGACCTGGGGTTGTTCGATGGGGATGGATTTAGGTTGATTTAGATATTCCTTCCTAAAATCGGTGATGAAATGCACGTCACGGTGATAACCCGCCCGCTTAAAGACCGATGCCCAGAAACTGGACAGTGACGAATAGGACACTCGCTTTGACGTATTAAATACGACATAGATATTCACAGAATCCAGTCCCGCCAGAAATTGCCGTTCGACCGGCCATCTCTTTATGACCCTGTTGGCACTGACGGAATCGAAGTTTTTTCTTTCCAGATCCAACCGAACGCCATTATCAATGCATGCTTCCAGCATATCCGACAGGATAATGAGAGTAATCCTGTTATAGATATGACTTTGCTGCAGGGCGATAATGGTTCCGGCGGCAGCTTGTACCGCATCTATGATACAGGAAGCACTGTCTTTCCGCCGGCTATATGCGTTGTATATCTTTTGGAGGCATGCATCATATTTATCCCTGTTTTTTTCACATACCTTATCGAAAGATACATGTTCTTCAGTTTCGCCTTCGTAAATTGCCTGATCCGGTGTTTGCCCGATGGGATTAACCATATATTTCGTATTCGGTCTCAGACTGACAAGGACCTTGTCCGCATTATTGATCACTTTATTCATCGTCTGTAAGGAATCGATGCTGGTCGTGAGATCGCAAAGCAACAGCACCAGGCTGGGTGGCTCTGTTCCTGCCACCGATGTTGCACCATGGCCGCAGCCATTGACAATGGCCATCGATAAAGATCCAATAATGAGGTACTTAATTTTCATGATCGTTTTGATTAAGGAGTAAATGATTGGTTTTGAACAGCGTCCTTTTATTCCGGTACTGCTCGATGGCAGCCAGTCTGTGAGGTATATCCTGTAGAAGATCAGGCCTGATATTGCCAATCCTGAAACCATATTGATACAGATCGACGAGCCGGACGGCAAAGTTTTTGATCCAGTCTTCGCATGCCAGGTATCGCTGTTCCAGCTCCCAGGCCTTCAGCTCTCCTTCAGCTCTGCCGAACCTCTTCTGCGCCTCTTCGAGGTCTTTTTCCATCTCGCGCCTCTCTTTAATAATGACTTCCAGCTTCTTCCTGATCTTGATATAGCCTCCAGCGATACTGAAGCAGACGGCGCTGGCCAGGGGTATCAATAGCGTCAGACCGAAAAAGGTCAGGCGATTGTTATCGCGGCTTTTTTCTCTAGCCGCAGCCACTTCCACATCCGCTGTTTGCTTCAGCTTTTTTTTGTTTTCAATAATGATCATTCTGTCTTCGTTGGAATGTTCCACCAATGCGATCTCATTTTTATACTTTTCTTCGATCCGCGTGATCTCTTTTGACCAGGACCTGAAGTCAGACATCAGGTAAAAAAGCATCATCACGGCAAGAGCCAGTATGACCATGCCTACGCCCTTGACCTTTTCCCAGCGATGTATGTTCTTCAACATTTGCCCCGAGGGGATGGTGATATCTTCCCCCTTGCCCATAGACTGTGTCATACGTGTCCGCATCATATAATCCATGCCATAGGGAGCGAGGATAAAGCGGTCGAAAACGTATTTGAGCACTACTGTCAGGATCGTTAACCCAAGCGCCGTAAGGACGGCCTGCCAATTAGTCTGCAATAGCTGTCGCCAGTCCTCGTCATTGGATGGGGGAAATTGGAACCCCTGTCGGACCAGTTCCAATGACAAGGCGATATCCGCCGCCAGGAGAGTAACACCGAAGACCTTAAAGAACCAACGGGACATCCGCGTCAGTCCTTCTGTCAAAAAAGTAGACACCGTGTCATAATATCGTACATCCAATTGCTTGTTTTGCCAGCTATCCTGCAGCCGTCCGAGGTGGTTCGTTGCCATAGTTTGCTCGCTGCGAAGTGTGCCCAGCTTGTTCTCTGTCAGCAGGGACAGTTCCTTGTGGCAGTTCTCGGCCTGTCCCAGAGCCTTTCTTTCGATCGTATCCTCCGGCAGCCTCAGCCCCTGAGCGCCATTGTACATGCCTTCTTTCAGCATCCTTCTCTGTATGCCCTCCAGACTGTTCCTTACATCCGTAGTATGCGTATCCATCCCTACGGCGATCATTTCTTCTGCCCGGTCCAATGGGCTTTTATTATTTTCCATCGTTTTCAAATTTTAATAGTAAGTAGTTACATGTCCGGATCGATCTTCTTATACCAGACTCCCATTTCGTAGCCCTGTCTGATCATATTGACGGCAAGTTGATACTTTGCCCGGGCAGCGCCCGCCCCTTCCTGGCCGGCGCCGATGGCGTCCAATCTCTTGCGAATGCTGGCCTGTTGACGTTCCATCACTTGTTCATGGCTCCTGAGCAGGCTGGCGTAAGGTTCAGACTGAATATCAGCGCTGGCAGCTATCTTTTTATTCAATTGTTCAATCTCATTATCGCAACGCTCTATCTCCTCCTCGGGGATCTTTTTTCTGTGAGAGAGGCTGGCATAAAACTCCTCTTCCCAGGGAATGATCATATGTTCTACCTGCTCTTCCATATGAGAGAATGAGGGAGCGTCCTGGCCGGCCTCCGAAGGAAGCAGCGCTTTTTCGATCCATCTCAGGCAGGCTGTCCACCACCGTTGGACATCGGCTAAGGTATTCTTCCACCTGTTCTGCCCATCCTTCCTGTACACAATACTTTGCCTACGGGTAACACAAGTAGCAACGCCGTTCTTATTTATCACATTATCACGCCGTATCAGTTGCTCCATCAGCTTGCGGAACAGGAAATCCGCGTCCTGATTCAGCCGTTGGTTGATGTCGGTCCGGACAACACCTTTATACATGTCGATCAACGCATTGTAATTCAGGATCTTTGAGACAAGTTCGCTTTGACTTTCCTTAAGGCTCTGATAACGTATACCATAGGCAATTATAAAACCATTCATCAGTGAAAGGGAGAGGAACCAGAGCAGAGAAATCAGCCGGTTGACACCATGACTAAGGTCTTCCTGCGCAGGAAATAATGCCTGTGTATACCCCGCTATAAAAAATGTAGACAGGATAAACAACAAAATAACAACCGTCAACTCCCAATGTAATAGCCATTTCAAATGCGCCCATTCGGTCCGTGCCTTCCCTTTTGCCTTTAGCAGCCGCGGCTCGATGATCTTTACGGTGTACAGATAGAGAAAGGCCGCAATGCCCGCTGCGATAAGGCTGCCCATCGCAAGCCCGCCCATCGAGTTGAAAAGGCCTTTTGTCGGCTCATACGCTATAAAGATCATGATAGTTCCCATCAGCAACATAAAAGGCAATATCTTAAACCAGAGTAAGGACGAATTGCCGGACATGATCCGCCCGCTGTACCTGACCGTGTCATTCCTGATCATCAATTGCAGTTCGTGTGAATCCATTTCTTTTTCTCCCAGCTCACGCGCCTGTCTTTTACGGATATGGATAATGGCCGCCCGGCAAACGAGTGAGGCAAATGCAATGATACCCAATACTCCCAACAGCTGGAATATGCGTGAATAGTCGCTATGGATCATCTTTGCTGCACGATGAAGCAAACCCTCCCCGATAAAAGAGGCAATATCGTTGCTGCTGAATGCGGCATGATATGTAAAGATGGAGAAGAATAGACCGGCCCCGACAATCACCGCATAACCCGTTTTTAAAAGGAACCGGGTTGTCTTTCCATGATACCCTTCCCCGGCAATTATCTTCTCCCGTTCTTTATTATCCTTCAACTCCTGTTCCAGTTGATCGTTGAGAATAGTGAGCTTACCAACGATCGCGACATTCTGCTCCCTGTTTTGCTCAAAAATATTCCGTGCAATCTCCTGTTTACGGATCAGTACCTCCTCGCTTGCTTTCAGTATTTCAGTGATACGTTTGGTCGCCTCTTCAATCCATTTAGCCAGCATATCGCTCTTCTCAGCGGCTATCTGCTCCTCGATATCACGTTTCTCTGCATAAGCTGCCTCTTTTCTGCCTTCCCATCTTTTCCGCTCCCCAAGCCATTCCTCAAAAAGCCGGTGTTGCAAAGCCAGGCGATCTTCGATCTGTCTCAGGATCCCGGCATATAGATCGATCCGTTCCTGGTGCGGCATACAGAACTGCACCACCTGTAGCTCGATGTCCGCAATTTCTCTGATGGATTGTTGCCGGATCTCTTCCAGGCGGTGCTGCAGATCCACATCTCTGCTACCGCTATCCCTTGCCGCAAGCTCAAACCCTTCTTCTTTCCAGACCTTCAGCCAGGATTGCAGATGCTCTGAAAAACCTCCCTTTTCCAGATCGAGCGTGTTCCTTACCGTATCACGAAGACGTCGGAAAAATTCATCATCCCATTGATCCCCAGCGACTCTCGTCTTTCCTTCATTTACGACCTCTCCCGGAGTTGGGGGAACTACATCCTCAAAAAAGTAATTCTTCCATTTTTTCATATTATAAATATTACTTACTCAAAGATATTTTTGATATTTGTCCTTATACGTCCCATTAACCTTAATCCCAACCAATGCCCGCAAAAAAAAACGAGGTCACCAACCAGTATTTATTTTATTTATTGAAGTATGCCGTCAGTTTCCATTGCAAAGGAGAGATAGGCAAGGAGTTGAAAGAGAAAGACTATGCTGTGATCTCAAAGGAAGGGGACAACAAGCTTTCCATAGCTTCTTTAAAAAAAATGTATACTGATCCCAAACGTTATAGCTGGGGGAATAAAACGCTGAATCTCCTGACATTCTCCTTGCCAAAAGAATCCAGGTATTGGGGTAATTACTTACTATTCAAGGAAAAAGAAGGCAACAACCCCTTATGCAGGTCCATTGAAGGCCGTCCGGTGAAAGAAATACCGGAGGATCGGCTTAGGGAGATAAAGAAAAAGGCCACCCGCAGGGCTATAGAAATCGTCGAAGATAAATATGAGCCTGCAGGCTTCAATATTCCCTGGGATGATACAGGAGAAGCATTTATCGGCAGCATACGGCTTGCCACCGAGGAGGATATTCATAAGATCTATCAATTTGCATTGAACAGGTACGATGCCTGTGATCTGAATCCGCCGGCGATCAAGATTCCCTGGTGGAAACGAAATCAGAAAATATTTTATGTAATTCCCAATGAAAAAGGCAATATAAAGGCCAATATCAACCTGCTTCCGGTGACACCGGATTGTTATCGCCGTCTGAAATATGGGATAATCGCCGAAAAGGAGATCTCAGACCTCGATATCATTCCCCTGAGCAGCCGGGAAACCGTGAGGCACATATTTGTCGAAGGGCTCAATTGCGCGACAAAAGAAGTTCTCATGGAGATAGCCAACTCTTTTCAGCAGATGATCTATACATTGGCAGTACCATCCGATCAACTGTTGATCGGAGCCATCGGTGGCACTATCAGGGGAGAAAAGTTGATGTACCGGCTAGGCTTTGAAGCCAATGGGGTTTACAAACAGGAACAATACGAGTTCTTTGAGGTGTCCTATGACATTCTTTCCTGGGAACTGGACAAAATAAAAGCCGCGTTATTTTAAAGCTATTCAAAAAGGGTGTTTATACTAATGTCGTTGATTTAAGGCACCCATTGTGCTTCCAGCCACCACCTTGTTCAAGCGGACACAATACCGAAGACCATACTTCGGTATTTGCAACTGAAGGCCAGCGGCAAGCACTTGATATCCAGAAACTATTCCGTGATCATTATAAGGCTCATAACTACCCACCATTCGATGGGGTCGTTACCAGGCTGGCCGCTAGGACCTTTGCGTTTGGCTCGTTCACTATGCGGATCGACTCGCTTCCAGACGGGATGGCCGGCTTACTTTGCAAGCCGGGAAACAGCGCCGTGCCAGGGTACCCACGATCCAGCAGCAATATCACATGCTCTTCGGCAGGCTCAAATAAATGCCATCGACCGCCAACAGCTTGTGTCCGTGATAACCGTAGTAATCGACTGCTCATTCTCCGTCTCCTTGAAGAAACTGGCCATCTCCCGTTGTAGTCCCGTCTTCCCATTCTTAATATACTGATTATCAAATGACCGAAGGGAAGCAACCGATGCCTGGTGAAGGCCCCTTCCTGGCCGTTCGTGTGACGGCCTTTTGAATGCTTCGTTGTTATTGATATGGTAGTTTAGGTTCTTGCTTACTTTGATCCGGTAATCTTTTAACGGTTTGCGCTTATCACACAGCCCCTCTTATATACCTCAACCAAATTACTTCATTATCAATACCTGCACCACCGTGAAAACACCTTTTCTTGCTTAAGTCAACGACTTTAGTGTTTTAACCGTTGTTTCCAATATTTAAACATTTTATCTTTCCATTATCTTTTGTTTTTCACGCCCAAAACTTATTGTAATTGATGCGAGGTCTTTTTAGAAAAAGATATTTCGTGTTTTTGATACTGGTGATAGTTGGTTGGGTGTTCTTTTACCAGCTTCAAAAATTCAATTCTCATAAGCACATCGTCCTTCCGATGCGCCCAAAAGACGATCCAATAATCGATTCATTACAACACTTCCGGGGTTCTATAAAAAAGAACCGTTCTGCACATTTCCCAACATCATTTGGAGACTCTGCCCCCTTCCATGACTCCACCGGAGACAATACACATGATAGACGTATAGAAACATCACTGAATTACAATGACTTTAAACTACAAGTGCTTATAGACAAAACCAATCTCGCATCAGACCAGGTCTTGGACCTAAATGACATCATCTGTCGTATTTCACAGAATCTATCTATTAATAAAGATATAGGCAATAAGGGCGAATTTATATCAGCTGTCAGAAATTTCTATGGCGGCACTCCTCATTCTATGACTTATTCACAGATACTTGGATATGTTGCCAACTATAACAATGAAAAAAACATTTCGGATGTAAAGGGTAACATAAAAATGCCTTTGATTGATTTCCCGGTAAGCTACGATGGCAGGAGCATTTCCCAGAATTATGTACAAGTATTTGATTTGCAGCATAAAAAATTCAATCTTCTAGATACTCGATCACACCAGATAGTTAAAGGGTACTCCTATAAGGAAATTGAAAAAAATTCATCTTTAGTAGCTTTTAAATTCGATAGAGAAAGTTTTCTCCAACTACTCTATGAGCAAGGCAATTGGAAAGGGATAAAAGCAATCATCAGAAACATGAACAACGAAACTTTTAATTATCTTGCTAAAGATAGGACAGTTAAGATTATCCCATGCGAACTTTCCAATGCTGACATTGAAAGAACTTATCTGCTTAATTTAGAAAATCCCTCATTAGACCTATCAGACCTGACTATCGATGATTTCGGAGATTTTTATCTGTTTGACATCTTCAAAAAAGATACATGCACGCATGGCATGAAAGTTTATGATGTAATAAGGCAGGTATTGAGAAATTATCGGCTCGATACCACTATAAGTAAAGTAAGAAGGATCCCCATCAATTATTTCTCCAATCGTGAGGAATGTGATCGTATATATGCAGAGGCAAAAGGGGTAGATTCACCATACATGATTCATGCAGTAGACTCGCTGACATACGAGTCTAAAAAAGAAAAGGATACCATTTCGGACATTGACTACCTGAAAGATATTTATACATATTTTTCATCCAAGGGGGCAGATATTGTTTCCAGTTCTTATGTCGCCTCTTGCACTATACCATTTTTTCAAACTACTTTAAACGACTATGACTCAACTACAAATTATTTTGCCTCTGCTACGAATGATTCATTGAATATAGACTTGTTAGAACAAAAAAGTTCAACCCTTTTAGAGCCTCTTGCCAGTTATATCATTCGATTCCCGGTAGATGGTGCTATTATCGTTGGCAATCAAATGTCGCCAGGTGTGATGCATGGAATGTATTCGAATAAAGGAAACATTACGACCTTAGGAAGAGGTGTCTCCTGGGGATTAAAAGACTGCACAAAGTGCATTGCCGATACAGATATGGGATGCAGTTTTGCCACCCCTGAGATTGCCACAAAACTATTCATTGCCAAAGCCTATTGGCGTAAATATGAAAAAGGAATTATAACTGCAACGGAATCGAGAAGACGGTTGATACTTGCGTCCAATCTACATCCTCGGCTAATCCAAAAAATCGCTTCCTCTGGAGATGTCAACCTGAATAAATTACTTCAATATAAATCAGGGTACCTGGTTGATTTAAGGGACTCCGTGATCTCGCTTGATTCTGTCATTGACGCCTCTATTGTATTATTAAGCACGGATGGCAGAAAACATTTTGACTTTAGCACCCGGGAAGAAGAAAACAACATTAGGGGGTTCTATTTAAGTGAGCAGAAAGCATTTATTTTTCAAAACACAGGAGAGCAACGGGATAAGTGGGTAGAGCTAGGCAAACCGATAAAAATAAGTTTGGCCTACAGATTGCCGAACGATGCTACGAATTACAACATTATTACTCAGACATTCTTAGATAATTATAAACAAATTGTTCTTTTAAAATGAAAAAAATATCAAAAATCTTCGCATTTGCAGTTGCGTTTCTCCTTTTTAAGGAAGGATTCAGTCAGTTTTCAGCAACTGCCGCGTCCAACCAACTTGCTAAATCCCTAGGCATAGATATTAGTGGATATAAGATCTATGCCGACCCTTGTAACAATTATGGTCTTGGGACATCGTGCATAAAAAAATTCAGCCTCTCCAAAGGCAACGTTGCCTGCGACATGATCGATTGTTATAGTCTGGCCAATTTTCCGGAAGATTCAGAACAATGGAAAAGCGTCAACGGAATGGCATACAAAGGAACTACTCCTGGGATATACGTCGATAAAAATGTTTCTAGCAGTTACGGTATAAGCGTGATCCTTCCTAAAATCCTACGGTTCCTGGGTATCGATGCATCCTTAGCAGGCAGTTCTTCCCTGCATGTGGTTATTACTATTGACTCGGTACTAAAAAGATCTTTGAATTATGACAATTATATGCAGCATGTGCTTGCCAGTTCACAAACTGGGCGATTGTATAAAGCCTACATGAATAAACACCTGGTAATTGCCGTTGCGGATTTTGTCCTGATGGGATATACAGTAGAGTTAACGCCTGCCGACAGCATCGGATTTCGAATTTCTTCAAAAGTAGATTCTGTAATGAAAATAAGCTCACCACTAACGTTATCAAATGATTCTTTAAGCATAAACTTTCAAAAGAAGAGAGATGGCACTATCATTGTTTCCTCCCATAAACCAGTGATACTCGGCGTTAGCGTCGTTAAACAAAAAAATATTCAAACTGAAGGTGAATTACATTCATTTAGCGACGATAATGGATGGGAAATGGTAAATCCATCTTCGTTCGATGACCCCACCATAAAAAGAAAAGAGAAATAACCACCTCGTCTACTGAGACTTGCTGCGGAATCAGGGCAAACCCCTGGTCATGCACCTTTAAGTCCACCAGGCCGGCGGGCGGGCCACAGTTAACCCCATTATTTTACACTACGATTTTCCCTTATCACCGCCTAAACCATCTATCATGAAAGCGCTGCTACTCTTATTCCTCTTAGGTTGCTACGAATGGATTTTCTCACAGAACACGCCTCCATGCTCCGGAAAACCGCCTGTATCCGCAATCTCCTCCGGCAAATCAAAAAGAAGGATCAACAAGTATAAAGATCTCAAAAATATCAGGTTGGATTCGCTCTCCGGCAAAAAGGAAATAGATTCCATCCTCTATTCAAGCGACGTCTTTATCAATCTATTACAGCATTTGACCGACCCTGCCAAAGACTATGATGGATTTAGAGTGTATATAGCCACTTATCCCAATACGCAGGCAGGGCCTAGCGTCCCGGATTCAGGTTACGACCATATAACCTACGGTCACCAGGATTGCTTTACCCTGATCTATGTACCTACCACATGCGGACTAACACCCGCCAGAGACACGATCCACATTGACGATCTGCATAGCTGTTATGTCATCAAGGGTAACACGTTAGATAGTATTGATGCATATTCCCCCGGCGGCGCCTTTCTTTCCCAATGGATCCAAAAATACCGTTCCCGGCGAATGCCGTTTTTCGCAATGGATGGGAATGGCTATGTAAATAAAGGGGCGCTTTCCTTTACGCATCAACAACGGCTATTCCGTGAAACGGAGTCCATCTGGTACAAAGGTTCCGAGGCGAGGAATGGAACCAATGGCGTACTGGACTATATTCGCTGTTCGGAAAACCATGTTGTTGCCGTGTCTGCAAATTTTGCAGGGTATTTACTCAAGGGTAAACCCTGGAGCTACAAGCTCACCCTTGTCTTTGGGATTCAGTCGACCACAAACAACCTGTACGGGAATAAGGAGCTATTCGTGTCCTATAGTGTCCAGAATTCCGACACCGGTAAACCCTGCCCGCCGCCAAACCCTTGCAACACGACCGTTGGATCGGCACTGCCCCTGAATCAATAACATACAACTTTGCAGGTTGATCTACTATATATATTTTATCTTTCTGGGAATAGCCTTTATTTGCAGCCTTGCCAGCATCAGGTGGCATAAGGTTTTCTGCATAAAGATAATCTCGGTGCTGTTGGTAGCCGGTCTCCTGACAGAGGTCCTGGCCACCTTTTTACGCCGCCGTCTCCATTTGCACTCCAATTACCCGATCTATACCACGTACCTGCTCCTTCAATTTATCCTTTATACGCTGTACTTCAGATCCCTGTATGTATCAGGCAAAAGCAGACGTGCCACGGTCTATCTGCTCCTGTTGACGCCGGCCATTTGGACCTATACCACCTTCGGGGTCTTCGGTATATTGGACTGGAACAGCTACTTCATTATGATAGGGGACCTTTTCACCGTGCTGATGTGCGCTTACTATTTTTATGAGGTCTTTACTTCCGAGGAGCTGATAGACCTGCGGACCTCCCGAGAATTCTGGATCGCCGGCGGGATCTTTATTTATTCCTGCTGCGAGCTTCCGATTACGGGAGCCCTCAATTATCTTGCAAACAACTACCCCGAGCTGACGTTGGAGCTGGAAAATGTCCTGCAGGCTTTAAATATCCTTATGCTATCGATCTTTATCTATGCTTTTTTATGCCCGTTACTGACAAATACAACGAAGTCCTCTTAGAGGTGATCGCCGGAGTGGTAATATTGCTCGTGGTGGCAAGCGTCGTAGTGTTCAATTTGCTGTATTACCAGAAAAGAAGGTTTCAACACCTGAAGAAGATAACAGCCATGGAAAAAGCATTTTCGGAAGAGCTGTTAAAATCACAGCTGGAAATTCAGGAACACACATTCAACCAGGTAAGCGAGGAGATCCATGATAATGTCGGTCAGATATTAAGCCTGGCGAGAGTGCAGCTGAATATCATCAATGAAAGCAATAAGGCCGACCCCAGGATGCTCATGGATGTAAAAGAGAACGTCGGCAAAGCGCTGGCAGATCTAAGAGATATTGCCAGGAGCCTGAGCGGCACCCGTATCAAATCCCTTGGTATTAACGCCCTCATTGCCCAGGAAGCCGAACGGATCAATAAGCTCAACATTATCCAGGTAACCGTTGTGGCCAATGAAATAGAAAGAAGCATAGACGACCGTAAAAAGCTGATCCTGTTTCGCATCTTCCAGGAATGCCTGCAAAATATCATAAAGCATGCCAATGCGTCCGAAGTCCTGATCACCACCAACTTTTCCCCGGAGTCATTGCAGATAATTATCAAAGACAATGGCAAAGGCTTCGATACAAAAAATGTAAATACCGGCCTGGGGTTGGCAAATATCATGAACAGGGCCGCATTGGCAGGTGGAAAATGCGCCATAGAAAGCGCCCCCGGGCAAGGCACTACTGTCACCATAGAGATGCCTTATGAATGAGTCCAATCCTGATTTATCCGGGATTTATTGCATTTTTCCATGCAACGTAGCCACACTAAAACACCACTGGGATGACCGATCGCTCTTTTGGGTTCCTCTTACCGTCTTACTGCCATCGCTCCTCTTAGCCCTCATTTAGCTATTTCTGCAGGGATCAGATCTATCTCAAACGATTCTGGCGCTTTCAGCATCTATGGATGGGCCTATTATGGGTGTTTTCCCCGTTGTTAGAATAGCGGAAGCGATGTTACTTTGGTTAAAACAACGGTATGAACCTATACAAAACACTCATTCTCTATTTTTGCTGGTCACTGCTATTGGTTCACCATCCCTTCGCACAGTCCAATCCCGGTGAAGTCAGGTTTATAGCGACCACGCTGGTCAATTTTAACCAGACGAAGCTTTCCTGGCAGGACGAACTGATCAAGGTCGACTCGCTACAATGGAAAAAGGATCGGGCCTTATTTCTGTTGGACAGTGCCGTAGCACTTCCTGCCTTTAAGCAGGCCTGCCTCAACGAAAAATTTACCCATAAAAATGGCTTGACAAATGAAGGCATTTACGAGGCCTTTGTCAGTCCCGCGTACCAATCCATTCGAGAGCATCTCATACTTGTGATCGATACCAGTTATGAATGGAACGTGACTTACCAGCAGGGTTTTCATCCCTCCATTGGCTATGACAACAGCGTCGGCGACTCGACGGTGCATACCGTTCAAATCCAACTTATTAAGTATCTCTCGCCCGAAGATTACGCGGCGCACATTGCCCATGAGTATTGCCACATGATCGGATTTTCGCATCCATGGCTGGGAAAATGGAAGGCTGTACCATATGGTATCCAGCACATCATTGAAGGACTGCTTGCGCATGAGTAATTTTGGATTTTAGCTTGCGGCTAGGTAACTTACCTTAAAAGATATCCGCCGATGCCCGATCGCCATATTCTGCATTTTCCAGACGTCCAAAGCCCTTCGCCCGGTTACTATTCATTGGTTACCCCAAAATCACTCATTGTCTTCGTACATGGCTTTGCCGGTCACGCAGTCAAGACCTGGGGGGATTTTATTCACCAGGTCCGCAACATATCGGATTTTGCAGAAGCGGACGTGATCTTCTATGGCTACCCCAGTTTGAGGCGTCACCTGGATATGAGTGCGTTGGAGTTCTATCACCGATTAAAGAAGTGGGTGGTGCCGCCAGTAATAGAAGGCTTGCCGGTATTATTCTCTTCCGTTACCCGACCGAATCGTCGGCAACCTGAATGTTATCAATGATGTGGGATATTTTCTAAAATATGATGCCAGTTATAACGATCTTATCCGACTATTGTATGTTAATGTCTCCAATAATCAGCTCTACCTGGAAGAGCAATTGTCCCATATTTCCATTTATGAGGATTTTCTAATTTGGGACCAGGATTATTCCCTGGCTGATGGTGCATTTGATTTCTGGTCCTATCTCGAAGAATCTTCCTACCAAAAACTGAGAGAATGGTTGGACGCTGATGTGCAGATCGCTACCCAGCTATTTGAATCCGCGGCGATTGAACCGGGCTCTACTCAGCACCTGCGCAGGTATAATCTATGCGAGCACTTCTTTGCCAT
>Ga0105239_10006508_pt1 | contig 13544 bp, 14 predicted proteins | sample KBSC44metaG_FD_92761 | JGI IMG/M metagenome (GOLD analysis project Ga0105239, IMG submission 92761) | Corn rhizosphere microbial communities from Kellogg Biological Station, Michigan, USA - KBS C4-4 metaG | ecosystem: Host-associated > Plants > Roots > Rhizosphere > Soil | place: Michigan, USA... | reverse complement strand
CGATGATCAAAAGGTCGAATGGCTAACCAAGTACTTAAAAGAATCGCAGGGCCCAAAGCTCGTCTACTTTAGCTTGATCAAGCGCTTACATGAAACTTTGGAGCGCGTGCAGGCCAAGGGAATTCAAGCCGGTTACTATCACGGTGAGCTCGGTGATCGTGATCGTAAGAAGATTCAGCGCCAGTTTTTGAAAGGCGATGTTGATTTGTTGTTTGCGACACCATCGTTTGGTTTGGGCGTTGATAAAAAGGATGTGCGTCACCTGATTCACTATGAAGTGCCGGGTTCGATTGAATCTTATTTTCAAGAAGTCGGGCGCGCGGGTCGCGATGGCGCCGAGTCGTTTTGTCATTTGCTTTATCAATCGGAAGATCTTGAAACCCAAATGCGCTTTATTGAATGGGCCGTTCCCGATCCGGCATTTGTGAAAGCGGTTTATCAATTACTTGTGAATTGGAAGTCGCGTTTGCCATCGATTCATATTGATGATTTGCGCGCCCAACTGAGTTTTAAAAACAAAAGTGACTATCGCTTAGAGACGGCACTGGCACTGCTCGATCGTTGGGAAGTGATCGAGTGGCCAAAACGCGATGTCCGGCAGATTCAGATTTTGTCGGAACCGACAGAGGAATGGCTCAAGTCGGATCTCTGGCAGGCGCGCAAGAAATCTTTGCAGATGAAGTTGTTGCAACTCGTGCAGTATGCGCAGTCCGAAGACTGTCGCAAGGTGCAGATTTACAAATACTTCGGCTGGCACAATGAAGAGCGGTGTCACTTCTGCGACAACTGCAAAATCTTGGATGGTGCCGAGTGAAACTTTTCGCCCCTGAGTTAAGAAGTTTTCCGCCGCCGGATGAGAGCGGACCAGAAGGCATCGTGCAAGTGAGTGATGATATTTCGGTCGATCGCCTGCGTGAAGCGTACTCGTTTGGGATTTTTCCGTGGCCCACCGATGGCTATCCGATTTTATGGTTTTCGCCGCTTGAACGAGGCGTGATTGATTTTAAAGATTTTCATCAACCTCGAAGCTTGCAGAAGTGGATGCGCGGCAACGACATTCGCTTCACCTGGAATCAGCGATTCAAAACCGTGATCGAACATTGTCAGCGCACACCGCGACCTGGGCAATCAGGTACTTGGATCACTCCGCGCCTCAAGCGGGCGTATATCGAGTTTCATGAAGCGGGCTACGCTCACAGTCTCGAATGTTGGCGTGGATCAAAGCTAATTGGTGGAATGTACGGCGTCTACGTCGGTGGTGTGTTCTGCGGCGAGAGTATGTTTTATCTCGAATCCAATGCGTCGAAGGCGTGCTTGGTCCATCTCGCACAGTTCTTGTCGGATGCGGGCTTAACTTGGATGGATGTGCAAATGGTCACGCCCACTGTTGAACAGTTGGGCGGCCATTTGATTTCACGTCGAGAATTTTTGCAGCGGCTGACAGAAAGTCGCAAAGCCGCTCAGCCGATTCAGTTTCGTTAGGCTTTTAAACCGGAATTTTCCACGCCCATCATTTTGTCGTAAGCGCCGGGCTCTGTGTAGGAGACGGAGTTGAGACGATTCCAGACATTGATACAGGCAACGGCGTGAACAAGTGCAGCGAATGCCTTATCGCTAAACTCTGCGCGAACTTGTTCGTAAACTTCATCGCTCAAATCACGTCCACCAGGAATTTGTGTCAGTTCTTCGGTAAGCGCGAGGACCGCTCGTTCTTGTTTGGAAAACAGATTCGATTTGCGCCAAACCGGGAGGTGAAGCATACGCAACTCGCTCTCGCCATCGATCTTCGCCTGTTTGGCGTGCAAGTCGGTACAAAAGGCGCAACCGTTCAATTGTGAGGCGCGAATGTTAATTAAATGTAATAGCTTTGGCTTAACCTTTGATTTGATCAGCTGGCCATATTCAATCATCATTTTCCCAAGGTCTGGCGCTTGTTCGAAGTGCTGTAGTCGCTTTGACATAAATGTTTCTCCTTATTTAACAAGACGAGATAGACGAGCTCTTTGTGACCGAGTGGGCATAAAAAAAGTTTCGCTAGACTGTCACAAACTGAGGCCTTAAATCGTCGTTACTTTATGACGTCACAAAATATCTCCCTTTGGGAAAAGATTTTTGTTCAGCACCGGCCTTATCTGATTTCGTTTGCTTACCGCATGACCGGGAGCCTGACGGAAGCTGAAGATATTGTACAGGACACGTTCGTTGCCTGCAGTGACGTCGACCCGAGGGAAATTCAAAATCACAAATCGTGGTTAACGAAAATCTGTTCCAACAAGGCGCTCGATCATCTGAAACTCGCGTATAAAAAGCGCGAAGAATACACCGGCCCTTGGTTGCCGGATGCGATTCCGGATCGATTGCAACTATGGGGCGATCTCGAGAGTGAAACGCCTGAAGCAAAGATACTTCTGACCGAAAGCCTGACGACATCGTTCTTGTTGTTGGTCGAACGGCTGTCGCCAGAAGAACGAGTGATCTATTTGTTACGTGAAGTATTTGGCTACTCGTCGCACGACATTTCTGAGTTCGTGGGGATGAGCGATGATGCCTGCCGCAAGCTCGCCGAACGTGCACGAAAAAAAATCATTGAAAGTCGGCCGCGAATTAAAGGCGACATGGTTTCGGCGCAAAATGTTCTGCAACAGTTTTTTGAGTCGGTGAAAAGTGGTGACGTTGCAGCAATGAAAACATTGTTGTCAGAAAACTCGCAACTTTGGTCCGACGGTGGCGGCAAGGTGTCCGCATCGCGTGAGATTTTGCATGGGCCGATTTCGATTTCAGAATTTTTCAAATACATTGCGGACGGGAATGTTTATGTGGGTGAAGACTTCAAAGCCGAATTTCAACCCGTCAATCATCGCCCAGGCGTCGTAATGTCACGCCGAATGCCTTCAGGCTTCTGGCTCACCGAAACCGTCATGAGTTTTGAAGTCGAGAATGGTCAGATCGTGCGCATCTATGCACAACGAAATCCAGAAAAACTCAACTCCGCCAATCGCCGGCCTGGCAGCGTCACTGTGGCGCCACTAAGATCTTGAAGTCCGGTTTTAAAATCGCGAGATATCTGAAGAGTTGATTGATCGTCAGATTCTCAACTCGTCGATTGAGGACGCGACTTACATTTCCTTGCGATGTCCCGAGGCGCCACGCGATTTCTCTCTGACTTCGAGGCGAATAAAGTATTTCGCGGCGGAGGATATGACAAATCTCCATTTTCACCTCAGCCATTTTTTCCTCGGTGGATGGCGTGTAGTAGTTATCTCGACCCATGACAGTCCTCCTCTTCGTGAAATGTCGAAATAGGCAAAAACGATGCGAACGCGTCCTCCGTTTAATTTCATATCGAACTAAGTCGGTTCCGAAGCTCGCTTTGTCTATTTCGACATTTCGGACGACGGCTCACTGTCGCGACCGAGACGATTCTGGTCACTCGTAACGGCCGCTAGTCGACTTATTTTTGTTTTTCGAAATCGAAGAATTGGAAGCGTTCGCCCCAGCCGGTACCCTTAGCTGGGTCATAGTTGGCTGACGGGCGGGCGAGCCAGTAGAGAGCGATGGCAACGACACAAGTCATTGCGACCCAACCTAAAATTTTCCATGTGTTTTTGATCCACAAAGCGCGCAAGTAAACCAATTGTGCTTGGCGGCGCTCGCGCATGGCTTCTAAGAAGCGTTCGTTTAAACCTTTGCGAATGGCTTTGATATGACCCTGCGGAAGCGCATCGAAGTGTAATGCGACGACGACTTTTTCCGGCTCCATCTCAGCATTTGTTGTCCACCATTGTTTGCGGCGGATGTGGGTGCGAACAACTCTTGCCCACCATGCGATTTGTTCACCTGCTGGAACGGGGAGTTCGACTTTCAGTCTTTCGCCAACTTGTGGACATTCTGACAAATCCATCTCGATGGCCATTCCGGTTTCAGACAAATTGAGGAGACGAGTGCGCTGAATGACGGGGCGATGATCGTACTCGGAAGAATAGCGCACCATGTGCTTGTCGTTGGGACGAAGCACGTAGCGTGGAGCACGCGGAATGAATTTTCGGACCGGGTTGTCCATGCTTACGTTATCGGATTTTCACGAGCCAATCTGAATCCAGACCAAGGGCCGTGAGGTGATCGACATAGGTGCGACCACGCGTATCTTTTGCGGTGAGGTCGGCGTTGAGACTCAACAAAAGTCCAGCGACTTCCTTTTGGCGTAAATCAATTGCAAACATCAAGGGTGAGCGACCGTCGGGAAGTTTATCATTGATGGAAACCACTTTGGCCAGAAGGCGAACACATTCGGCATCGCCATTCTCAATACTCAATCGAAGTGGGGTGACACCGCGTTTATTCGCGGCTTCAATCGGTGCGTGTAACTCAATCAACTTTTTTAACATGTTCGGTTGTTTGTATTGAATCGCCACAATGGCAAGTGTGTCGCCATCATTGTCTTTGCCGCTCAAATCTTCGACATAATCTGACATCACGTCAAAGATATCGGCGTCACCGCGTGCAACTGCAAAAAACATCGCGGTCCATCCGTTCTGATCGGTGACCGATAAGCTGGCTTTGCCGTGAATCAGAATTTTGACCATTCCAACATCCGCAAAACGCGTCGCGAGCATCAGCGGCGTTAAATCAAAGCCATCTTTCTTGTCGATCGGAGCTTGGTTCTGTAACAAGACTTCAGCCGATTTAGTTTGATTGCCGAGAACAGCATAATGAAGTGCGGTCGAACCTTGCTCATCAGCAGCTGCGACATTTGCGTGGGCCGCCAACAGTTGCTGCATGACTGCGATCTGACCTTTGCGTGCCGCAACCATCAACGCGGTCACACCTTGCGAATTGGTTTGATCTGGTTTTTCGCCAGCCACAAGTAAGGCTTTAACTTCGGCTTCACTTCCACGAGCGGCGAATTCATGTAAGCGAGTGGGATTGTTGAGGTCCAGGTCCGGAAGAGGCGCTGTCTTTTTAGCGCTGGAACAGCCAACGAAGGCTGCTACGAATAAAACCATGAGAAGAAGTAGAGTTGCCTTCGAGATCATCTTTACAAATTCTATCCCGTTTTCGTTTCGCTTGGAATTGCTTTTGTAACGTCGGGAGGAAATGCATTTTTTCAAATTCGATCGAAGCGTAAAAGCCAATGAAGCGGCCAGTGATTCGACTACGATCGGACGTCAAAAACTGTTCTAAAGGCGTATCGAGGCGCAACAAAATCGTGCGCGTGTAAGGATCCAAGGACAGAGTGCGCGGATTCAACGAAAACGCACGAAATGTCATGCCATCGTCGGTGGCGGGCATCGCAAAACCAAGCAGATAGTACTGTTTTGGTTGGCTGGCGTTTTGCACAATTAAAATACGGCGTTCCTGATCGTCAGTGCCAATGCAAGCGCGCACGGCTTCAGGATTGTAAATCCCATCGCGACCCTGATCTGAGCCACAGCGATTGGGTGTCACTCGCCGATCAAAAGCGGGGAAATCAGGTCGACTATTGTAATGGATTTCATTTACAGATGAGGCTGCCGAGACCGTGCTAAGAATGAGAATCACGAAGGTCTTCATGTTCACAGGCTTTAACTACATGGATGCGCAATTTTCAACCGAAGTGACGGAAAAGGTCACTTATAACGGGTCAAAACTCAATGTGATGAATTTGACGGTGGCCCACGCTTTGCCAGTCAACAGCTAGGGCGCATTGGTCGCGCCATAACGTTTATTCACGTGTGAGGTTTAGAACATGGATAACCCTTCATTCTTCGGAAGCATCGTGAGCTTTTTCACGCTCGGTGGCTTCTGGATGACGCCAATTTTCTTCGCGCAGCTCGTATCGCTCGCGATTATCGCGGAACGCTTTGCTCGTTTGTACTTGCAAAGACGTCCAAACTTGAAATCTCAGGTTCACCAATTCGAACCAGATATCAAAAAAGGCAATTTGGATCGCGTTGTGATGCAGGCTCGTAGCCTCGGCAACTCGCCACTTCGCCATATCGTCGAAGCGGGAGCGCAAGCTGCACAAAACATGGGTGGACGTGAAGAAGTGCAAGCTAAAATCGATGAAGTATTGATTCGTGAGCAGTCTAAACTTGAGGCTCGAGTGGAATTCTTAGCGATGTTGGGCAACGTGGGTACTTTGCTCGGTCTCCTTGGAACAATCGTGGGTATGATTCGTTCTTTCGGCGCGATTTCGCAAGCTGATCAAATGACAAAAGCGTCTTTACTTGCTGCGGGTGTTTCGGAAGCGATGCACGCAACAGCATACGGTTTGATCATGGCGATTCCAGCTCTTGTGATGTATTCGGTTTTGCAAAACCGTATCTCAAAATTGTCTGACGACATGACTCAAGCAGCTCTTCGCATCTACAACGTGCTCGGTTTTCACTACGATGCGATCCCTGCAAAACGTTCGAAAATGAACGACTAATTGGAGTAGTACCATGAACGTCACGAGCTCACGAAAAGGTGGACGTCGTAATTCGAACTTCGAGCTAAACCTCGTTCCGTTCATCGACGTTCTCTCAACATGTATCTGCTTCTTGCTGGTCACGACTGTGTTCTTGAATCTCGGTAGCTTTCACGTGAACCAAGCAATTGGTTCACCAAGCCAATCGAAAGAAAAGAAACAGGGAACCGTGAGTGTATCGATGGGATCAAAAGGCGATGTTCGCTTTGAGATCAAAGATGTTGCGGCTTATTCAGGACGTAACAACATCGTCACGATTCATGGTCAGGCCGGTCAGGTGAGCTTTGTTGAGATCGAGCGTTTCTTGCAGTCGTTTCATTCGACTGCGAAAGACGTGAAGACCGCAATGATCTTGCCGAATCCGATGACTCGTTATGATGACATCATTCAGTTGATGGCATCTTTGAAGAAAAACTCGCTCGACGAAATTGGAATTGCTCCTCTGTAAGAGAGTAGGACTTAATTTATGTTGGAAACCACAAGCCCGCTTAAAAGAACGCTTCTTCATTCACCGCTCAAGCAGCAGTCGACGTTGCGCCCGACGAATGGTCGTCGCCGTCGCACCATGTTCGCGTCACTGATGCTGACGTCACTTGTAGATGCGTTCTCAATTCTTGTGATTTTCTTGATCATGAACACCTCGGCGAGCCAAGACACGTTGGACGTCGACATGCAAAAAATGGCGTTGCCAAAAGCAACCAACAGCCAGTTGATCATGGATGGTGTGACGGTCCGAGTTGAAGGCAATTCTTTCGAAGTCGATAAAAAGCCTGTTCGCAAAGACCAATTGGTTGCGACATTGAAACAGATCTATGCAGCTTCCGCTGAAGCGAAAAAAGATGGTTTGATCATCGTGGCAGATAAAAACTTAGGCTACGAAGAGCTCAATCCAGTGTTGCTCGCAGGCTCACAAGCCGGCTTTAGCAAATTCAAATTCGCCGTCATCAAAAAAGACTAATCATAGTGAAATTAGTTTAGTGCGCCTCCTGAGGCATTTGACCGAGCCCGCAATGCTCAGTTAAATGCCTTCAATCTTTTGGAGGCTTGCATGCGATCACTTGTCCTTTTCTTCGTGCTTCTGCTGACCGGCTCCGCTTTCGCCCAACAAACGACAGTTGTTCCCGGCGATTTGGTGAAGACCAATTTCGATAGTTATACGGCCTACCAAGCTTATTGCACAGTCGTGTCGGTCGATGGACCGAAAGCGAATCTGGCTTGTCGTCGTGCGGATTTAGAAAAGCCTTGTCTTCTCGATTCGTCCGTTGAGTACATCAACACACTCTTAAAGTTGAATAAAAGCCCAAGTCTTTTCGGGGTTCAGGCGGGTGAGGACACCATTGCCTATCAACCTGTTCAGATTTTTAAAGCCGTGGCTTTCGCCTTCGATAGCAACGCTCAAGAGGCGGTTGTGCAAGATGCGGGCGGTTGCTGGCATAAGGGACTTCGGCCGATTGAGAAGGCGAAGGATCTGCCGGCGTTTGGACCCGCTCGCGGAGCGACGGTTTACACGCACGATGGTGGCGAGGAGGGCGACATAATCAAGTCCTATCCATTGAAGCTCACCGCCTTTGCTTACGAGCGAAGATTTTTTGCCGACACGTCTCCGGCGACTCCGATTGGATCGCTCGAGCCGAATGAAATTATTTACGTTACTTCCAAAAACACGGTTAAAAGTCTGCTCAGAATTTACTATTATGAGAACAAAGAGCTGGAACAGCAGTTGGTGCAAAAATACAGCCTTGAAAAGCGTATCGCTCTTGATGAAAGCTTTAATCCCTATAGCATCAGCAAAATTCTTTGGAATGGTTGTCGGCCTGAGTTAGCCAAAACCTCTACTGCATGCGAACGCATTGAAGGTTACACCCGCACACCTTTGGCCATCGATCGCACCGGTAAAATCGCGACGATTTACATTTATGCTCCAAGCCCGATTTCGGCTTCGAATGCGATCAACGCAAAGATCGGCGATGGGATAGCGAAAAATAAAGTTGTGAACTCAAAGTCTGCAGGTCGCGATGCGATTGCGGGTTTTTATGAAGGTGATCAACTTCCGGATGGGTTGCGCGATCAATTGCGCCAATTCGGCACAGACAATCAATTGCGACGATACACGGTGGCCGTGACGAGCGCGCCGAAAAAATGGCTTTTGTTCACCTGCGATGGATTTGATCCACGAGTTGAAAAGGCTGACAAACGCATTCGCCACCTGTGTGCCATTAATGAGAACACGGGAAAATTTCCGGAGGATACTTTCGCAATCGAATTCTAGTGAGCGTTAGTGACCACTGGGCTGGTCTTTGAAGCTCAGTGACCACTGAGCTTTGGAAAGATCATTGGTAGCATAATCGACAAAGCGATCAGAAGGATGATGACGATCTCCATGACTTCCATCCTTCTGGAGCCTTCGGAGTCTGAAATCTTTTGATAGATACTTTCGATTGTTGAGAGCTTGCGTGTGACGGATGCATCCCACGTCGCAAGACCCATTTTTTTTGTCGCGAGTTGATAAACGCGCGCTTGAAAGTCGTCACCCATTAGCTTCAGGGCGTTGGTGATTCGCTCAAATGAAATCGCGCTGTCGATTTGCAGCTGCGTAATTCTTCGCATTTGTGGCTTCTTCGAGCGAAAATCAAACTTGAAGAGTGTCTCTTCTTTGTGTTGCGTGCTGAAGTAATCGTAAAACTCGTCCAGCGATTTATCGAGACGCGAATCAAGAAATGACAGCTCCATCAGCACGAGATTGGCGAATTCAAGAACGGTGTAAATATCTTCCGCGTTTTCGCCGTAAATGACGGCCGCATACCAGCTCATCAAAGTGACATCATTGGAGCCGTAAGAAATACGGTCGCTCAAGATCTCTTGCACTTCGCGATCCGAAGGTCGGCTGGTCTCGGCTCGCAAAAGTCCGGTCAAAGGAACAATATGCTCTTTCAACATGTCTTGCGGCGAAAGATCGGTCTTCGTTTTCGAAATATGGAAGATACAGTAATCTTCTACGCGGGCCGCGATCGCCGGGCGATCAATCAAGGGTCGAATTCTTTTAATCAACTGTTCAACAACAGCTTTGGCCGCTTCCTGCATCTTCAGGTTTTCATAGAGCTCAACACTGAGATCGATCACGTCATTGATCGGCCCATGAATCGGAATTTGAAAGCGAACCGAAACCGAGCCGAAATCAAAGATCAAAAGCTCGACGCGTTTGCTGGTTGAAAACTTACTTCCGACTGACAAAATCGGACACTCGTCTTCGATACGAATGGGCGGCGGCGTAAACTCAAAATATTTAGCTTGACGCTTTTTTTCAGCCGACTGAATTTTTTTGGCATCCGGTTGGAGGACCTGTTCGGCTTTGATGAGGTCAATGCCGGCCCCCACGTCGAAGGCGTAGTAGACAAGGGCATTTCCATTTTCAATAAACAAAGAAGAGTCAAACTGTGACATGTTGTTCAAAGGTACCAATATTTAGGAGATAAGGGAAAACGTAAAAGCAGGCCAATTGACAAAATGCGCCGCTTCAGAGCATGTTTAGGGTGTTGCTCAACATATTAGATTGGAACTGGCTTTGAACCTACTAGGGCGCATCAAGCGTTTTGTTGTCGGCGATCCTCTCGCGAGTGAAATGATCCAACACGAGCGGCTAACGAAATTTAAAGCGTTGGCCGTCTTGTCTTCCGATGCCCTCTCATCAGTTGCGTATGCGACCGAAGAGGTTTTGATTCCGCTTGCGATGTTTTCGGCCGCCGCGGTTTCATGGTCGTTGCCTATTGCCTTAGCGATTTGTTTTCTTCTCATCGTCATCACGATTTCGTATCAACAAACCATTGATGCGTACCCAGGTGGTGGCGGCGCTTACACGGTGGCCAAAGAAAACTTGGGTCAGTCCGCGGGCCTCGTGGCGGGCGCGTCGTTGCTCATCGACTACATCTTAACCGTCGCGGTGTCGGTTGCTGCCGGCGTGGAGAACATTGCTTCTGCTGCACCAATGCTGATGCCGCACAAAGAATTGATCGGCGTTGTCGTCATTCTTGTGATCATGCTGTTCAATTTGCGGGGCGTGCGCGAGTCGGCGAATGTTTTTGCTTTACCGACTTATTTCTTTATCGTCTCTTTGGCGATTTTGCTTGGAACCAGCGCTTACCATTTTGCCGTGGGCGAGGCGGTGCCGGTCGCGCCGCTTGTGCATGAGAGTTATCCGGCCATCCCTTTGTTCTTACTCCTTCGCGCTTTTTCGAGCGGTTGTTCGGCGCTGACGGGGATTGAAGCGATCTCTAACGGTATTCCGATTTTCCAAAATCCTTCTCAGCGGAACGCCAAAATCACTATGATTTGGATGTCTGGGATTCTGGGATGTTTGTTCTTAGGAATCACGGTTCTTTGTCATATTTACGGCATCGTCCCGAACGAAGGCGAAACCGCTGTTTCGCTTCTGTCGCACAAAGTTTTTGGCGATGGCGGAATGTATTATGTCGTGCAAGCGACCACAGCCATGATCTTGGTGCTCGCCGCGAATACCAGCTATGCGGACTTCCCGCGTTTGTCTTCGCTGCTTGCAAAAGATCGTTTCTTGCCTCGTCAGTTGGCGAGCCTTGGCGATCGTTTGGTGTTCTCAAACGGAATCGTCGGATTAAGCCTCGGCGCGATTTTCTTGATCATGTTATTCCGCGGCGACACGCACAACCTGATCCCGCTTTACGCGATTGGTGTGTTCTTGTCGTTCACGCTGTCACAAAGCGGAATGGTCATGCACCATTTGAAATACCGCGAGCCGGGTTGGCGCAAAGCCATGGTCTTCAATGGTCTCGGAGCCCTCACCACATTTGTCGTCTTGATGGTCCAAGCCGTTTCGAAGTTTGCGGACGGCGCATGGATGGTGATCATCTTGGTTCCATTGCTCGTTTTGTTGTTTCAACAGATTCACCATCACTACTGCGAAACTGCGAACAAACTGGCGGTTGCGTCTTTGCACGGGTCTCATCAAGCGAAAGCCTTTAAACACACGGCGATCGTGCCGATTTCTGGCATTCATCCAGGCGTTTTAGATGCTCTCAGCTACGCACTCTCAATTTCGAGTGATGTGCGTGCGTGTACTGTGAATGTCGGTGAAGCGACGAAGCGCATGCAGGAGGAATGGGAACGCACGGCTCCTGGTGTGCCTTTGATCGTGTTGCCATCGCCGTATCGTTCGGTGATTCGTCCAATTCTGAATTACATCGACAAAGTTGAATCGGAGATGAAAGGTGACATGGTCACCGTGATCATTCCGGAGTTTGTGACGAGTCGCTGGTATCACAAGTTTCTGCACAACCAAACGGCTCTTGTGCTCTACGCTTATTTGCGCGGTCGCAAAGGTGTCGTTGTGACGAGCGTTCGTTATTACGTCTGAGGTACCGCAGCGAACAGAGCTCTGACTTTACTACTTTGTGAGTCGGGTGGTAGGACTCCTTTATTCAGGAGAATCCTATGTTCGTTCGCTTTCTCGTTGCCGCAGTTTTTTCTTTCTCTTTCGCATCTGCTGCGGCTCTCAAGGAAAAACCAAAGTTAGTTTTGGTTCTCGTGTTTGATCAGTTTCGGTCGGATTCGCTTTCGCGTTTTGAAACTCGATTTTTACCGGCCAAGAAAGATGGGAAGATAGGTGGCTTTCGCTACCTCATGGAACAAGGCGCTTATTATCCGCAAGCATCGCATGGGGTTTTGCAGAATATGACTTGTCCTGGCCATGCTGCGATCCTGACGGGTGCTTATCCTTATCAGCACGGAATTGCCGGCAATGATTGGTATGACCACGAGAAGAAGCGCAAAGTTTACTGCGTTGAAGATGGATCGCCTCGTTATCTCGTTGGTTCGACATTTGGCGATGAGCTGAAAAACTCAGGATATAAATCGCGTGTTGTTGGCGTGTCTTTGAAAGATCGCGCCTCTATTTTGCTGGGTGGGCATCGTGCCGATCTTGCGATTTGGATGCCGGATGATTTCGCGAAGAGTGAAGATGGCATGCGTTGGGTTTCAAGCTCTTATTATCTCCATGATGGTCAGGCGCCGAAGTGGCTCGCGGAATTAAATGAAAAATTGAGTAAAGAAAAAGGCCGCACGTTAACTTGGTCGGCGCTTGGTCCTGGCTCTGGCCGCACGACAGCAGGAGCTGAAGTTTGGTTGCCGAAGTTAGTTGAAGATCTCGGGACGACTTTTCCGCATGAAGTGAAAGTCGGTACTTATTCTTCGATGATTCTTCCTTATGGTGTTGAGAAGACCGAAGAGGCCGCAGAACGTGCGATGGCGGCCTATGATCTTGGAAATGGCAAAGACACTGACGTGTTGGCGGTGAGTTTTTCGCAGCATGATTTCATCGGGCATTTATTTGGGCCGAACTCGCGTGAGTATGAAGAGATGACGGTGTCTGAGGATCAGTTTGTCGCGAAACTTTTGAACTACATTGATCGCCACGTCAAAGGTGGTCTCAAGAAAACTCTCGTCGTGATGACGGCGGATCATGGCGCCTCTCCGAGTCCTGAGTGGATGAAGAAGAGTGGTTATCCCGATGCCTTTCGTATCGACGAAGAGGCTTGGATTCACGACATCAATGAATTCTTAAACAAGAAATATAAAAAACCAAAAGACGGTGAGTGGATTGTGGCTTCGTACGATTTAAATTTTTATCTCAATCGCGCGGCACTCGGCGATGAAAAATTGAGCGTGAATGAAGCGGCTCGTGCCGTGGCTGATTATCTTGTTCAGAGCAAAAAAGAAAATGTGGCCTACGCTTTCACGGCTGAAGACGTGAAGAAACGTCAGCTTCCTCCAGCGCTGCATGAAACGCAGACGCTTCGATCTTTTGTCGAAGATCGAAATGGTGACGTGATTGTGATTCCAAAGCCGTATCAAATCGTTGGCAAGTCGGCGACAACCCATCTCACTGGTTATGCTTATGATCGGACGGTTCCGATTTTGTTTGCGGGTGAGCGGATTCGTCCAGGTGTTTACGGCCAAGCGGCGCAAGTGATTGATATCGCGACGACGCTTTCTTTTCTTGCGGGAGTCACGCCACCATCAGGCAGTGAAGGCCGCGTGCTCACAGAAGCTTTGAAGTAGAATTATTTTT
>Ga0105239_10006506_pt1 | contig 13544 bp, 8 predicted proteins | sample KBSC44metaG_FD_92761 | JGI IMG/M metagenome (GOLD analysis project Ga0105239, IMG submission 92761) | Corn rhizosphere microbial communities from Kellogg Biological Station, Michigan, USA - KBS C4-4 metaG | ecosystem: Host-associated > Plants > Roots > Rhizosphere > Soil | place: Michigan, USA... | reverse complement strand
ACGTCATGCTGTCCTTCGGCCGTAAATGTATGGGTATCAAAAAAACCTCCTGGTTGCCCCGACATGAGAGATACAGATGATACAACACCAGAATTTTGAAGCTCGTCTTTAAACTGGCGCCGGTGATCGTAAATATCATTGTTATCTATGCTTACAATTACGGTTTGTTCTTTATCATACCCCAGCGACTTACTTTTGATATAATGCATCTGGTTCATGATAACAATAGTACCGATGATCAGTAATACAGAGATACTGAATTGCAATACCACTAAGGATTGCCTGAACAAGGTACCACCTTTGCCCAACCTTAATTTCCCCTTTAATGCCTGAATAGGCGAAAACGCGGAAAGGAAAAATGCAGGGTAACTGCCTGCTAAAAAACCAACAACTAATATTACCCCCAGCAGGAATAGATAGATAGGTGGTTGATTCCAGGAAACGGACAGTTTGTAACCCAATAAGTGATTATACCATGGCATCAGCATTAATAAAAGGCCAATGGAAATGGCACATGAAATTAATGCTAGTAAAATTGATTCGCCAATGAATTGTATAATTAAATGGTTGCGTAAAGCGCCCATTACTTTTCGCATACCAACCTCTTTTGACCGTTCAACCGCCCGTATGGTTGATAGGTTCATGAAATTAATACACGCAATGAGCATGATAAGTACGGCAATGGATATAAAAATGAAAACCACTGTTTTATTACCATGCTTCACATTATCAAATGATGAGGCATCTTCAAAATAAATATCTTTCAAAGGAGTAAGTTTCAAGTCAAACTTAGCGCCAAAACGTTGCATATCCTTGCTCATGTACTTATCCATAAACTGGGTGAAACGGCTTTCGAGCGCGGTTTTTGTACTGTGCTCGTTCATCAAAATGTAAACAAACAAGCCATTATTAATCCAGATATTAAAGCCTGCATCTTTGGTATAATTGGCTATCGGAAAAACAACATCAAAATCAAGGTGCGAGTTTGAAGGCACGTCTTTTGCAATACCGGTAACTTTTAGTTGCAGGTTTTTATCTACCTGAATCACCTTGCCCATAGCACCCTCCGTGCTGCCAAAATATTTTTTGGCGGTTGTTTCCGTAAGTACTACACTATTAGGATTTATCAGCGCGGTAGCAGCATCACCCTTGATAAGTGGAAATGAGAATAGTTTAAAAAAACCTGGATCCGTAGCATATACTTTTTGTTCGTTAAATGCTTTTTCGCTGAATGAAACCAAGTTATTTTGTGGTCTTACACGTACAGCCATTTTGATATCCTGAGGATAATCATTGATCAAGGCCGGGGCATACGGTCCGGAAAGATAAGCGGTACGGGGTTTTGCCGGATCGAACCCACGCATCACCCTGTAAATATTTTTGCCCTGTTTATGAAAACTATCCACACTAAATTCATTGGTGATATACAGGAATATCATCAGGCAAACGGTAATGCCCATGGTTAGTCCCAAGATATGGATAAGCGAAAACGCCTTATTCTTATAAAGATTTCGCCAGGCTATTTTGATGTAGTTTTTTAACATGATACTTTAAATTATAAGAGCCAAACCCTAAACTATTTATCCTTTTGCCCGCCCCTTTACTCGTTCTTTAAACTTTTTATTGGGTTGGTAAGTGCGGCTTTTATAGATTGAAAACTAACCGTTGCCAAAGCAATGATCATGGTTAACAAACCTGCTGCTATAAATACCCAAATCTGAATATGGATACGGTACGTATAGTTTTGCAACCAAACATGCATGCCATACCAGGCTATTGGCGACGCGATCAAAAACGATATAAGCACCAGCATTAAAAAGTCCCTGGATAATAAAGTGGTCAGGTTAGAAACCGATGCCCCCAATACTTTGCGTACACTGATCTCTTTTTGACGATTTTGAGCCATATAAGCCGCTAAACCAAACAAACCCAGGCATGATATAAATATGGTTAAACCGGCAAACAAGCTTGCCAGTGTGCTGGTACGCTTTTCATCATTAAATTTCCGGGCATACTCATCATCAGCAAAATGGTACTCATACGGATATTCTGAGTTATACTTTTTAAATACCCCTTCGGCCCGTTTAAGGTTCTCTGCAGTAGTATTAGCAGGATTTAATTTATAATGTACTACGCTAAACCAGGATTTTGGACCCTGTACAATCATTGGACGAACAGGTTCATAGGGTGATTCAATGATAAAATCCTTGATCACACCTATAACATGCCAGGCACGACTATCCCCATTTTTGATGATCTGTCCTATCGGATTCTTAAAACCCATAACCTTAACTGCTGCTTCGTTTAATAACATTGCAGTTGAGTCGGTTGGATAAGTGGCAACATCGATATCCCGGCCGGCTACAACTTTCAATCCTATTGTTTTTACAAAGTCGCCATCGGTATTGTAAACAATAAAATCAATTTTCTGACTTTGATCTTTTCCTTTCCAATCATAACCCCAGCTATCGCTCCAACGTTGGGTGATCGGCGAGCTGGTCTTAGTTACCGAAGTCGCCGCCCCGCTGCTAATCAACTCGCTTCTGATCATTTTATAATTCTTCTCTATACTACCCATCATCATGGTATAAATCAGGTTATCTTTTTTGTAACCCAGTTCACGATCCTGTGCATACTGCATCTGGTTGCGGACAATAATGGTACAGATAATAAGTACAATGGCGAAGGTGAACTGTAAAACTACTAGTAACTTACGCGGTGTAACCAAAGCATTTGCCGCCTTGAATGTGCCCTTTAATACGCTTACCGGCTTAAATGATGATAAATAAAAGGCGGGATAACTGCCGGCTATAACACCGGTTAATAATATAAATATCAGGCAGATAAGCCAAAAAACAACATTACCAAACGGTATAAACAGCTGTTTATCTGTCAATTGATTAAAGCCTGAAAGACTAATTTGTACTATAATCAGCGCGACTGTACCGGCAATCAGGGCCAGTAATATAGATTCGCCAAGAAACTGACCTATCAGAGAACCTTTTTGAGCGCCCACTACTTTGCGAATGCCCACTTCCCGTGCACGCCGCTCACTTCGGGCTGTACTCAGGTTCATGAAGTTGATGCAGGCAATGAGCAAAATAAACATAGCTATTACACCAAACAACTTTACGGTATTAATACGGCCACCTACTACTTTGCCATTTTCAAATTCCGAATACAAGCGCCATTTACTGGCAGGGTGCATAAATACGTCATCATCTTTTTGATCGGAGTGCGATCTGGTTATATTTTGCACCTGTTTATTTAAGGAGGCTTCAGAAACATTGGGTTTGGCCAGTACCCAGGTTTGTACCGAGTTATTACCCCAGTTTTTTTCATCCTCGTGCTCTGTTTTTATCAAATAGCTCCAGGGTATCAGGTATTCAAAGTTGAACCGCGTATTATTAGGTAATGCCTTCAAAACCCCCGTAACGGTAAAATTGTCAACGCTATCAATCCGGACAACTTTTCCCATCGCATCATCGTTACCGAACAACTTTTTGGAAAGTTGTTCGGTTATCACAATAGAGCTTATGGTATTGAGCGCTGTTTGGGAATTGCCCTTCAGTAAGGGAAAACTAAACATTGTGAGGAAACCAGGATCGCTAAAATAACCAGGAACATTCAGGTGTTTATCGCCAACAGTAAATAAAAAATTGGCTGATGTAGTTCTCGTAACATCCTCCACTCCTGGGTATTCCTGCTTTAAAGTTTTAGCCATTACCTTTGGTGTAGTAGACCAACACCAGAGCTTGCCATCAAAAACCGCCCGGTTGTAAGCCAGGTACAAACGTGATTTATTGGTATGGAATTGGTCGTAACTCACTTCGTTCTGGATCCAGAATAAAATAAGCGCGGCACTGGCCATACCTATCGCCAAACCGGCAATGTTTATCAGCGAAAACGATTTATGACGCAATAAATTTCGCCAGGCTATTTTTATAAAGTTTTTGATCATAATAATTGAAATTCTAATTTCTAAACTCTACGCCTTCTGCTTTCAACTCCCTTACTCGTTCTTCAAACTCTCAACGGGATTAGCAATTGCAGCTTTGATCGATTGAAAACTTACTGTAATAACTGCTATAAATAATGCCGCTACACCAGCCAGCACCAATACCCACCACTGGATATTTATCCGGTAGGCAAAGCCTTGCAGAAACCACCGATTCATAAAGTACCAGGCTATGGGCGTGGCTATCAAAATAGAAATGAACACCAGTTTAATAAAGTCTTTGGACAACATACCCGCGATGGCCGACACACTGGCGCCCAACACTTTGCGTATCCCTATCTCTTTGGTGCGCTGTTCTGCAGCATAAGCGGCTAAACCAAATAAGCCTAAACAGGCAATGATAATGGCCAGGGAGGTAAATACAATAAAAATCTGGCCTGTGCGCTGTTCTGTACGGTATGAAGCATCAAACTCCTGATCCATAAATGAGTAATTGATCTGTACATTTGGTGATAATTCCTTCCACTTATCCTTTATTTGGGATAACAGGGCAGGCAGGTTTTTAGTATCAACCTTAATACTCAAAGCACCTGTATTTTCTGCCAGTGTCATCACCACCGGGCCAATATTTTCGCGCAGGGAATTAAAATTAAAATCTTTTACAATCCCTACTACGTGATATAGCTTAACATTATCGAGCGTGTGTTTACCGCCCAGGCTTTTATATAGGGTTTTGTTTACCCCTTCATTAAAACCCAAAAACTTGGCAGCCGATTCATTAAGTATAATACCAACGGAATCTGTGGGCATATCTTTGGAGAAGCTGCGCCCTGCCACCATCTTCATGTCAAGCGTTTTTACATAATCCTCATCAATTTCCCAACTTTGCGGAAACAGGGATTTTTTTTGATCAAGGGTAGCATCTTTATAGTAAATAGCTGTGCTTTTCCAGTTGGAAGTGGGCAGGAAACCCGTCATTGTGGCATTAATAACACCCGGAATCTCTTTAACCTCTTGTTTAAATATTTTAGCCTGTTTGTTAAGCTCAAAAACGTTTTGAACAATAAGAACCTGGTTACGGTTATAACCTAAATTTTTTGTTTGAATATAATTTAGCTGATTATATATCACCAGCGTACCAATGATCAGGAAAATAGATATGGAGAATTGAAAAACTACAAGGAAACTCCTGAGCCTGCTACCTTTAAATCCGGCGGCTAATTTGCCTTTTAAAACGTCAACCGGTTGAAAAGCCGACAGGTAAAAAGCCGGATATGAGCCCGCTATTGCACCAACAAATAAGGATATGAATAATAATGCCGGGATTATCCATACCAGCGACTGGCGGTTAATCTCCAGTTCTTTACCGGATAGCTGGTTGAACAACGGTAACAAAAACAAAGCGGCGGTAAACGCTAGTAAAGTTGCCACAAATGTAACCAGCACTGATTCGGTTAAAAATTGGGTGATCAGTTGTTTACGGTCGGAGCCTAAAACCTTACGTACCCCAACCTCACGGGCCCGGTTTGACGAACGCGCTGTGGAAAGGTTCATGAAGTTTACACACGCTATTAAAAGAATAAAAATGGCTATTGCCGAAAATATATAAATGTACTGCGTAGTGCCATTTGGGCCTAACTCACCGCTCAAACTTGATTTTAGGTGAATGTCGGTTAGCGGGATCAGGTTCATCCTGAAAAAGCTGCCGCTTTTTTCAAAGGCATCAATGCTCATGTTTAACTGAGCCTGCATTTGCGCGCCGCTGAATTTCTTTAACAGCTCCGGAAAGCTGGCTTCCAGTTTTTTGGCGTCAGTAGGATCTTTCAGTAAAACATAGGTATTGTAATCACTCCGTAACCATTCGTTGGAACGGCTATCGGGCCAGGTAGGCATCGACAAGAAGAAATCAAAATTGAAATGTGACTGCTTAGGCACATCACGAATAACACCGGTTACTTTAAATGGCGTATTATCATTTAACACCAGTGTTTTGCCAACAACATTAATGCTGTTGAAGTATTTTTTGGCTGTAGTTTCGGTAATTACAACGCTATTGGGTTCGGCAAGGGCCGATGCCGGGCTCCCGTTGATCATCGGTAAGGTAAAAACATCAAACAGCGAAGGATCGGCATAAACCAACCTGTTCTCGAGTATATTGGAATTGCCTTTTTTAACGTGCCAGCTGCCGGCATTTTTTAAGCGGACAGCATTTTCAACGTAAGGGTACTCTGCTTTTAGGGTTTTGGCCAGCGGTGGCATACATACCGCATAATTTACGCTGTTATCGCCCAGTTTAAGATCTTCATTAACCCGGTATATCCTGCTGGCCTTGGTATTATACCGGTCGTAGCTTAATTCATCAATTACATACAGCACGATGAGCAGGCAGGTTGCCAGCCCTAAAGCCAGTCCCAGGATATTGATGGTGGTAAATCCTTTGTTTTTTTGAAGACCGCGGAAAGCTGTTTTTATATAATTCTTGATCATTTACGTAAGCGTTAAATATTTAACTATTATAAAACACCATTTCCCCTTCTTTAAAACCGGCTGTTTATCCCACGTTTCTTTAAATTTAAAAGATATTGAACTATCCCGCTGGCGGAAAGTAAAAAACTCAAGCTAACCCCTCCTGATAAGGAGGGGTTAGCGAGGCACTTACTAACTTATATAAACTATTTTCTTTTTGGGAGATGTTTTGGTTTAAACCATGATATTCTCCATTACGCTTTGACCATCCAACAAGCGGATGATACGGTGACTATAACGGGCATCATGCTCAGAGTGCGTAACCATGATAATGGTGGTTCCTTGTTCGTTCAGGTCTGTTAGCAGTTCCATAACATCGTTACCGTTGCTGCTATCCAGGTTACCAGTGGGCTCATCCGCCAGTATCAGTTTAGGTTTGTTAACTACCGCGCGGGCAATAGCCACACGCTGTTGCTGACCACCTGATAACTGTTGTGGATAGTGGTTACGACGGTGCATGATCTGCATTTTATCCAACACTTCTTCTACCCTTTTTACCCTTTCGGCTGATGCTACACCAGTATATATCAACGGTAATTCCACGTTTTCAAATACGGTAAGCTCATCAATCAGGTTAAAGCTCTGGAATACGAAGCCGATGTTATGCTTGCGCAGATCAGCACGTTTGCGTTCGGTAAAATGAGCTACCTCAATATCGTTAAAAACATAACTGCCAGCATCCGGATCATCCAGCATCCCTAATATGTTAAGCAATGTTGATTTGCCACAACCAGATGGGCCCATGATGGCCACAAATTCGCCGGTAGCAATTTCAATCGATAGCTTATTTAAAGCTATGGTCTCTACCTCTTCGGTACGGTAGAATTTTTCGAGATTAGTAATTTTTATCATTGGTGCCTCCTGGATCATCCCCGCCATGTGGCGAGTAGACTATTTTTTTATGTTTCGTTAAGTTAATTTTTTTATATATGATGTTTTACAGCTGCTTTTCGTTGCAGTTTTGTCAATTTATTTTTTCAATACCAGTTCCTGTATGTCACCATAAGTTTCATAACTTGAGGTAATTACCTTATCGCCTGGGTTCAAACCTTGGTTCACTACAAAATAATCAGGGCTTTGCAGACCAAGTTGTATATCAACTTTATAAGCACGCTTACCATCTTCACTTACTTTAAACACCCAGTTACCCCCGGTTTGCTGGTAAAAGCCACCTTTAGGAATCAGTACCGCTGTTCTCTCTTCGCTCAAAGCTAGTCTTACCTGTAGTGTTTGTCCTTTCCGGATACCTTTTGGCACCTCACCAACAAACTGCATATCAACCTGGAACCTGCCGGCAGTTATCGTGGTAAAAACCTTTTTGATCACCAGGTTATAAGTTTTATCAGCAAACTGAAAATCGCCTTTTAAACCGGTATATACACGTGACAGGTAATGTTCGTCAATATCAACCCTTGCCTTAAATCCCGACTGAACATCTATCTGCCCGAGGTGCTCGCCTTGTTTCTTATTTTGTCCAACTTCTGCATCCATTGAGGTTAGCTGGCCATCAACAGGCGCTCTCAAAACCAAACTGGCCACTTTTTTACGCATCAGCTCTAATGTGGTTTTCATGTGCGCATATTGTTCCTGTGATTGCGAAGCTTGTTGTTTAACCAATGAGGTATCCTGTACTAATATTTGTTTGGCTAATCTATAACGATTAACCTGATAGTCGTACATGTTTTTATCAGATTGATATTGCTGTAAACCAATGGCTTTTTGATCATAAAGGTGCTTATCCAGCTTATAAACCCTTTCGGCTTCTTTATAAGCGTTCTCTACATCGGCCATGGTATTTAATTTGGTGATGGTATTTTGCTGCGCGTTGTTATGTGATATCTGCATTTGGGTTTGCTCGGCATATACAGCAGTTTCCTGGTTTGCCAGGCTCAATTCCAGATCGGTATTGGACAGTTTTAAAATCGGGTCGCCTTTTTTTAATGTAGCTCCATCCTCTACAAATTTCTCTTCAACCACGCCGCCCTCAGTAGCATCAAGATAAATAGTGGTCAGTGGCATTACAACGCCGTTAACCGGGATAAACTCCTGGAACGGGCCTTTGGTGATAGTGCTGATGGTTATGCGTTCGGTGTCAACATCCAGTTTACTTTTACCCGATGTAAAATAAATACTGCCGCCAACTAATAAAATAATGCCTGTTATGCCCGCAATTGTTAGTATCCGTTTATTGTTCCAGGTCTTTTTTTCAATTTTTCTGTCCACTGTAGTTTATTATATTTTGAATAGTCATAACAAAAAGATATGCCACAAATTAAATTACTGTATTTCAACACATTAAACTAAAAATAAGCAATTGAAGCGTACGCTTCTGTTACAGCAAGTGTCCGGTTATGATACAGTGATACAATTTTGTAGTATCCCTTCATTATTGATTTACAGTTTAATACTTGTATTATTATAACTGGTATGAAATTTAAGCATTCAATTACTAATTTGCACAAAGTTTCTTTAGTTCACAGATTATGGTTGATGGTTCATGGTAACAAATGTTATTATCCATCCGTCTACTATAAAAATTAACGGTCAGCAAAACATGATCTATGAACCTTCAGTAACCAGACTATGAACTATTAAACATGAACTACGATATATGATATTAAAAAAAGCAACTATTTTAATTGTTGACGATGACCCGGATGTGCTGACCGCTGTGAAGCTTTTACTGAAAACAGAAGCTCAGGAAGTGATCACCGAGAAAAACCCGGAGAATTTAAATTGGTTGTTGCAGCGCAACGAGGTTGACCTGGTGTTGCTGGATATGAATTTTAATAGCGCTATTAATACCGGCAACGAGGGTTTATACTGGTTGCGTAAGGTTAAGGACTGGAAACCCAACGTATGCGTGATCATGATAACCGCTTATGGCGATATTGACCTGGCGGTACGTTCCTTAAAAGAAGGTGCTAATGACTTTATTGTAAAACCATGGCATAACGAAAAACTGATAGCTACTATAAAAGAGCTATTAGATAAAAAGGAAGGTGTAAAAACCACCAAAACCGCGGTGAAAAGTACGGCGGGTGATACTTCTATCCTGGGTGAATCGGAAGTGATGCAGGATATTTTTTACAAGGTGAATAAAATAGCCCCTACCGATGCGAACATTCTGCTCCTTGGAGAAAACGGCACAGGCAAGGATCTGATGGCCAAAGCTATACATGAACGATCGCTGCGTGCCGATAAACCATTTATCAAAGTTGACGTGGGCGCCCTTACCGATACGTTATTTGAGAGTGAGCTTTTTGGTCACAAAAAAGGCGCTTTTACCGATGCCCGTGAAGATCGTACCGGCAGGTTTGAAGATGCACAGGGCGGTACCTTGTTCCTGGACGAAATTGGTAACATTACCCTGCAGCAGCAGGCTAAACTATTAACCATACTGCAAAACCGGCAGGTAACCCGTTTGGGTACCAACAAAGCAGTTGATATCGATATCAGGCTGATTTGCGCTACCAACGTGCCCATGCATGAACTGGCCAATGAAAACCGCTTCCGTAAGGATTTGATATACCGGATCAATACCGTCGAGATCAATATGCCCCCTTTACGCCGCCGCAATGAAGACATTTCCATACTGGCCCGGCACTTTGCCAAGTTGTATGCCAGTAAGTACCTTAAACCTTCGATGGATTTTGATGCAGCGGCTTTACAAAAATTAAAATCATACAATTACCCCGGCAACGTGCGCGAACTGCAGTATACCATTGAAAGAGCGGTGATCATGGCCGATGAAAACATACTGCGCCCGGATGACCTGATATTTTCGATTCTGGAAACCGCACCCGAAACTATTGCCGATGATGACAACATCCAGCTAAGTACTTTGGAAAAGAATGCCATACTAAGGGTTATTGAAAAACACAATGGCAATATAACACGGGCTGCTAAAGAATTGGGATTAACCCGCACGGCCCTATACCGCAGATTAAGCAAATATGATATTTAACCGATATGAATGGCGGCTCTTGCTGCGTGTGTTCCTGATGTTTCTGGCACTGATTGCCGCCGCTTTTGTTATCGTTAGCGGCAAACCTCTTTATCTGGTTATTTTTATCCCGCTCATCGTATACGCGGTTATCGAGATGATCCGCTTTCAGAAAAAAGCGCAGGACGAGGTAAACCAATTTGTCGAGTCGATACATTACCGCGATTTTTCGAGGCATTTTGATGTTCGCCGTGCACCCAATGAGCTAAAGCCATTACGTAAAGGTTTTAATGATATCAATACCACCTTTAAGCTCATCAGCCGTGAGCGCGAAACACAGTACCATTATCTGCAAAAGATACTGGAACTGGTGGATACCGGCATCCTGTCGTTCGAGGAAGAAACCGGTAATATCAGCTGGATCAATGAGGCTTTTAAAAACCTTATCGGTATACCTTATCTTAAAACCGTTCATTCGCTCGAAAAACGCGATCCGGCCCTGTACCATGAATTAACTATCGTAAAACCCGGCGACAGCAAGATCATCACTATAACCCGTAACCAGCAACTGGTAAAAATGCTCATCACAGCCAGTGTTATGCGCAGCGATGATATTTTGTACAAGCTGATCGCTTTTCAGAATGTAAGTGAGGCCCTGGATGAAACCGAATCAAAGGCATGGTCGAAATTGCTTAACGTAATGACGCATGAGATCATGAACTCAGTAGCTCCTATATCCTCATTGGCCGATACATTAAAGAATCGGCTGCAAAGTCCAGAAATAACTGGGGCCATTCAAAGCAGCGAACTGGAAGATCTGGAGTTGGGCATCGATACCATCAAAAGGCGCAGCGAAGGTTTACTCAAATTTACCGAAAGTTACCGTAGCCTCAATAAGATCACCAAGCTCGATCTGAATAAGATCCTGGTGCGCGACCTGTTTGAGAACCTGGCCAGCCTGATGCGGCCCACACTAGAAAAAAAGAACATCGAACTGGAAATTATCCTGCGTGATCCTACCCTGGCTATACAGGCCGATATTAACCTCATTGAGCAGGTGATGATCAACCTGCTAGTGAATGCCATTGAAGCGGTAAAAGACCGCGATGAGCCCCGCCTCATATTATCAGGAGAGTTACAGAATAACAGTAAAACATTGGTGAAAGTGACCGATAACGGTTTAGGTATGCCGCCTGAATTGCTCGATAAGATCTTTATCCCTTTCTTCAGTACCCGTAAAACGGGCAGCGGTATAGGGCTAAGCCTGTGCAAACAGATCATGTTGCTGCACAAAGGCAACATACAGGTACAATCAACCGAAGGCAAAGGATCATCGTTTATTTTACAGTTTATACCATAGAGCCTTCTAACCCATAGTAAAACTTACGAAGTTTTTAGGCGAGTTTTCAGTTCCCTCCCCTCGGGAGGGGTGCGGATGGATAGTGTTGTGGCAGGGAGGGGTTTATACGTGATGCAAGTTTACATAATGCAGAAACCCCTCCCTTCCTCTCCCAAGGGAAGGAATCGCACGAGGCCAAGGCTTTTAAAAGTTTTTAACCGTTCCCTTTTTTGAATACCATGATGAACAAACAAGCTCCAACAGATGATATCCCTGTTTCAAAGGGAAGGCGCCTCCTCGCCATTTCCGGTAGCCTGCGCTCCGGTTCATATAACCACCATATCCTAAACTACCTGGCTACCCAGGCTCCCGCCGATATTAATTATACCATATACGACGAACTGGCGCTGATCCCTCCGTTTGATCCCGGTTTGGATAACGATACCCCACCGGACGCTGTGGCGCGTTTACGCGAGCTTTTAGCGGCTGCTGATGGTGTGATCATTTGCAACCCCCGAATATGCTTTTGGTGTACCAGGGCAGCTTAAAAACATACTGGATTGGCTGGTTTCCAGCAGTTCATTGGTCGAAAAGCCGATAGCCCTCATCACTGCCTCCTTAGGCGGCGAACATGCCCATGCCTCGCTCCTGCTTACGTTGGGCGCGTTAAACAGCCGGGTTATTGATGGCGCTACGCTGATTATTCCCTTCATCCGCTCCAAAATAAACGCGGAAGGTATTATCACTCACCAGGATACCCAGGAAAGCTTAAAAAAACTGTTGCATAATTTTTTAACTTTAGTGACAGATTCACCTCAATAAATTTACCATGAAAAAGATCATTTTGTTATTTTTTGCACTGGCGATTGGCTTTAGCAGTCGCGCCCAAACAGCTAATCCATCAGCCGATGAGGTATTGAAGCAGGCATATAGCCAGGCTGCCAAAGAACATAAAAAGGTAATGCTGATATTTCATGCTTCCTGGTGTGGTTGGTGCAAAAAAATGGAAGCTTCGTTGAATGATGCATCCTGCAAGCAAATGATTGATAACAACTACGTGATAGCCACATTGGACGTGCTGGAGCAGCCTGCCAAAAAGAACCTGGAAAACCCGGGATCAACAGAAGCCCTGGCAAAATTTCATGGTGAAAAATCAGGACTGCCGTTTTGGTTGATCCTGGATGAAAAAGGAAAGGTTTTAGGCGACAGCCAGGTAAGACCAAAAGGCGCTTCGTTGGATACCTATGGCGATAATGTAGGTTGCCCGGCCAGCGAAAGCGAAGTAGCCTATTTTATTCAGTTGCTAAAATCAACTTCCAAACTAAGCGATGATGATCTGGCCGTTATTGGCAAACGTTTCGCGCTTAACCAACCCGCCCCGGCAGCAAAATCTGCAGGTACAAATTAAGCAAACAGCAGATACCTTAACCGGTATTTGATGATGCCCCGGAATTTTCGTATCTTTATAGTATTAGCAGCCCGGCTCTCTTTTAAACATAGAGAGCCGGGCTGTTTAGTTAAGGGGCAAAGAGCCCAAAAATCGACTGTTTGAAACATAGCAGTTTGACTATCAAATATTTAGTGCTTTTTAAAGTAAAAAAAACGTGTTAAAATTTGTTAAAAAGTGTTAAAATTGATGGTTTTGAGCAAATTTTGAAGCCTTTTTGAATAAAAAACGACCAATTTTGGCCAAAAAAGTGTTAAAATTTAAGCTTTAAAAAGTCCCTGATCCAAAATTTTAACATTTACCCGGCAGGCTGACCTCAAAAATCTTT
>Ga0105239_10006505_pt1 | contig 13545 bp, 9 predicted proteins | sample KBSC44metaG_FD_92761 | JGI IMG/M metagenome (GOLD analysis project Ga0105239, IMG submission 92761) | Corn rhizosphere microbial communities from Kellogg Biological Station, Michigan, USA - KBS C4-4 metaG | ecosystem: Host-associated > Plants > Roots > Rhizosphere > Soil | place: Michigan, USA... | reverse complement strand
CAAAATTCTGTCTCACCTGCAGGAAATAAACCAGGCAAAACCAAAACCAAAGCCACTACTTTTAAAAATAGCACCCGATTTAACCACGGAACAATTAAACGATATTGTCGAATTATCGTTCCAGGTTAAGCTCGATGGCCTTGTGGCAACGAATACCACTATTAGTCGTGACAATTTAAAAACGGGCCGGGAAAAAATTCAGGCCATCGGCGCAGGTGGTTTAAGCGGCGCTCCTTTAAAAGAAAAATCAACTGATGTAGTCCGGCATCTTGTTAAAGAAACAAACGGGCAAATACCTGTAATTGCAAGTGGCGGTATTTTCAAGGGTGCGGACGCGACGGAAAAATTAAAGGTGGGCGCCTCTTTAATACAGGTATGGACAGGTTTTATTTACGAAGGGCCTGCTATCGCAAAAAACATCTGCAAATATTTAATTGATAACCAAATAAATTAAGCGCGGCTATTATATTTGCCTCATCTCAAAAACCGGACATGGAACATCTTTTTACCACGGAAAGTATTATCAGCTTTGTTATATTGGTTATCCTGGAAGTAGTGCTTGGCATTGACAATGTAATTTTTGTAAGCATTATCATGAACCGGCTGCCTAAACCACAGCAACCCAAAGCCAGGCTGTTCTGGATGATATCCGGCATTATTGTAAGAAGTATTTTGCTGCTGGGTCTTACATGGTTAATGGGGCAAAAAGGCAAGGCCTTATTTAGCTTATTTGGAAAAGATTTTGACCTCGCAAGTTTGGTAATGATTGCCGGTGGCTTGTTTTTAATATATAAGACAGTAAAAGAAATACATCATAAACTGGAAGGTGAAGAAGAAGCCGCTGGAGGAAACAAAAGCAAGCAGCTTGGTTTTGGCTCTGCACTTGTACAAATAGCTTTGATTGATATGGTGTTTAGTTTCGACAGTATTATTACCGCAGGCGGTACTGCAAAACATGTGGAAATAATGATTGCCGCTGTAATAATTGCAATGATTATTATGTTTCTATTCAGCCCTGCAATTGCAGCATTTATTCATAAGCACCCCACACTTAAAATGCTTGCACTTTCCTTTCTTGTTATGATAGGTCTTACATTATTGGTTGAAGGATGGGATCATGAAAAGGCAGAAGGTCTTCATTTGAAGAATTATGTGTACTTCGCGATGGCATTTTCTTTTCTTGTAGAACTGCTTAACATGAAGCTTCGCAAAAGAATGGTAAAACCTGTAGAACTTCGTGAACCTAAGCTGGAGGAAAAACCTCAAGGCTACAATGATATGGCAAAATAAGCTACTCTTGTAAGCTTTAGTTCTTCATGACAAAAGCACAACCTCTGCACTAATCAAGTAAACGGTACCGTTTGTCAAGCGTATTAAAACATGGAAATGTTTTTGTAATAGCTTTAATAAGTATCGTTTAAAATCAACATTTATGATTATTGCCAGGCATCTCTATATCACCATTCTTGCCGCAACATTCTCCTTAAGTGTGCTTGCCTGCAGGGATAAAACTACCCATGGCGCCGCATCCACCCAAAAAGGAATAAGAATATTAAAAGATGGATTGACTTTCCCCTGGGACATTACTTTAAGTAAAGATGGTTACTTATGGATGACTGAACGCGAGGGGAAAATTTTACGCATTGATCCCTCCACAGGCAAGACCGTTTTCTCTTTTACAATTAATGAAGTAGAATCACGTGGGGAAGGGGGTTTGCTTGGCATGGCATTACATCCCCACTTTTTAAATAATGGCTTGTTATACGTGGTTTATGATTACAACAGCAACGATGGCTATCGCGAAAAATTGGTCTGCTACACCTATACAGGTAATGCATTGGTAAAACCCATTGTTCTGCTGGATGGTGTTCATGCGGCAGGCATTCATAATGGTTCCCGCTTATGGATTACAGATGAAGCATCACCCAAAATTTTTATGAGCACAGGCGACGCTTCGAACCAGTCTCTTCCCCAGCAGACAAATACATTAAACGGGAAAATACTCCGGGTTAATATTGACGGTACCATACCATCAGACAATCCTTTTCCTAATAACCCCGTCTGGAGTTTCGGTCACCGCAACCCGCAAGGGCTTGTGCTTGCCGGCAATATTTTATACGCTTCGGAGCATGGGCCAAATGGAGAAGACGAAGTAAACATTATTGAAAAAGGCCGTAACTATGGATGGCCCAATGTAGAAGGGCCCTGCAATGGAGATGAAATTGCTTTTTGTAAAGCCAACAATGTTAAAGAACCCATCTGGAGTAGTGGCGATAATACCATTGCTGTTTGCGGCCTTGATTATTACAATAACGACAGGATTACAGCATGGAAAAACTCTTTATTAATGGTTACATTGAAAAACAGTAGTTTAAGGCAACTGAAACTCAGCAGCGATAGACGAACAATTACTGATGTAAAAACATTTTTAAAGGATGATTATGGAAGGCTGCGAGATGTTTGCGTATCGCCTGATGGAAAGGTATATATATGCACAAGTAACGGTGATAATGACAAATTAATTGAAATAAGCAATCTACCCTGATAGCAGCTAATTCAGGTTCATTAAATATTTACTTCGGCCAAGAAGCGCATCCATGTCAAATGGTTTCTCCAAAAAGTCGTCTGCACCAGCAGCAAGACAGGTTTCCCGTGCATTAGGATGGGCCGAAATCATAAGAATAGGAATAGTTTTGGTATTTTCTGCGCCTTTTAATGACTTGCATACTTCGCGGCCGTCAGTACCGGAAAGCAACATATCCATTATAATAAGCGAAGGCATGGTATTATTCAGAAGTGTTAACATTTGATCTGCACTGGTACAGGCTGTTACTTTATATTTATGGTAAGTAAGGATTGATTTTATCATCAGGCCTATATCCGCATCATCATCTACCACAATCACGTCAAGGTTATTTTCGTTATCATTCATAGTAGTCACTTTAATACCAGAATCGCCGCTAACAAGTTTTGGTATTTTATACGATGTTTTAGTAATACATATTGTATCTACAATAGAAATGCCAAATTAATACAATGGATACAATGTTGTCTTAAGCAGGTTCTTAATTCATCCTTCGGGCTATAATAAAGCCGAAGACATGTTTGTTCATACGCAAATGCTGCCATATCTAAATGCCATTAAACTTTACATTTCCCCTTTCAATCGATATATCAGTTTTTTTTATTTACAACCACTTAACAGCCGCATCACTCATTTTAGATAAATTTACGGCTTCAACTAACAAACAAATGAAGCGTTTATTATTTACAGGGCTTATTATGTCACTTGTTTTTATGGTTAATGCGCAAGGCACGCAAAAAAAAGCGGCTGTATCAAAAACGCAGGCACTCTCTGCCGGTTACAATATTCCTGTAACCGTTGCACCCTTTAAAAACAGTAAAGTTTATTTGGGTTGTTATTATGGTAAATACAAAAACCTGGTGGACTCTGTTATGCTTGACGGCCAGAGTTCAGGGGTTTTAAAAGGAAAACAAAAACTACCGGGAGGCATTTACTTTATGGTATCGCCTTCCCATACATTGCTGTTCGAGTTTTTAATGGATAGCAAACAGCATTTTTCTATCAAGGCAGATAGTTCCAGGCCAGATGCATTGGTAATTACCGGTTCAACAGAAAACACTTTGTTCCAGGATTATACAAAATACCTCTCGCAAAAAGTACCGCACCTGCAGCAATTACAGCAACAACTTAAAGATGCAAAGAGCAGGCAGGATTCTGCCGCTATTCAAAACCAGCTTGTAAAAGGCAATAAAGAACTGGTTGATTACAGGGATAACATCACCAAACAACATGCGGGCTCTATGCTTGATATTTTTTTTAAGGCGATGAAAAGACCGGAACCACCTGCCATGCCTAAAAAAACGGATGGGACATTGGATTCTCTTTACCCTGCGCGTTATGTAAAAGAACATTTTTGGGATGATGTTCCTTTTGATGATGACCGCCTGTTACGCACACCATTCTTCGACCCCAAAATTGATGAGTACTTTAAGTATTATGTTTCGCCGGAACCAGACAGCGTAAGTGCGGAAGTAAACTACATGCTTTTATACGCAAGAAGCGCAAAAGACATGTTTAAATATTTGCTGGGCAAGTTTACAGACAAGTACATCAATCCTGAAATTATGGGGCAGGATAAAGTATTCATTTTTCTTTTCAACAATTACTTTTCAAAAGGTGATACAACCTGGCTTAATGCAAAACAAAAAGAATTTATTTTTAACCGCGCCTACAGCCTGATGGCCAACCAGATTGGGGTACAGGCTGCCCAGATGGATTTGATTGATACGGCAGGTAAGGAAACCCCGTTGTACAACATACAGGCACCGTTTACTTTTGTAATATTCTGGGATCCGAATTGCAGCCATTGTAAAGAGCAGGTACCAAGAGTTGATTCTATCTATGATGCGAAATGGAAAGCAATGGGCGTTAAGATTTATGCGGTGAATATTGATGAAAAAGCCATGGACCCATGGAAAAAATTTATTCTTGAACACCACCTGGATGGATGGCTTCATGTATACCAGGCTACTGAAGAAAGGCAGAAAGAGCAATCTGCCGGTAAAGCAAATTTCAGGCAGTTGTATGATGTGTTTCAAACACCAACATTTTATTTGCTGGATGATAAAAAACATATCATCGCAAAAAAGCTTTCTCTTGAACAATTTGATGAGGTGATTGAGGCAAAACTGAAAAACAAAGCAAGCAGCAAGAATTAATAAGACATTTAAAATTGCACGATGAAATCATTAGGTAGCTTTCCTCATGCAGTTTTAATTCAGAAATTATAAATCCAACTAACATAAATGAAATATCTGTTCCCCTTTATTTTGTCGTTATCCCTGGCAGGTTATTCTTTTAGTCAAACATTGTTTACTTATGGCAAATATGCTGTAAGCAAAGATGAGTTTATCAAAGCCTTTAATAAGAATCCATCTACAGAAACCAACCGCCAAAAGGCCTTGGACGATTATCTTCAACTGTATATAAAATTCAAACTAAAAGTACAGGCAGCAAAAGAAGCCAACCTGCAGGCTGATGAAAATTTTAAACTGGAAGCAGATAATTTTAAAAGACAGGTTGCCGATAATTTTATAAATGAGCAGGCCAATATTGATAAGCTTGTTAAAGAAGCTTTTTTACGTAGCCAGCAGGATATTCAGCTTGCACAGGTATTTATTGAAGTAGCTCCAAATACTGATACAACGAAGGCCTTTCAGGCAATACAAAAAGCTTACGCAGAATTAAAGGCAGGCAAAAGCTTTGATGAAGTGACTGCAAATTACTCAACAGACGCTGCGGCAAAATATAACAAAGGCGTGATGGGTTATGTTACCGTATTTTCATTGCCTTACACCATTGAGAACATCATTTATCATTTATCACCGGGTCAGTATGCAGCACCTTATAAAAGCAGCATAGGCTATCATATTTTTAAAGTAAATAGTGTGAGGCCAGCGGTAGGAAAAAGAAAAATTCAGCAGGTATTAATACCATTCCCTGGCAATGCCGGAGAACCGGAAAGACAGGCAGCAGAACATAAAGCAGACTCTTTATATGCAGCCATACAAGCTGGTGTACCATTTGAACAGGTAGCACAACAAAACAATACTAATAGCTCCTCTTCGAATGGTGTATTAAGTGATGTTGGCGTAGGACAGTATAGTGAAGATTTTGAGCAGCAGATCTTTTCACTAAAAAAACCTGGCGAAGTAAGCAAGCCTTTTACAACAAGCTATGGTTATCACATTATAAAGCTGCTGGAGATAAATGCAGTAAGTAAAGACACCTCTGATATTGTTACCAAAGGCATGCTTCAACAACAGGTACAACGTGATGACAGGCTTACCATTGCCAAACAAAGACTTGTATATGACTGGCTAAAGGTTACACAATTTAAACAAGCCACTTTCGATGAAAACAATCTCTGGAAATACACAGACAGTATTTTACACAACAGAGATGCAAAGAGTGTTACAGGCATTACTCCTCAAACAACTTTGTTTTCTTTTGCCAAACAAACTTTTAAAGTGAAAGACTGGATACAATATGCAGGCACCAACACGGCGGGCAATCCTTTGTTTGCGGCAAGAAAATATAAAGAAGCATTTGCCGATTTCATCAAAACATCCTGCGATCAATATTATAGAGAACATATAGAAGATTATAGTTCTTCAATAAAAGATCAGTTGAAAGAATTTAATGATGCCAACCTCTTATTTGCCGTGATGGATAAGCAGGTATGGGGCAAAGCATCTAATGATACTGCTGGTTTGAAAAAATATTACGAAGCTCATAAAACAGCCTATACATGGCAACCAAGTGTAAGCGCCCTGTTTATTACTACAACAGGAAAGGAACAGGCCGAAGAAGTAGCTACAAAAATAAAAGCTAACCCACAGCAATGGAGAGGCATTGCAGAATCATTAGGTACACAGGTGTATAGCGATAGCAGCCGCTATGAGAACGATCAGTTACCTGTCAGGAAGGTCCGTATTGAAAAAGGGTATATGAGTCAGCCTGAAAAAAATGAGAATGATAATAACTGGTCCTTTCTTTATATCACCGATGTTTTCCCCAGTAAAGAACAAAGAAGTTTTGAAGATGCAAGGGGCATGGTAATTAACGATTACCAACAGGTAGTAGAAGAAAGATGGATAGAAGATTTAAAGAAAAAATATCCCCTAAAGATTAATGAGGGTGTTTTTAAGACAATCAAATAAGCTGCGCATTTATTTTTGGTTCAATTTTTTCTGTACCGGTTAAACCTGTACGTTAAATACAGCTCTCAGCGAATTTATAAATGTAGTATCATGCGCCTTTTTATTCTTTCTGTCTTGTTATTTTTCTTATTAACCGGTGCTTATGCGCAGGATACACTTAAAAACAAACATGGCAATTCTGCTGATACTTCAAGGGGCAGAAAATATTTTGACAGCTCTCTTTTTTCTGATGCCAATACACTTACCAGCAGCGATTATCTTATAAGGTTTGAAAAAATTCATGAAACATTAAATAAAGTCCCTGTTGTTACATCCTCTTTTGAGAACACGGACGAGATAGAAAAAAACCTCGTAGTGGATGATTCTGCCATCAGCACTATTAAAGAAGGGCTCTCTCTTGACAGCAGAATACTTAACCTGCGCAACATACAAATGTTTCAAACCCTGCTGGACGATTTGCAGGAGAACAACAGTAAATATAGCAGGCAACTTAATGCGTATGACACAACGCTTGACCTATTGAAAAAAGAAATTCTTGATCTAAGAAAAGATACTGTGCTGAGGCATGTGTTTCGTGATTCGTTACTCAGAAAAACATTTGCGCCACAACTACTCATATTGCGTTCCAAATGGAGAAATACAGACACGCTTGTAAGAAGGGCCACTAACCTTATTAATAATTTAAAAACGCATGCATCATCCAACGACATCCTGATAACTGAACTCACTTACCAGGCTGACATGCAACTAAAACAATTGGGGCCAAAGGCTTTTGGAAAAGAAGTAAGTTACCTGTGGCAAGCCAATGCTTTTACCAAAAGGCCAGGCCTCTCAACCGACTTTAGAAGGTCCGTAAATAATGAAAAAAAGGCCGCTCAGTATTATTTCTCCATAACCCGCAGCAAACGTGTATGGCTGTTATTTGCAGGCATAATATTTTTCTTTTGGGTTTTCTATAATTTCAGAAGTCTTATAAAGTCTGATAAATTACAAGCAACAGAGCCCTTCAGCTTTAGATATGTCAATGCCAAACCTTTTACGGCAACACTTATTGTAGTGCTTACGCTTGCCCCGTTATCAGATATTAATGCCCCGGCGATATACATTGAGTCCATACAATTTTTTTTAATGATTGTATTAACGATCGTGTTTTGGAAACAATGGCCGCGACGCATGTTTTATGCGTGGTGCATCATCCTGGGCCTTTTCTTTTTCCTGCCCTTTACAAGGCTTATCGGTGTTCCTTATTCATGGCAACGATGGCTCATGTTTTTAACCAATATAAGCTCATTTGTTTTCGGAATTCATTTCATAAAACTTCTAAAGGTTTCCTTTCCCAAAAGGAAAATCATGTTTACTGCAACAGGACTTTATATTGTTTTTAATTTTCTTGCGGCGTTATCAAATCTTTTCGGCAGGCTTACGCTGGCCCGTATTTTTGGTTCTACCGCTGTGTATGGTTTTATCCAGATGATAAGTCTGGTGATTTTTGTTAGAATAGTAACTGAATCTTTCCTGCTGCAAATACTCAGCAGCCGTGTAAGAAAAAAATATCCCGATTATTTTGAATTTCATCCCATACAAAAGGGCATAAGGCGCATTGCATTGGCACTGGCATTTGTACTTTGGGCGATTGTTTTTACAACTAATCTAAACCTGTTCGATACGCTAAATGATTTTCTTCATGATTGGTTAACTACATCCAGGCAAGTAGGTAATCTTTCTTTTACTATATGGGGAGTTATTTTATTTCTCAGCATTATCTGGCTGGCGAATTTTCTTCAGAAATATATTGCTTATTTCTTTGGAGACACAGGTGATGATGCCGCTTTCGATAACAAGGGGCAGCGCTCAAGATTGCTTATTACAAGATTAGTCTTATTAACATCAGGATTCTTATTGGCCGTTGCCGCATCTGGTCTTCCCGTTGATAAAATAACGGTTATACTTGGCGCATTAGGCGTTGGTATTGGACTAGGCCTACAGAATATTGTAAGCAATTTTGTTTCCGGCATTATATTAATTTTCGACAGGCCGTTACGCATAGGCGATGTGGTGGAACTTGGCGATAAAAAAGGCCGCATTAAAGAAATAGGCATACGTTCAAGCACATTGCTTACTGCTGAAGGCGCTGAAGTTATTATACCTAATGGAGATATACTCTCTCACAATATTGTCAACTGGACGTTAAGTGATAATTACATAAGAGCGCAACTTTCTTTTATAATAGACAAGCTTGAAAATCTTTCTGAAGTAAAAGAAAGTATTCAAAAAATTATTACATCGCACAGCAATGTACTTGCCCGCAAGGATCCTGAAATGCTGTTAACTACCATGAACGACAAGTCAGTACAGGTGTTGTTTTTCTTTTGGTGCAAAGACGTTACTAAAATTGACAGCACTAAAAGTGAGCTTCTTAAAAACATCTACGATTATCTGAAAGGAAAAGGCACGTTGGTTTTATAAGAATATTTTATGTACCCAACCACGCTGCAACTATTGAGCTTTCGTTGCGTCGCACTCTTCTGCGCTTTGTTCTCTATTCAGCACAGTGCAACAGGCTTGGTATAAGCCAGCATCTTGTTTGTCAAACATTCAATATTCAAAAGCCAGGAAGGCTTTAACTTCAATAGCCCCGGCTGCAAGCCGGGATTATAATCAGCAAATGGTACATCAACCCTGCAAGGGTTAAACAGTTTATTAATTCAACCCTTGCAGGGTTGATGTTGATACCATCTTTCCTGCCCCGGATTTTATCCAGGGTTATTAAAAGTTTATGCCCTTTGGGCAATCCCTTTTTTGTTTATACGTCTTAACTAAATGATACTTGCAACAAAGAGCAGGCGTTTTATGCAGGGACTAGCTCTATAGTTAACACTCAATATTTAATCTTACACAGTCGATACCAATTTATCAATCTTTGCAGCCAGCTTATGATCCTTATCCGTTACCACATCACCTGCATCATGTGTATTTAAAGAAATTTCTACGGTGTTATATACATTGGACCAGTTGGGATGATGATTCATTTTTTCGGCCTCCATTGCAACACGTATCATAAAAGCAAATGCTTCAGAAAAATCTTTAAACTCAAACTTCCTGTAAAGCTTATTGTCAGCTTCCTTCCAACCATCGTTTTGTGCAGACATGGTAATTGATTTTAAAATTTAAAGATTATCAAACAAGAAATGAGCCAGCAACTGAAACATTCATTATTCAAATTCCTTGTTCCTTGTTGGTTATTCAAAAAACCAGGTGCCCTTTATGTTTGATTTTTTCATTAGTCAATTCTGTTACCAATTGTACGCCGTTGATGCTTTTTACGGCATTCACCAGTGTGCCGCAATCATTATCAGCAACACAATCGCCTTTCATCAGCCAAAGAAAATCTATGTGTTTAAACTCAGGTAAAAGATACTCACCATCATAACAATTATGATAGATATAATGTTGTAAAAAACTGTTATGAACGTTGTGTTGGTATACAGGAAAGAAGTAGCTGCGATCCTTTTTGCGAAGATGTATCTCAATATCCCTGTTCAGCCTGAAACTATAACCAAGATAATTATTTACCTGCCAGCAAAAACGATAATTTTTTGCTCCGGCCATTATGCCCAGCAATCTCGTATCACTGAAAAAGTCTTCGGTAACATCGTCTATGTTGAGCGTAAGTTTCATAATATCATCATAAGCCTGTTGCTGTTAAGCCGGGTTATCAAGCGTCAAAATTACTCTTTTAAAATTCCACGTCAAACACCTGTTCTTTGGTGTCTCTTAAAACATGAAGTTTTGTTTTGTCGCCTTTTTTATAATGCTGCAGGGCCTGCATATAAGTTTGCACATCTACGAATTTGTAATCCCCTAGCTGAGTAAGTACATCGCCTGCTTTAAGGCCAATTCTTTCAGCAAGCTTGCCTTTGCTAACGCCATCTATGCGCATGCCCGTTCCGGTATAACCGTAATCAGGCATAACACCAAGTGTTACCGGCAATGCAACAGAACGCATCTCCTGTTCCCTTGTCTGCGCAAAAGCAAGCTTGCCTTTGTCATTAGCACCTTCTACCAGCTTTTGAATATACCGAACAATTTGCACCTCTCCAGAATAGTTTATTTTGTCCCAGTCATCCGTTGCTTTATGATAATCACTATGGCTATTGGTAAAGAAAAACAATACAGGAATGTTTTTGCGATAGAAAGAAGAATGATCACTAGGACCAGTGCCACTGCTATCAAAATGCACGATTAGGTTTTTATTAACTACAGTAGTAAATAATTGCCCCCATAAAGGAGAGGTGCCATAACCACCAATAGTGAGTTTTCTTGCGGTGTCGTATCTGCCTACCATATCAAGATTGATCATGTAGTTGGGCGTAATATTTACGGTTGGGTGCTCAAGCCAGTATTTTGAACCAAACAATCCAAGTTCCTCGCCAGAGAAAGCTATAAAGAGGTAATTGTTATTTTTTGCTGTTTCCTTTTTCATCAGTTTGGCAAGCTCCATCATGGCCGCGCAACCACTTGCGTTATCATCGGCCCCGTTGTGCACCTGCCCCTGCCCATCAAGTGCATTCCCATCTTCACCAAAACCAAGATGATCGTAGTGGGCGCCGATGATTACAGTATTGGGTGCATCGTTGTTAATATATCCTACCACATTTCTTGCCTTCCGTTGTTTAAGATTAAGCTCAACGGCAAGCTTAATATCATACACTGCGGTGGCATCGGAAAAATATTTTTTTGTCCCGTCTTTGGTTATGTAAACAACTGGAATACTAAATGGTGCAGTGCTATCAAATTTATTGTATTGAATGTTGTCCACAACATCAGAACTATTGAAGATTATCAAAGCTTTTCCTCCTTTCGCGGCTACATTCTTTGTTTCGTCTTTAATTGCAGATTTAATATCAAAATGAGGATTGTTCTTATTATCATCGAGCAGGTCTTTTACATCCCAAAACCAGGGTTCATCTTTTTCGCGTAGCCCCGGGGATGCCGTCCCTTCCACAGAAGCGTTGGCAGAATAGGGCAAGGGAAAAAACTCATCTTTAAAGCGCATCTTTGTTCCGTTAACGACAAAATAGGTGGTCTGAGGCTCGTATTGCTTGCCTTCATTAATATCAAATTCCTGCACAAAGCCATTGGTACCTTTCGGCTCAAGACCTGCCTCAGTAAATTGTTTGGTAATATATTCCATGGCAAGCACTTCACCTTCAGAACCAGTTCTTCTCCCCTGGAGCTTATCATCTGAAAGATATTTTACATGTGCCTCCAGGTTAGCGAGTATAATTTTATTTTCTTTTTCTTCTGCCTTTCGCTGTTTCCTGCTTTGCGCTATACCCAGTAAGGGAACCAGGGTAAGCACAAACAAAAGTTTTTTCATATATAGATGTTGGTTTGGTGTTACAAAATTAAGCCGATGTTTTAGATACGCTCATCAACTTATTACTAAATCCATGCCTTATTTGTATTATTGATCTGAGATTGATTGCTATCTGTATTGTAAAACGCCTTTGGTTACACAGAATTTCGCCTGTAGCGCTATTTATTTTTGTTTTAGGCAACGCGTTTCTCTTTTTAAAGCAAATCAAATTTTAAGGAACCATAACATTACGCAAATGTTCCCTTTCGCGTAATGCACAATGGTTTTTTGCCGTTACATTTGCGGGCTGTTTTTATTTGTATTACAATCATTGGCGGTAAAAGAAAATTATAACAGGAAGAAATTTTGGCCTCTCACAATATTCACATAGCATTAGTAGGTAACCCCAATAGCGGTAAATCTTCTTTGTTTAATGCACTTACAGGGCTTAATCAGAAAGTGGGCAATTTTCCCGGTGTTACAGTCGACAAAAAGACTGGCGACTGGAAGCTCGATAATGAGCTTAACAGCACTATTATTGACCTGCCGGGCACTTACAGTCTTTACCCCCGTCGTGCTGATGAATGGGTAGCTTACCGCGTTTTGATGAATGCAGATGAGGACATTAGGCCTGATATGATTCTGCTGGTAGCCGATGCCAGCAACCTTAAACGTAACCTGCTTTTCTGCAGCCAGATTATTGATTTGAAAGTACCCGTTGTCGTGGCGCTTTCCATGATGGACATTGCCCGTAAAAAAGGTATTGAAATAGATGTGGCGGGCCTTGAGCGTGAGTTGGGTGTTCCGGTAGTGGTGGTAAACCCAAGAAAAAACAAAGGCCTTGCCGAATTAAAAAAGGCAGTGTCCCAGACAGCAAAACACCAGTATCATCCTCCCAAAAGAGATTTTATTGCAACAAAAGAATTGGCTCCTTTGGCTATTGAGAGTGTTCAAAAAATGTTGCCTCAGCTAAGTGAATACGCTTCACTGCATTATTTAATCAATCATGAAAATTTTCCGTTATCACAAAACCTGCAGGATGCAATTGAAGAAACGGAAATAGCCAATAAGTTTAACCCTACCAAGGCACAGGCAGAAGAGATTATGCAGCGCTATACCCGCATAAAGCAGGTAATGCATCAAAATGTTGTAGAACCTGATCCCCTGCAAAAGAAACTGTTTACAGATAAATTAGATGACTTACTATTACATCGTTTCTGGGGTTATTTTATTTTGCTGGCGGTATTGTTCCTGCTCTTTCAAAGTATCTTTTGGCTTGCGCAATACCCGATGGATGGCATTGAATGGAGTTTTACCCAAATCAATATATGGCTTGGCAATGTGTTGCCAACAGCATGGTGGAGCGATTTGCTAATCAACGGACTCGTTGCAGGGCTTGGAGGCATTGTTGTTTTCGTACCCCAGATAATGATTTTATT
>Ga0105239_10006504_pt1 | contig 13548 bp, 12 predicted proteins | sample KBSC44metaG_FD_92761 | JGI IMG/M metagenome (GOLD analysis project Ga0105239, IMG submission 92761) | Corn rhizosphere microbial communities from Kellogg Biological Station, Michigan, USA - KBS C4-4 metaG | ecosystem: Host-associated > Plants > Roots > Rhizosphere > Soil | place: Michigan, USA... | reverse complement strand
TTAAACGGTGAATATTTTCGCGCCATATTTCATACTTTACCTTTTGGATATCTCGATTAGTCAAAGGCAAAGATGAATGATAATCATCAATGATTTCACCTTCTTCCCCAGAAGGAACAGCAATTTTTTTCCCAATTTCATTTGGTATCACTGCTCTTTGTCTTCCATCTTTAGTTTTAATTATTTCCCAGTATGATTTTAAATTCTCAACGATTAACCCATCTATATGTATATATGGTTCCCAGTGTTTGCTTAGTACTTTTCTTTTTTTATCCATATAAATTAATTCATAATGTGCCCAAAAATAAGGAGTTGAGGTAATGAAATCCCATAATCCGCAACCTTCAATTCCAAGAAGTTCAACATTTGTGAAAGCAGTTTTTACAAATCGTAACGTTTCATCTGTATCCCAAATTTTATCGAGAAGGTCATCTAAACTAATCAATCTTATGATTCCTTCAATCTCTAAATTCAGCCTACATGCCTTTGCATAAACTTCCATTGATGAATTGATTAAGCTTGATAATGTACGCCGTTCGTACATAGCAATTATCTCAGCAGCAAATTTTATTTTTGGACTCAATCTGGCTTGAACAATCTCCGATCTATTTAACCTTCCACCAGCACCTTCTTTTTTCTTTTTCATAAACCCTCTTACTCAAAAGTTCTAGATAATTCTATTTTTAATGTAATGTTTTACATTACGTTTTTTGTATATTAGGCTACCCGCGTTTTAAGTACAACCAATACAAGGAATTAAAAATGAAAATTGCTGTCCAACCCATTGAAGTCATGATGTATCCCGATGGTCGCTTTGATACAACTAACGCTGCACTTTATTTAGGCTTGAAAGAAAAAACACTCGCCATGATGCGAGGATATGGAACCGGTCCTAAGTTCATCAAGCGCGGACGAATCTTTTATTTCAAAGAAGATTTAGATGCTTGGCTAAACCAACAAGGTCGTTTCACTTCGACAGCACAAGCCAATCAAACAAGTGAGCAAGATTATGTTTAAACACCTTAGTGAATTATTAGATAAAGCTGCCCCTAAACTACCAGAACTAAATGTTACTGATGTGTTTAGTTTTATAAAAATGCAGTTGCCTCCTCGTGAAAATATCTTATCACCTTGGCTACCTGTTCAAGGTCTTGCCATGATTTATGCCCCACGCGGAGTGGGCAAAACACATGTTGCACTTGGTATTGCAAATGCTGTAGCAACTGGTGGGCAATTTCTAGGTTGGAAAGCTCCAAAACCTCGAGGCGTTTTATATTTAGATGGAGAAATGCCAGCGGCTTTAATGCAAGAACGTTTATTAACATTGATTCATACAGCGCCATCAGTACCATTTAAATTATTAACACCTGATCTGCAATCTGGAGCTATGCCCGATCTTGCTACAAATGCAGGGCAGCTGATGCTTGAACCATACTTGAAAGGCATTGATTTAATCATCGTCGACAACATCTCGACACTATGTCGAAGCAGTAAGGAGAATGAAGCAGACTCTTGGATTCCAGTTCAAGAATGGGCGCTTAAAATGCGTGCTAGCGGTAAATCAATTTTATTTATTCATCATGCTGGCAAAGGTGGCAACCAACGAGGCACCAGCAAGCGAGAAGATATTCTAGATACGGTCATTGTTCTTAAACGTCCAGATGATTACAACGCGACAGATGGCGCTGTATTTCAAATTCATTATGAAAAATCGCGTGGCTTTATGGGCGACGATGCAGAATCATTCGAAGCACAATTAGTTACCCAAAACGAATCTCAAGAGTGGCTGATTCGCCCAATAGCTGAATCTTCTTACGATCAAGTTATTCATTTAACCAAGCAAGGATTAAAGCAAAAGGAAATAGCTGATAAGTTAGATATCAATAAATCAAACGTTAGCCGTCATTTAAAACGCGCTTATCAAGAAGGAAGAATCTCTCCTCAAGCATCTATTTAGTTAGTTGCACTGTTGCGTTGCTTAAGCAACGCAACAGTGCAACTAACAGGCTACAAACTATAGCAACCCCGCTAATCAATTTATAAGGAAAAGCATGTTTAAGGCCCCTAAACATCAAGGTTCATGTTGGCGCCGAGCGCCTGACTACCCACAAACAACGTAAAAAGCTGTTTATGGGTAGTCAGGCGCTCGGCGCCAAAACCCGCAACAGTGAGTATTAAGATTTTAAAAGCAACAATACAAACAATATGAGGATTTGATTTATATGAAGCTGACTGACCGTGATGTTGAAATAATTCGATTTATTAATGAATTTGGATTTTGTGAGATCACACAATTGACAAGGAAATTTGATCTAAAAAAACCAAGGTGCTACCAGATCATGGAACGGCTAGTAAAAGCAAACTTCGTTAAACATGAAAGAATTTTTTATGGCAAACATGGTGTATTTTATTTAACTAATCAAGGCGCAAGTTTCTCTAATTTGCCTCCGATTAAAAATATACCTAAAGATAATTATGATCACCAACTCGCTATTATTAATGTTTACTTCAAAATGATGCAAGAATTTCCGAATGCTGAATGGTTAAGCGAACGATTCGTGAGGAAACAAAAATCGCTCTATAGTGTAGGCAAGAAAATCAAACACCTTTGTGATGGAGTATTGGTACTTTCTGATGACAAACAAATCGCAATTGAAGTAGAGCTCACCATGAAATCAAAAGAAAGACTAAATGAAATTATCAGGAGTTATGCTCTACATAAGCATATCAAAGAAGTTTGGTACTACTGCTCACCCGAAACACTTGGACGGGTTCAAAGGGCTGCGGATAAATGGGAGCATGTTAAGGTATATGGATTAGAGTGAGCTTTACTGTGTCAGAACTTACGCAATATAACGAAAAACGATATTTTATCGATGGTTTGACACAGCTTATGCTGAATTGAACAATTCAGCGAAATATGCCCATGGAAAATAGTATTAAGGTCTGTTTCCGATCCAACCTAAAACCTAACTAAATGAATTATATTGATATTTACAAAATCACATGTAAACTAAGTTTACAAAATTCTATTTATTACCTATACTTTCAGTAAATGAGGTATCTAAGTGCCTAAAAATACAAAAGGGAAGCCTGTTAAAAAAACAGATAAAGAATTATGGGCAGTAATCGAAAAATGCATCGCAGATAAAGACTATATTATTATGCCCCATGCCAAGAAACGGCAAAATGATCGAAGCATCACAGATATTGATATTCTCGATATCTTGGAAAACAAAGGGAATCGCAAGCGAAGAAGAAATAAGAAAAAAGATGAATACGCAGAGGGATATTTTGATTGGAAATATTGCATTGAAGGCCAAGATTTAGATGAAGAACATAAAATTAGAATTATCGTTTCATTCGATGAAAAATCGAATTTATTAGTAATTACAGTAATACGGTTGGATAACCAGGAGTAATGATATGAGCAAAAAAATATTGAAAACGGTTACTTACGAAGGCCTCGGTTTTCCGGTCGAATTGCATGACGTTGAAATGATTATGATCAATGGAGAATATGCTCCAAAGATTGATGTGCGAGCAATTGCCGATGCTGCAATGAAATCTCTAGTGTTGCAGCAAACGAAACTTACAGGAAATCAAGTCAAATTCATTAGGACTTATTTTTCTGCTAGTTTAAGAGAATTTGGAAAAATCGTAAATGAGAGTCATATGGCTGTAAAAAAATGGGAAGATTTTAAAAACAAACCAACTAACATGGACCCTAATATTGAAACAAGAATACGATTATACATTTACGATAAAATTTGCGTTAAAAGTAATAGTGATAAAATTAAATTTTATGACCAGTATCAGGCTATTAATGAGATATTATATAAACAACAAAGTACAAAAATTAATAATAGAAATGAGATAATGATTTATGAATAAAAGATTATCCACATTTGAACGTGAAATGAAAAATAAAGAATTTAAGGATTCTTTTGATAAAAGCTATAAAAATTTTTTATTGGCTGAATTGTTAATTGCAACTGCTGAACGCGATCAAATATCAATCAAAAATCTAGTTGAAGAAATTGGTAAATAATTTCAATTATGGCAAACATAAAAATGGAATCATATGAATGGAATATGTAGGTTATGCGAACAACCATGTATTTTACAAGAAAGCCATATAATACCTAAGTTTATTGTTTCATGGCTAAAAGATACTTCCCCCACAGCAAAATTGCGCATGGGGGAAATTCCAAACAAGCGAGTACAGGATGGATTAAAGTTTCATTGGCTCTGTTCAAATTGTGAAGCTAAATTTAGCCAATGGGAAACATATTTTGCAGAAAAAATATTTCATCCCCTTATTAATGGAGAAAGTAAAATTTATTATGATACTAATTTTCTGAAATTCAGTGTTTCCATTACTTGGCGTGTTTTAAAATATTTTATTGAGCAGAATCAAACTTCTCATTTCTCTGGAGAAGCAGAAACCAAGATGAACCGAGCATTATTGATTTGGCGTGATTTTATACTTGGCAAAGAACTCACCCCACATGAATTTGAGCAGCATTTTTTCAATTTTGAAGGTGAATTAAGCAATATCACCCTCCCTACTAGTAATAATATCCATAGGTATTTACAAAGAACAATCGACATTAATGTAATAACTAATGGAAAGAATACTTCTCTCGTATACGCTAAATTACCTAATTTTCCCTTAATCGGTTATATTGATATGTATGATAAAAATCAGTGGCGAGAAACAAAAATACATGTAAAGCAAGGAACACTGCCTTCAAAATCAATCAGCTTTCCTCTCGAACTTTGGGAATTTATGCAAAAACGAGCGGAGCATTCTAAGAAATTAAAGAATAGTTTATCAGAAAGACAAAAACAGAAAATAAAAGAATCATACGAACAATTATCTTATGATGAAATTTTCAAATCTGGAACAATCAAATCTCTCGAAAGCGATATTAATTTGTTAGGCACTAAGAATATATTTATTGAAGACGAATCAAATGAATAAGTAAATTAAATCCGTGTGTAATTCCTGTGTAATCGTGCCAAGAAAAGTACCGAAAAACAGGGTATTTCACAGACATCAACAGAACCTTGTCAAAGACAAAACATCATTTAAATTAATAAGTTAGAACAATCAAGAAAATCCAAGAAATCTCTCCTCCCCTCCTCATAATCCTTTGGTCCTAGGTTCAAGTCCTAGTGGGCCCAGTTTAAAAGTAAAGTAAAATCAATAAGTTACAATTCATTTAACCCCCTCTTCCAACAAGCGCCAACGAAGGCTTCGTGACTTTTTCGTAAGCTACGTTTTGAACCTGTCTCAACAACGTGAGTGAAGCCATTTTTCGCCATTCACAAACACTGTTAGCTGCTTCCCATAAATTCAGTAATTCAGCTGATGAGTAATGAGTCGTAATTCTTGCTGACTTATGCCCAAGCAAGTCTTGTCTATCCTCAAATGAAACACCTGCTGATCTTAACCGTCTACCGTACGTATGCTTGAGATCATGCACACGCACTGGCAACCCAGTTAACTCTCTTGCTTTACGCCAACCATGATTCAACATATGCGTAACAGGTTTACCTCTATAGACAAAAACAAATTCGGGATGCTTGCCCGTTGTCTTTCTATTACCGCACTCGCTGTATGATTAAGCACCACCAATCTATCTTCACCGTTTTTAACTTGATCGCTAGGAATGATAAATACCGATCCCATTTCTGGTAACGATACTTTTACTTCCCATTCCCAACGCAACCAACACACTTCTTGGTCTCGGCAGCCAGTGTTTACCGCAAACAAAGCCATTTCTCTTAAATGTTCTGGCAATGCAGCAAATAACCGGTCTTGCTCTTCCCAATTGAGCGGGTAGGGTTTGCGCAAATCAGGTTCCGGTAGAAGTTTGATTTTGGGTGCAGTAGCGACCCATGTTAAACCAAACTCATCCATCCACTCGCCTGCTGCAAGATTCATGATGTGACGTATGACTTGAAGACCATGATTAATGGTTCTCGTCTTGATACCTTCTTTACGTCTCGCCTCGATGAAACATTGCAACGCTCCCATGTGAATAGCTATAACGGAGTTAAATATTCAGTTAACTCGTCGATATTTTTATTGCCATCAATAAGCTTGCAGACAGAAGCAATAAATCCTGACGAATCTTCCAATTGCATACCAACTTCTGGTCGATGAAAAAAATAAATCTTTCTATCAATAGAACAAAGCTCAACTTGAGGCTTAAGACGCGGCTTGGAATAATGATTCATCAGTAATTTATAATTCTTATTATTGTAATGAGAAAGACGATATGGGCTGCTTGAAGCAGCACCATATCAGAGTATTACTATACTAATACGGTCTAGCTGCGCCAGCTAAGCTAACAGGAACATACTTTACTTCAAATTCCATATTTTATCCCTTTTATAAAGTTAATTTTTGTTTAGTATTTTAAGTGAAAATCGCAAGGAATTTTAGTTCAAATTGATTTGATGGAAAAGTGAATAATCGTCAATTTTTCCACAGAAATTATATATTTTCTCATTAGAGTGCGTCAGTATATTTCACTCTTAATCGAACACCAATTTCACAGCTAGCCGAGCAAAGATATCACTCTCACCGAACATATATTTCACCTAACGCCATTTAAACGATCAATTCTGACAGTTTCCGATCTATCAAAAGTGACTGTCAGATCTGACTTGAGATAATTTATTTTTTAGAAAACTCAGTCTGAACCTTAGGTGTTTGACTCGACGATTTCGCCATTTCATCAATATCATCTACAATTTTCTGCATTTTTTCAGTTGCATTAAGATTATTTGGTGTTACTTTCAACTTTTCCAATTCTCTCTCATCAATAGATGCCTTTTTTGCAATATCTGGATCAGAAGACTGTTCTAAGGCTTTACATTCTTTAATAGACGCGCTAATCGTATTCGTTAATTTTTGATCTTGTGCTTGTTTTATTTTTAATACGTCATTAGCTAGCTGCATTCCTAAATCTTTATTTGTTTCATTTTTCGGTTCACTTTTAATTTTTTCTAACATTCCAAGTTTTTCAGTGATCTCAATAAATAAAGCAGTCTCACCAACTTTACGACTATTTTCTTGTAAGATAATGCAATCTTTAATAGCAGCATTTATAATATGATCAAACCTCTGCCAATCAACATGATGATAGCGTGATTTACTGGTATCAGGTACTTGTATCGCTGAGGAAGTTGATGAATTAATTTTCCCATAATTTAGAGGTTGTTGAAGTGTTTGCTTTGGAGTTATTGTTGATGATTGTGGTTTATCATGTGTCGTTTCAATAACTGATGTTGACGATTTATTTAATCTTTTCTCATAAATTTCAACTTGCTCTTGTTTGAGCTCAATTTTAGTTTCAAGAATAGCAATTTGCTTTAAAATTTCATTTTTCTTATCTTCGTTAATCTCAAATTGCCCCTTAAGAATAAGCAAATTTTTACGGGCTATCGCTAATTCAATATATTTTACATTTAAAAGATTACGTGCATTCGTTTTGTCATATTTAAATCCAGCATTTGACGAGCTCCTTGTATTATATTCTGTACGATATTGTTCAACTTTTTCCTGATAAGATCTTACCAAAGCATTATACTCACCTCTTGCGACCTTCACTTCTTTCGATTCCGTTACTTTATTTGATGATTCACTCTTAACTACCTCACCTGTGTGTGTGGTTACATTTGATTCATCCTTTGGTGATTCGACCTCTTGACCAGGTAACATTTGAGAAACCTTTGCCATATTTGTTACTTGGTTTGATTGAGTATTCGCCATGGATTGTATGATAGCAGAGATTTTTTCCACAGCCTCTTTAGCTTTGGGTCGAGATACAGGATCAGGGTTAGTCAAAGATGCCTGCAATTGTTTTAATTGTTGATATGACGGATCATTTTCTGAATTTTTAATAATAGACAACAATTCGCCAACAATTATTCCCATTGAATATATATCTGTTTTCTCACTGTATTTTCTGTCTCTTTTCATCATCACTTCAAAGTCAATTTCAGGGGCCTGATATTTTGCTGTTCCTCTTTTTGAAACATCTGCAATTTCTAAATTTTGACCGCCTCTTTTGCCTGCGCAGCCAAAATCTATCAACGAAGCTTTGTTTGTCACAACATCCCACATCATATTTTCTGGTTTGATATCACGATGCAAAATACCATGGTTTTCATGTAAGTCTGTAAGAGATTCAAAAGCCTTTAATGACATTAACAGTGCTGAATGAACGGATAATCCATTTTCATCTAAATGCGCTTCCTTCATTACATCAGTATATGTCTTTCCATGTACATACGGCTGTATACTGATATGCATGTTTTGCGTACCTGCTGTTAATTGCAATGTACCATTTAATTGATTTAGACTATTTAAAGTTTTATTTTCCGTTTGAAATTGACTTAGTTGTCCACGAATTTCATGCGGTTTTCCTTTCACCATCTTCATCACCGACCAAGAGTAATCATCAAGATTTTGCACCAAATAGGTAGAACCAATTGCACCTGAACTAATAGGGGAATGCAGGATAAACGCGCCACCTTCCTTCGTAAGAAAAACTGTCGAATCATTTATCGTTAAACGCTGATTAGTTTTTCCAGAACGCATTTCATTCAGTTTACTCATTTCATCCGATGAGAAAACGCATAGTTTTCCATCATTTGCTTTATGCAATTCCGTAGGATCTACGTTTCTAGGGAGGCGTTCTGCTAAAGCAATGTTATCTTTAATTTCTATTACCCTAGATTTATTGTCTTCTTTCTGTGATTCTGGAATGCCCAGTTTATTGTTAATGGATTTGATAATTGAGTCAACATTTGGCCGTTTCTCTGGATCAGTATTTAGCATTTCAGCCAACCCGAGGTCTTCAAGCTTAAGACCAAACATTTTATTGAACATTATTCCAAGTGAATATATATCAGAAGCAGATGTTTGTTTTACATCTTTTCCAAATTCAGCATCCAACTTCGCACGTTCAATGCTTGCATTTTTTTCTGCTAATTCTCTCGCCTGGGAACTTTTGTTAATTTTTTCTTGATATAAAGCAATTTCATTTGCAACAAGTTTAGTGTTGTCAGCAAGGACGCAGTAACTTTTAACAGATGATATAACAATATCCTTTTTATAAGAAGCACCTGTCTTTGACAATGCAAGAATACGATCCTGTATTTCCTCCAAATTTTTTCCATTGTAGTTACTTAATATTTTAACAACCTCATCTTTGTCTTTAAGATTAAAAATTGTGCTTTTATCTGGAAAAATCTGAAATAACTGCTCCTTATACACAGATTGCTCCGATTTCAACTCACTCATTTTTTTATTAAGAAGGTTAATCTGGTCAGATGCTTCAATTACTAATAACCCATGTTTTTTAGCTATTTGTTGTTGCTTATCAACCTCTCTTGATATTTGCAAGATTCTTACCCCTCCTACTTCAGGAGCAATGAACCCGGGCGTACCAAAGGGATGTGCAATTACTTCACCTTTTTCATTAGTTTTAATGCTGCCACCAAAATCAATAACATTAACTTCTTCGATTTTTCCTGAGCTATCATCAATTGAAGCTATAAAATTTGCACTTTTAATATCACGATGCAAAATACCCTGATCATGGAGCTTTTTAATAGCTTCACAGCACTTCAATGCCAGCTCGATCTTTTGATTATCCGTGAGATTTTTATTACGTAATAATTGTGCTATCTCAGTTCCTTTATGTAGCGGCATTACCACATAACGTTTGTCACCGATCATATCCTGCAACGTCTTTGAATATTTTTTTTCTCGTTTTCTAGTAAAATCAGTTATCACTGCTCCTACTTCTTTCATATTAGCAACTTCAGTATCAAGCGATGCAGTATTAGCTAATATTTTGACAGCAAAGCGTTCTCCTTGTTGATTTTCAATAATCTTGACCTTACCCTCCATTCCTTTTCCCAGCACATCATGTGATACGCGAAATGGTTTTTTTTGCCCATTTATATCTAAAATAATATAAGAATATGATAGCTCAGGATTATCCTTTTTACTGATTTTTTGCTGAGGAGCAGTACCATCTATCATTGAATTGACAATGCCCCATTCATCCTTTCTAAGTGTCTGGGCTTCTATACTTTGTTTGTTTGCCTTAATTATTGCAGCCTGACAAAGTTCAGCAAATCTTGTTTCGAGAACACTATCATCTTTAATAATTGATTCGATCTTAAGTTTTAAAGCTACATCAAAATATGGAATTTCAGATCCATTTTTGATAATGCCCTCGAATTTACCCATAAAGACAGCACATTTTTCTTTTGGTGTTAAATTTTGATCTATTCCATCGAATGTAATTTCCTTAAATCCCGGAACATATTGACTTACATCTTGCTTAGGTTGATCTTTAAGTTTAATGTCAACTGCCTGATTATATTTTTTCTTTGATTGTTTGGATAAGTTTCTCAAGTAATTTAGCGAATTATTAAGCACCAATTGTGGAGTAGCAAATTTGTTCATTGCTTCTCGATTGAAAATCTTCCTCTTCTTATTTCCCTGTGCACCTTCGAATAATACTAAACCTGCAACTTTCGAACAGTTTGTTCCGGTTAGAGAAAATTTTTCGTTTGACGTCGCAATTTCTTTTGCTCGTCGCAACATCGGCTCTAGCTTTAATGATCCATCATTGCTTGGAGATGAAATAGAATCAAGTGGGATTCGAACAATATGATCAGGAGGTAAGCCAAAAGTATATGAGGTTTCAAGTAATTGTGTATTAGACGGAATATATCCCTTGTAGTGCGAGATCAATTCTTTTGGTTCCCATCCTTTTTTTATTTTTGAATCCATATATTCGAGCAGTTCTGATATTTGTGTTCCCGTATAACTTGTTAAAGTTGTAAAATGTTGTACGTCATCCATCCCATATGGTTGCCCAATTAATTTCCTATTCTCCATAATTCTTTCTGCTGTTTTAGGGGATATTTTTTGCCATTTCTTAAAATCAGCATTAATTTGATTTTGAATCTCGACAAGTTCATTTTTTGCAAGATTAGATACATCATTCAAAATAGTTTTGCTTGCCTCTGATGTTTCATACTTATTTTTGGAAATGCTCACTTGACTTATAAGATTAGATAACTCCACATCTGATAATTTAGGTGGTTTTTTTACGTTTGATCTCCAGTCAGGAATCAATCTATCCAATAATATTAATTCTGTTGCATTAAGTGTTTTTAATGTAGATATTCTCGGTATTCTTCTTTCTAAAAGTTCAAAATTATCTACCTCTCTTGCATAAGATTTGAACCTTTGTATGGCTGTTAACCTATTGTATTGCTCATCACTCATGTTTCTTCTATGTATGACTTCTTCTGGACCTAATAACATCGTTGTTCTATCGTATAGGCCTTTGTAACTTCTTTTACTCGGTTTGAATTGTTCTTGAAATTTTTGATCCCAGTTAAAATGAACTCCCTCACGCTCATCAAGAGAATCCATAATATAGTCTCTTTCTAAAGTCACCGTATCGTTTGACCAGGCACTTATATATACCTCAAAAACTTCTTTTCCATTTGGCAATTCTCTTTTTGTATGTGGCAAAACTATCCTATTATCCTCATAACAATATTTCTTAATGAGTTCGTCAGCATTCTCTGAATCATCAATTGGAATTGTTAAACGAATGGCTGCATGGCCAATATTACCGCCTTTGAATTTCGCGGCAAGCTGATACCTTAAACCGTTCCCACCTTCGAATTCGGTGCCCCACGTTATTACTTCTGCATGTCCCCGTTCATTGGTATCAGATCTGCTTTTCATAATTTCAAATTTAACCGTAGAATTTGATTTATATTATCATTATAGGCGAATATCTTATTTAAATGAGATCTAACTCAGTAGCAATGTCACAGAGAAAAAATAGGTATTCTTTAAAGTTAATCAATTGCTTAAAGAATATTAATGGATGGGACTTCTGTATATTAGCAATTAAGTACGGACACATAAAATTGACACACAAAGACATACAAAACCCATTCGTGAATTTTTCGTGAATGGGCTATGCTTTTATATGCTCTACGGTGCTAATTGCAATGATCGTCCAGTTAGTGTATGTTAATAAAATCAATTACTTGGGATTTTTGATTCTGAATGTAAAACAGCTCATAATCCTTTGGTCCTAGGTTCAAGTCCTAGTGGGCCAAATCATTGAAAAATAATGTAAAAATCTCCACTTCTGGGGCATCAAAAAGCCCTGGATATAGCCTAAAGGGACACTCCTGGGACAGTTAGAAACAACAAACAGCCACAACCCACCTGCAACTACATACACCGTTAAGCCTGTTATATAATCCAACTACAGTTTTATTTTAATTATATTGACCCTCTCGTTACGTCACCCTGTATGGTGCTAAACGTCAGTGATGAGAAAACAAAAATGTCTTATACGGTAAAGAAATTAGCAAAGCTATCAGGGGTCAGTGTCCGCACATTGCGTTTTTACGATACGATCGGGTTACTAAAGCCTGCTTCACGGCGAAGCAATAATTATCGCTACTATGAAGAAGAACAGGTTCTGATGCTGCAGCAAATTTTATTTTATCGTGAATTAAATTTTTCTCTCAATAACATACAGAGGATTATCAGCAGTGATGACTTCAATAAAATCGATGCCTTGATTTCTCACAAACAAATCCTCGCACAGAGTCTTGATCGAACAAAAAAACTGATTAAGACGATCGACCAAACCATTGCACACTTGAGAGGGAAAATAACCATGAGTAATGAAGAATTATTTGCGGGTTTTGCACATAAATTTGCGTTCGATTCATTTGTAACGGCATTTGAACCTGGAAACGAACCGATGCTTGATAAGTATTTCGCTCCAGATTTAATAATGTTTAATCATACAATGTCAAAACAATTAGACTTGAACGATTTGAAATCACGTTTACCTGATATCCATAAAATATTTAAAGATTTAAAAAGTGAGATAAAGGATGTTACTACCGAGGAAGATCGTATAGCCTTTCGCGTAGAACAAAACGCCATGTTTTATAAACACGCACCTGAGGGTGTACAAGTAAAGCTTGATGTCATGAATCTATATAAGCTTGAAAGCGGCAAAGTCAAAGAATGGCAAATTTGGGTTAATATAACGGAAATATAGCTGATTTTTTATAGTAGCTCTCATTAACTTTAGCGATGGGCTATCCTAGGAAGGGAGAAGCTACTCCCTGCCCTATCACGTCAAAAGATTCAACTACTGCCTCTCGCAAAAGAATTTCGTTTTCAGCATATGGTTTACGAGCGGTATCTTGGTCTAGGTGCCCACTGCCAGGAAAAACTCTTAATGAGTATCCTCAATCAAAGATATAAAAATATAAAATGGCGGTACAAAATTAAGCTTGCTAAGAACATTTAAATATTTTTGCACAATTAAATGTCTTTCATAAGACGGACTCTGCAGGTACCCATTGAGGATATGCATCGCGCAACGCCTCGACCTCCGAGTGCTGCATACCATCAGGTGAAGGAAATAAATTCAAACTTACTCTATCAAGAAG
>Ga0105239_10006503_pt1 | contig 13549 bp, 10 predicted proteins | sample KBSC44metaG_FD_92761 | JGI IMG/M metagenome (GOLD analysis project Ga0105239, IMG submission 92761) | Corn rhizosphere microbial communities from Kellogg Biological Station, Michigan, USA - KBS C4-4 metaG | ecosystem: Host-associated > Plants > Roots > Rhizosphere > Soil | place: Michigan, USA... | reverse complement strand
GCGACCAGATCAACGTGATGGGCAACCTGGCCCACCTGCAAGCCAACACTTTTGGCGACGGCGTTGGCGATCACCCGCGCGCCTCGGCCGTATGGCTCTCTGGAGTCCACGCCTGGGACCGCACCCGTCCCGGCATGGAAGTGCGCCTGGGGGTCACCGCCGACCAAATCGCCGCGCGTGAAATCGGCAAAGACACCGCGCTGCCCTCGCTGGAACTGGTGCTCGAAAACCCCACGCAGATCGCCTGCGATACCAGCGATTGCTTTTTCGTCAACACCATTTCCTGGCGCAACGAGACCACCCCGAACCCCACCGAAGCCCATCCACGCATTGTGTTTGAGCGCCTATTTGGCGACGGCGGCAGCAGCGCGCAGCGTCTAGCGCAGAACAAAACGTCGGGCAGCATTCTCGATTCCGTGATGCAGGAAACCGCGCGCCTGGATAAAACTTTAGGCGCCGGCGACCACGAGAAGCTAAACGAATACCTGGATTCCGTTCGAGAGATAGAAAAGCGCATTCAGCATACCGAAGCCCAAGGCCACACGGCAATGGAGCTGCCGACGCGCCCCACCGACGTCCCGCCCACCTTCGACGAGCATTGCAAGTTGATGTTTGATCTAGTGACGCTGGCCTACCGCGCCGACATTACGCGGGTCTTCAGCGTGATCTTCGCGCGCGAGCTGAGCGGACGCACTTACGCGAACATCGGCGTGCCGGAGCAGCATCACGCGGTCTCGCATCACCGCAACGATCCGGAATTAATCGCCAAGAAAGCCAAGATCGACGTTTATCACGCGAGCTTGCTGGGCTATTTCTTAGACAAGCTGCATTCGACCAAAGATGGCGACGGCACGCTGCTCGACCAAAGCATGATCATGTACGGCGGCGGCCTCGGCAACGGCAACTTGCATGAGCACACCAAGCTGCCCGTGCTGATGGCTGGCAAACTCGGCGGAAAACTAAAGACCGGGCAGTATCTGAACTACCCCGAGAACACGCCCATGGCGAATTTGCTGCTGACGGTGCTCGATAAAGTCGGCGCGCCAGTCCAAAAACTCGGCGACAGCAGCGGATTGATTCAGCCGGATTATCTCTCGGTCTAGGCGTGGCCCATCCGACGGCCTCGCAGGTAATTGGGCTCGCGGTCGCAGCCCTAATACTAGGGCTATTTTTGTTCAATGGCGTAGTAATGTTGTTTTCGCCCGAACATTTAACGACTATCTCTCTGCCTGATTCGCAGCCACCGGCCATCCCGGCGCGTCCGGGTTTTCCGGTGAGAGGTAATGCATAGCGGCGTAGATACCGCGGATGCGTCCGTTCTGGACCACAAATAACTCCGTCAGCAAATTGCGTGGGAAGGGAGTGCCGTCGGCGCGTTTCGCGCCCGGCGGACGATTGAACACCACCATGCCCAGTACCACGCCGGCCTCCTCGTCGACAACCGGATAACGCCGGTGATCCACCGCCGCAATGGTGGCCTTGAAATTTTCCATGCGCTCTCCGCAATCGCCTTTCACGGGGAAAGCGGCGGATTCTGAAATGGGTCCTCCCGTCATCACTCCATTTTCAATGCGCACGCAGCCTTTGTGCCCCAGCACGAGGGAACTGTCATGATGCTCGATCCCGTTGAAGTAGCTCTGCGCGGCGGCCACCATGGCTTCACGCGACGAACGCGCCGCCTTGGCAACTGGCGCTTCGGGCGGAGCGTTGGTCACCAGTGCTTCGGCGTTGAACATTCCGTCGATCTTTTGTCCGATCACCAATTCGCCTTCGGTGATCTTTTTGTTGATCACGCGAATGCGCAGCGTGGCGATCCCCGCTGCGTCGCCTTGTTCGATGTGCCCGAAGTAAACCGCCTGGCCGTTCACTGCGTCGACATAGCGCCGCTGCACCTTGCCGAGCGCCGTTGCGGTTTTCCACAGGCCCTCGCCGGTCGCCACCACAGTCGAGTTTTCGGTGTAGCGAAACGCGGCGTCTAGCGGAGCTTTCGAGGGGTCGTGTTTCAGCACGGCATCCAGATATGTATCCAGCGTTTTCTTAAGACAGGCGCGATCGCAATTGGCGGCGCCCGCAGCATGCGGTATCAGCACGGCGAGCAACGAAAGCAAGGGCAAGTAGTTTTTCATTTTGTATTTCCCAGTAGCAATAGTTTATACCTGTAATGGTGTGCTCCCAAGACCTACTCAACGCCTACGTCCAGCGCGCGCGCCTGACTGAGCTTCCTCTCGGAGCGCGGCCCGCCACGCCGCAAGAAGGTTATCAGTGCCAGGCACTGTTCGTCGAGAGGCTCGGCCGCACCATTGGCTACAAAATCGCCTGCACCAACGCCATCGCACAGCGCTTCCTCAGCATGCCCGAACCGTTCTATGGGCGGCTGCTCGCGGCGTCCACGTTCGACAACCCCGCGCGCCTTGCGGCCGGTGACTTCTTCATGCGCATCATCGAATCTGAATTCGCGTTTCAGTTCGCACGCGACCTGCCGCCTGCGGCGCGGCCTGTCGATCGCGAGCAAATCGCGGACACACTCGCTGGCGTCCTACCGGGGATTGAAATCGTGGACAGCCGTTTCACTAGTTGGACCACGGTCGGCGCGCCGTCGCTGATCGCCGACAACGCTTGTCACGGGGCTTGGGTGAAAGGGACGCTGCTCACCGAGTGGCGCAATCTCGACTTGGCCGCGCAGGCCGTCGAGTTGAGTGTCAATGGAAGCGTAGTGCAGCGGGGTGCTGGCAGGGCCGTGCTCGGGCATCCTTTGAACGCTCTCGAATGGCTGGTCCATCGCCTGCACGCGCAAGGCATCGGACTCAAAGCCGGTGAATACGTGACCACTGGGGTGACCACCGACATCTACGACGCGCAGGCAGGCGATCATCTGGTGGCGGACTTCGGCCCCGTGGGCTCGGTCGAACTGCATTTTTAGCGGGCTTGCGCAAGGCCGCTAGGTGTGGTTAAAAGGATGCCTATGCGTATCATCTGTGGTGCCGTGCTCACGGCGCTGTTCGCCAACGGGCAAGCCGCTCCACCCGATCTCGCTGGCGTTTATCAGATCGTCGCGAGCGCGGTCACGCTTCCCGGTGGATTGAAAAATGCCGGCTCGCCTGCGGAACTGCCGCTGCTCCCGGCGGCCGCGGCGCAGATGAAGAGCGTCGATCTCAAACAGGATCCGGCGAAGATGTGCGTGCCGATCGGTCCGTTCCGCATGATGGCGCGCGAGGGAAACAAAATCGAGCTGGTGCCGGTGAAGGGCAAGATCGTGATGCTGTTCGAAGACCTCTCGCGTGGCGTCATGCGCACCATTTACTTGAACCGCGGGCACCCGGAAAAGCGCGAGTTGCTGTGGATGGGCGATTCCGTCGGGCGCTGGGATGGCGGCACGCTGGTGGTCGATGCCGTTGGTTTCAACGACCGCACTTGGTTCAACGACGCGGGCGCGCAGCACAGCGATGCGCTGCATTTGGTGGAGAGTATCCGCCCACTTCTCGACGGCAAATATCTGGAATACAAAGTGACGGCGGAAGATCCCAAGACTTTGGCGAAGCCTTATACCTACACGCGCTATTACGAAAAGCTAAAAATTGAAATTCAGGATGACGTGTGCGAAGACGAGCACTGATCACGCGAGCGACAGGCGCTCCTCGCGATAAGGATCGTTGACCACGCGGCACTCGCGTCCGAAGATCATGGTGGCGCGGTCTTTGCTCGTGAATGCCGGCCACTGCGCCAGCCCCTTGTGATTGGGATTGCCGCTGCGCGCGAACGCGACCCACGCCGCGCTCATCTTATCCGCGAGCGCCTGGCGATCCGGGCCGTTGCCGATCATGTGCGCGGCTTCGTTGACGTGATCGAACACGAACGGCAGCTCGACGCCGTGCATCGCGCGCACCTTGCCTTGATGCACCGGCGAATACCAATCGAAGTAGTACATGTACACTGGTGCTTTCGCCGCGGCCAGCTTGCGCTCGGCGATGGTGTATTCGGAAGTACGCAGGGGCGACAGGTCGGACGCGAGGATCATCCACAAGTCCATGTTCGACGCTTTGGGGCGGCCCTTGCGGTAGACGGCAATGGCGTGATCCGCGGCGGCGGTGTCAACTTTCAAGGCCCCTTTCACGCGCGTGCGCAGTTCGCTGTTGTCGATCTCGTCGGTTGACCAATAGGCATCCGGCTGCCCCTTGGCCGTGAATTGATACGGCACCGCTTCCGTCTCGACTGAGCCCAGCATGATGGGGATGTCGGCCGAAACCGGCGGCGCCGCGGGATCGTAAGGATGTTGCGGCAGCGTGCGCCCGTCGACTACCGGCGTAAAGCGCAGCGACAGATCCGGGCCGTCCGTCAAGGCGGCCAGCACGCGCTCCATTGGCAACGTCCGCAGGTTGTCGCGCCCGATACGCGCCAGAAACATTTCCGCCGCCTGCGTGGCTTCCTCTTGGGGCAGCGCGCGCACTGCTGTATCCGCCAGCGTGCTGTGAATGATGGCGCGATGAAACAGACCCTTGGCCGCGGGCATGGCCGTCAGCATCGCCGTCTTCCCGCCGCCTCCCGATTGCCCGAAGATGGTCACGTTTTTGGGGTCGCCGCCGAACGCGGCGATGTTGTCGCGCACCCATTCGAGCGCCAGCACTAGATCGAGCAGGCCTGCGTTGCTCGCGCCGTCGAGATACAGATAGCCGAATACGTTGAGGCGGTGGTTCACCGTCACCACCACCACGTCATGCTTGCGCGCCAGCTCGCGGCCGTCGTACAGCGCGGCCCCGCCTGAGCCGGTGCGGAATCCGCCGCCGTGAAAATACACCATCACCGGGCGTTGCTTCGCGCGGCCCACGGCCGGCGTCCACACGTTCAGGCGCAGGCAATCTTCGCTCATGGGACCGCTGCCCGTCAGCGCATCGCCCATCTCGGGAACCATCAGGCGCACTGGCTGCGGCGCGCGCGGACCCAATTCGATGGCCTCGCGAACGCCCGCCCAAGGTTCTGGCTTCATGGGAGGCAGAAAACGACCCATACCGGCGGTGGGCGCGCCGTAAGGGACTCCTTTGAACGCCGCCACATTGCCGTCGACCAGCGCCCCGCGCAATTTGCCACTGGTAGTTTCGACTAACGGGCTGGTGGACGCCGCCCGCACGGCATTCGCCGCCAACGCCGCTCCGCTCCACGCCAGGAAGGACCGCCGACGCATCATCGCTCCATATTAATCACCTCGCTCGCAATACGCCAGCGCATTGACCTGAGCCGTCCGGCGCGATAACATAGAGCGCGATTTCCCTCGAAAGGCAATGTCTATGCGACTGCTTCCTCTCGCGCTCCTCGCGGCCCTGCCTGCGGCCCTGTTCGCGCAGCATACTTACACGCCCGCGGACATTCAGGAAGGCGGCCGGCTGTTCCGCGCGAATTGCGTTTTGTGCCACGGGCCGGACGGCGACCAGGTCCAGGGCATCGATCTCGGCCACGGGCGCTTCCGCCAAACCTATTCTGAGAACGCGCTGGTCAGGATCATTCAGAACGGCATCCCCGGCACGGGCATGCCGTCGAATAATTTGCAGGATTTTCAAGCTGAGATTGTGCTGGCTTATCTGCGCTCCATCGCCACCAGCGGGCGCGCAGTCAGCGGCAACGGCGATGCAGCGCGCGGCAAGGCGATCTTCGAAGGTAAAGGGAATTGCGCTAGTTGCCATCGCGTGAATGGCGTGGGATCGCGCGTCGGTCCGGATCTGAGCGACATTGCGGCGCTGCGGCGCAACGTGGAGATCGAACGCTCGCTGCTGGAACCGAATGAGGAAGTGCTGCCGCAGAACCGGACTTATCGAGTAGTCACGAAGCAAGGCGAAACCATCAGCGGGCGGCTGCTCAACGTGGACACTTTCACGGTGCAGATCCTGGATGCGAAGGAGCGCCTGCTCTCGTTCTCGCGTTCGGATCTGCGCGAGTCGGGGTTCGTGAATGAATCGCCAATGCCGTCCTATCGCGGCAAACTCAGCACGCAGGAACTGGCGGATGTGGTGGCTTACTTGCTGTCTCTGAAAGGGATCTGATCATGATGCGACGTCTGTCCTTATTGCTGTCGTTATTGCTGTCGATCGCCGGCGCGCTTTCCGCCCAGGTGACGTTTGACCGGCTGGTGAACGCCGCCAAGGAGCCGCAGAACTGGCTCACGTACTCGGGCAATATGATGAGTCAGCGCTACAGCCCGCTCGATCAGATCACGCCGCAGAACGTGAAGAATCTGGAGTTGAAGTGGGTGTTCCAGGCGCGCTCGCTGGAAAAATTCGAGGCCACTCCATTGGTCGTCGACGGCATTATGTACACCGTTCAGGCGCCCAACGATGTGGTCGCGCTCGACCCGGTGACCGGTCGTGTGTTCTGGACCTACGCGTACTCGCCTTCACCGCTGTCGCGGCCCTGCTGCGGGCGCGTGAACCGCGGAGTCGCAGTCGTGGGCGATACGTTGTTCATGGGGACCATCGACGCACACCTGCTCGCGATCGACGCCAAGAACGGGAAGCCGTTATGGAACACAACAGTCGCGAAGCCCGAGGCCGGCTACGCCATCACGCATGCGCCGCTGGTGATCAAGGACAAAGTGATCGTCGGCGTCGCGGGCGGAGAGTTCGGCATCCGCGGCTTCATCGCGGCTTACGACGTGAAGTCCGGCAAAGAAGTCTGGCGCTTCAACACGATTCCCGGACCCGGCGAGCCGGGCCATGAAACCTGGGCCGGTGATTCCTGGAAAACCGGCGGCGCATCGGTATGGATGACCGGCTCCTACGATCCGGCGCTCAACTTAACGTATTGGGGCATCGGCAACGCCGGTCCGGATTACAACGGCGATCTTCGCCTGGGCGACAACTTGTATAGCAGTGCGGTGGTGGCGCTCGATGCCGATACTGGCAAGATTAAATGGCATTACCAGTTTTCGCCGCACGATGAATTCGATTACGACGCCGTGCAGGTTCCGGTGCTGGCCGATATCAACTGGCAGGGGAGTCTGCGCAAGGTGATGTTGTGGGCGAATCGCAACGGGTTCTTCTATGTGCTCGACCGCGCTACCGGCAAATTCCTGCTGGGCAAACCGTTTGTGGAAGTGAATTGGGCCAGCGGGTTCGATGAGGCGGGGCGACCCATGCGCGTCGCCGGAAAATTGCCGACTCCCGAAGGGACCGTGATTTTCCCCGGCAATCAGGGCGGCACGAATTGGTATTCGCCGTCCTTCAGCCCGCGCACCGGCTTGTTCTACATTCCATCGTGGGTGAACTACTCGTCGGTGTACATCAAGGCCAATGCCGAATACGAGGAAGGCAAGCGCTTCGTCGGCACCTCGCCGCGGTCGTTGATCGGCGGAGCAGCGGGCGGCACGTCGAAGATCAACACGCGCAAAGAAGACGAAGGCTACGGCGCGGTCCGTGCGATCGATCCCATGACGGGCGATCGGAAATGGGAATTCAAGATGAACGATGTGACCGACGCCGGGATCCTGACCACCGGTTCGGACCTGCTGTTCTCGGGCGGCCGCGAAGGATATTTCTACGCGCTCAACGCGCGCAACGGGGAGTTGTTGTGGAAGGCGAATGTGGGCGGCGCGGTGGCTTCCGGCCCCATGAGCTATGCCGTAAACGGCAAACAGTACTTCGCTATTTCAGCCGGCAACTCACTGTTCGTATACGGCTTGCGGGAATAGCAGACCCCGGGGGAGAGGGGAGCGCCTGTTTGGAGGAACAGACGCTCCGATCCCTGGATAAGTGTTCGGAGAAACTCCACCTACCCGCAGCAATTTTAACAGTGCAGCCGCGAGGCGCAAACACTCGCGGGTCGAATTGGCCGAAAGATATCCCAAGGACAACAAGAGCGCCGAAATTGTTCTGATTATTCTTCGATGGCCGTTTCCGTATCGTCGAGTAGTATGCCGCGGCTTAGATACAGGTTGAGCCGTGAATGAGATCTTTCCATTGCCGTGCGAGCGCGGGAGAGCTCGCGGGAAGCGTTTTGAATGCGCTGCACGCCATCGGGATGAGGCAGCCCGCTGGGCGTCTCTTTCATTAAGACTAAAAAAGCTTCCGAGGCGGTTCGTGCGCGCGCCGAAGTCTCCATGAGATCCTGCATCAATCGCGCGCGCAGCTGCGATTCGACGGCGGGCGGCCTCTTCTCCGCGTCCTGCCGTTCCGAACACGCCAGGCAGATGGGCACCTCGTTGCAATACATCTCGGTTTCGGCCTTGCAGTACGCGCACTGTGCCATTTGAGTATTCGTTACTTACGGTATTGACGGCGGGATGTGTTTGTCAATAAAAGTCCACGGATCTGAAATGCATAATTTGCCGCGGGCTTGAGCGAACGGGAGCGACCCGCTCTGGGGAACAGGCGCTCCCGTCGAATGGCGAGCATGACTTCGAGAAGTCTACTCGTCAGTGCGATCCTAACAGGGAAACCTGAAGGTCTGCTGAAGACTCACGAAGCGGGGGGCTGGAGCGGCGGTGGAAATTACCCGAGATGCGGGGGAAGGAAATATTGCAGTCTCCGATCCCCCACCTCACGAAGGCTAAGAGTTCTCGGAGGAAGAAACTCTTTTTGCCCAGGACATGTTCTCATGGCGCAAGGTTCCTGGCAACACTTTAGCCGAAAGATAGGTCCCTGATACTATGCGGGCTGTATTGACGGCCGTCGTCGACTGAACATCGAGGCGTCCGCCGCCGAACCGCTCCGCTTCAGATCGTCCGGCACGAGCCCACTCTATATCGAAAGATAGAGCCTCGGCTCTATGCCCTAAAGCTTATACTGCTAACACGGCGGGTTTCTTCCTCCGAATGTTTCCCGCCAGAGGGTGCGTTCCCCAGGACGTTAATTCCCTCTCCTATCGAGTGAGGCCGAATTCCGTATCGGAGGACCGGCCTCGCCAGAGGGGTTTTCGCCGGATGCAATCTGCCGGTGTCATGCGGATGCTAAGGCATCCGCATTTTTTGTAGTGACGAGGTACTCGTATTACCTATCTGAAGTTGGTAAGCGGCGGCGTAAAGCACCACCTATGCGTGGTGGATCAGCCGACGGCTGAATCCGTAACTCTGTGTGGCTGCATAATAACGCGACCGCAAAGTTGGAAGCAGGTCCGTAGTCTGGAAGGCGATGAATGCCCCGAATGCGCAACTCTCGCGTTCGGTGGTGATGCGGAAAGCCAATCCTCCGGGCTATAAAAGTCCGATCGGGTCAGTCGTTGTTTCGTGCTACGTTTGAAACTGTGCGGGCGTTGCGGAATCGGCAGACGCATCGGACTTAAGCGCAAACTTGAATGCTCGCCGGGAAACCGGCGATGCAGAACTGCTCAAATTCGGGGAATCCTGTAACATGGCAATCCCGAGCCAAGCCCGGCCCGAAACGGCCGGGAAGGTGTAGAGACTAGACGGGCGGCACCTGACACCCGGAGCCAAATCTGGGCACCGTGAAGGGATAGTCCAGACCCCAAACCCTGGCAAGACAGCAGGGGCGGCGAAAGCCCGCACCGGCAATCTCCACCATGACATAGTGACTGCAACACAGCGCACAACAGCTATCTAGCCTCGTTCGCTGCTGGCTGAAAGCCGCGTCGAACCGCTTCGAATCAGCTTGGGAAGGGTGTCGAGAGCGCCGGATTTAATTGTTGGTTGCGTGTTAACGTAGCGAAGCTGCCTCGTGTTAACCTCAGGCGTAGCTTGTGCAAATCTGCATGTTGTTTTGTTCTTGCCGGATATCAGGTGCGATTGGCGTAAGCGGGAAGACAGTCGATGCCATATGGACATAATGTGACACGTCGGACGTTGCTGCGCAGCGCTACCCTCGGGCCGATTGCACTTGCGTCAAGCATCGAAAACGTCTTTGGTCAGGCGGTGTCGAGACCGCCAAACATAGTCTTCATCATGGCTGATGATCTCGGATATGCCGACGTAGCTTGCTACGGGCGTCCCGACCTCAATACGCCGAACATCGACCGCGTGGCTGCGAAGGGCGTGCGCTTCCTGCAAGCCTACGCCAATTCTGCAGTCTGTTCCGCTACGCGCACGGCGTTGATTACTGGTCGCTACCAGTATCGCTTGCCACTGGGGTTGGAAGAACCGCTGGCCGACAGCGATGTCGGTCTTCCACCGGAACATCCCACCTTACCGTCGTTATTGAAGAAGGCTGGCTACGGAACGACCCTGGTCGGTAAGTGGCACCTGGGCCAGCTACCGCGGTTCGGTCCGCTACGGAGCGGTTACGATCATTTCTACGGCTTCCGCGGCGGCGGCGTGGACTACTACACGCACGCCGGTCCTGATCAGAAGGGCGATCTCTGGGACGACGACACGCAGGTCCATGAGATAGGCTATCTGACCGATCTGATCGGCAGCCGCGCGGTGGACGTCGTAAATACTTACGCGAAATCAGGCTCTGCATTTCTCTTGAGTCTTCATTTCAATGCGCCGCACTCTCCTTGGGAAGCGCCGGGCGACGAGGCGGAGAGTGAGCGCATCCGGGGGAAGGGCACCCTGATGGATTTCGACGGCGGAACGCAGAAAACCTATCAACGCATGATCGAGGACATGGATCTGCAGATTGGGCGCGTGCTGCAGACCTTGGAAGCGAACGGCTTGACGGAGAACACGATCGTTATTTTTACCAGCGACAACGGCGGGGAGCGTTTCTCGGACACCTGGCCGTTCACTGGTCGCAAAACTGAACTGCTTGAGGGCGGACTGCGAATCCCGGCAATCATCTCATGGCCGGCCCGCATTCCCCACGGTTCAACGACCAATCAAGTGGCGATCACCATGGATTGGCTGCCCACACTACTGGCAGCCGCAGGCGTAGCGTCCGATCCGGCTTTTCCACCCGACGGCGTCAACTTGCTGCCAGCGCTCGCGCAGAATGCAGACCCAATCGAAAGGAAGCTGTTCTGGCGTTACAAGGCGAACGCCCAGCGAGCGGCGCGAAACGGCGACTACAAGTATCTGAAGATTCTCGACAATACCTTTCTCTTCAATGTTGTTGAGGATCCGATGGAGCGTGCCAACTTGAAAAATCGCCGCAAGGATATCTACGACCGAATTGTGGCGGATTGGTACGAATGGAACGCCACCATGAAGCCCGAAACCGACGAAAGCCACACTGCAAACTTCACTGGTGATCAGCTTGCTGATCACATAGGCACGCCGAGAACAAACGGCAAGGCCGACAACCCTGCGTCGCGCAATACGCCGCAGGCAAAACCCCGCTAAGGGGCCAGTGATACCACGGGCGGTCACATTGAGGGTGCGAGTCTTAAAAACGGATTCGTGGCCCGTTCATAACTCAGTCGCGAAATCGAATGCATGTTGTAAAGCTGGATCGGGCACTTGGCTCGCGTCCTCTGTGGCGAGAGACTCAAGACCGCGAAATTACACAGTCCAACTTACACATTTTCAGATTTGTAGAATGAAGCCAAACCTTTGCAGTTACTTACAAGCAACTACAAGGGACTTAAAATCCCCATGCTCAGATGGCCCCGCTACTCGTTTTCTTCGGCTGCTGGTTCTCGACATGGGATTGCTCCGCAATGACGGTGCAAGTTTTGCAAATCGTACCGGGCGCCTGCTGGTGTGCCGTTTCTTCTAACACCCATCTGTCCGCAGGCCATTTTTGGCACAGGGCGAGATTATCCGTCTTTGAGCGCTTCAAGTGAATTTTCATTTATTCTCGGAAGACAGGAGATTCGTGCGGGTGAACGAGAGTTACAAGCATTTATACCTTAGGACCTTAGATCGCGCGGCAAGATCCGACGCCTTCCTGTGGACTGTTGGGCTATAGACGTGCTTGTGAATGGCCCTCGTGACAGAAATTGAAGCTGATTCGGAAAATATCGCCGACGCCATAAAGCAAGAGAATACCAGCGCTATCAGCAAGATAAGATCTTTATTCGTCGATCCTGGTTTCCCGGCTCTTCAGCGTGAGGATGCAGGAACCGCAGCACCGACGGAAGAATTGCCGAACGACAAGCTGTAGAGCACGCTCTTGACTACAAGGTGAACTTGTCCCACGCTTATGCTCAATCGGTCAAGCAAACGCGGCCAAGGTCCGAAGGACTTCAACCAGATCGCCTGGGAAGTGGGTACGACTTGGATTTTGGCGATCTCTACACAGCGAGGAGCGAAGCCGAATCGAACTTCTAACGCTCGCACTCGATCTCGCCTTTAACTTCGCCAGAGCAGATTGATAAGGCGGTCTGAATCGCCTAGCCGCTCCGCTTCAGATCGTCCGGATCGGGTTATCCCGTCGCCAGACTACATAGCGGATTAAAAACTGAGTCTCCGATTCAGACATGGTAAAAGGAATCTGTGCCGCGATCTCTGCGATCGCAGTTACTGGCAGGTTGCCCTGGCTGGCGCGCTCGTCTACGACGCGAGCTATTTCAAGTTCGTGATCAGAGGATGGCTTCATAATGAAGATCCCCCGATCTTGCGAATTCCAACTATAGCACTCACCGTGAAACCTTACCGTTCGCATCCATGCGCGCTGAGGTGAGCATTCAGAGCCTCCGTCGCCGAGCTACGTCGGAATACATCTTGGTATCGGTCCGGAAACGACCGTAACGAAACTTTATGCTCCCGGTACTTTGAGACGCGCTGCATCTCTGCTGATGTTTCTGGCATGGCGATATAGAGGGTCAGCGGGGCAAAGGGTTTCACCCAAAAACTACTAAAGCGGTGTACGCATCCGCCCGATAGAAGATCAGTTCAACCCGAGAGCCCCCCGCTATGGCAGGGTGCGATGATAGCCTCGATGACCATGCAACCGGCACCCTTCGAATGCAAAGAGCGGACCGTTCTCGAAGGACGCGCCCAAGCCAATCTCAGAGTGTACATACTGGCAGTTGGAACCCTAGGTGCCATGATGAACCCAAAAGAGTTCGAGCAAACCTACGAAAACGCTGAGCGATCAAAGCGGATGTATGAACAGTCGCGTGACGATTTAAAACTCCATATCGCCATGCATGGGTGCTAGTTCCAGCCTGAATTTTAGCTCAAACGGACGCACTACCACTCGCTCCGCTTCAGATCGTCCGGCACGAAGGCGGTCCTGTGCTTGCTAGGTAAGCACCTTTGAGGCGGGAAGCGCAGCGTTGCGTCTCCTCCCGTAGGAAAGGGATTGCGCGATGTTCTCCCACGCGATAGCATCGCATCGTAGGTTTTCCCGAAAAATGGATCGATTCCTCACTAGAAGCGGCAAGCCCTGTCGAGTTTCCGGAGTTTACGAGTCTGTCTGTCACGGCGGGACACGGACTGTTCTGGAGGGCCAAAAATTCCCGCGTTGTGGTTATTGCGACTCGGATACAGACTGGACGTTCAAGCGACCATCCAAAAAGATTCGTCAAGCTTCAAACTGAGCCACTGCCATTTTTGGGTCGATGCTCAAATGGACCCACTACCCCATTACCACCCCATTTGACAGCCCTCTGCCTGGATGTGCTATCCTCGTAAAGGTTTTTGGCGAGTTGACCTTCTGCTCCCGTGCTACCGCTCTTCGTATGGAGAGTCCGGCCGGGGGCCGGCCCCGAGGCTCTGGTGGTTTCTACG
>Ga0105239_10006500_pt1 | contig 13551 bp, 12 predicted proteins | sample KBSC44metaG_FD_92761 | JGI IMG/M metagenome (GOLD analysis project Ga0105239, IMG submission 92761) | Corn rhizosphere microbial communities from Kellogg Biological Station, Michigan, USA - KBS C4-4 metaG | ecosystem: Host-associated > Plants > Roots > Rhizosphere > Soil | place: Michigan, USA... | reverse complement strand
CGAATTTTGGGCACATCTTTGAGCCGGTTCATCCAGTAACGCGACAAGTAACGCAGCCGCGCTTCCTTGCGTTTGCCGCCGATGCAGTTGTGAAAAAGGAGCGCTTCGCCGATGGCGAGCTTCGGCGCGGCCGAGTGGGTGCCGATCTCTTCGAACTTGCGGATATCGGAGGACTGCTTGGCTTCTGCGGCCATGAGCGGCCAGAGTTTTTCGATCCTATCGCGCTTGACGTAAAGCATGCCGGTGCCTTTCGGCGCGTAGAGCCACTTATGCAGGCTGGTGCCGAAGTAATCGCAACCGAGGTCTTTCTGTTTGAAATCGAACTGGGCGAAGGAATGGGCGCCGTCGACGATGGTCTCAATGCCGCGCGTACGCGCCAGGTCGCAGATGGCTTTCACCGGAGTGATCTGGCCGGTGATGTTGATCATGTGGGAGCTTAGGATAACGCGGGTGCGGTCGGTGATTCCTTTTTCAAACGCGGCAGTGATCTCGTTGAGATTCTTCGGCGGAATCGGAATCTGAATGAGCTTAAGCTGGAGGCCTTCGCGTTTCTCCCGCTGGCGCAGAGTAGTGAGCATGCGGGGGTAATCCTGGGTGGTGGTGAGAATTTCGTCGCCGGGTTTGAGGTTCATGCCCATGAGCAGAATCTCGAGCGACTCGGACGCGTTGCGCGTGATCGCGATTTCTTCGCGATCGCAGCCGAATAGTTCGGCCAGGCCGGTGCGAATGGTTTCCGATTGCGGCTCGAGGATTTGCCACATCGTGTAAGCAGTGGCGTCTTCCTGTTCCCAGATGTAACGCACGAGCGCCTCGGTTACGATCCGCGGGCTGGGCGAAACGCCGCCGTTGTTCAGATTGATGATGCCGCGCGTAAGGCTGAAAGAGTTTTGGATAGTCGCCCAGTAGTCCTCATCCATGGCCGCTTCTTCCGGCGTGAGATGGGCGACGATCTTCGACGCTGCTTCGACATTTTTTAATAACGACGCGACAGCTGCCGAAGAAAGCGCTGCCAGACCGAGGCTTTTGCCGGTGAGAGAAAGAAAATCGCGTCGCGTGCGCACCTGTGTCTGATCTTCGCGGATTCGGTACGACGTGACAAGAATTGGGATTGCGGATTTCGGAAGGCGGAAAGGTCACATGTTTCCGAGTTCGCACGAGGCTTCCGTCTTCGTCTCACTACGACGTGACGAGTCGGCGCGACGAGCGGAGCTTTGATGTTTGAACTGAAGACAAGTAAGAGGAAGTGATGAAAGCGATTCGGGTCCATGAATTTGGTGATCCGGAAGTTCTGCGGCTCGAAGAAGTGCCGACACCGCGGCCCGGTCCGGGTGAAGTGCTTGTTCGAATCCACGCCATCGGCGTTAACCCGGTGGAGACTTACATTCGCGCGGGAACTTATCCGCGACTGCCGGCGTTGCCTTACACGCCAGGCAACGACTGCGCGGGCGTGGTCGAGCACGTGGGACCGGATGTAAATGAGTTTAAGCCGGGCGATCGTCTTTACACCGGAGGATCATTGGCCGGCAGTACGTATGCCGAGTTTACCTTGTGCAAAACGGCGCAAGTACATCCCTTGCCTGAAAACGTTTCGTTCGCGCAAGGCGCGGCCATGGGCACGCCGTACGCGACGGCGTATCGCGGGTTGATCCAGCGCGCCGACGCGAGACCAGGTGAAACGGTGCTGGTGCACGGCGCGAGTGGCGGTGTGGGGACTGCGGCTGTGCAACTGGCGCGCGCTCGTGGTCTGCGCGTGTTCGGCACGGCTAGCACCGACGAAGGACGCAAGCTCGCGCGGGAACAGGGAGCGCACGAGCTATTCGATCATAGCGCGCCTGACCATTTCGAGCAGATCATGAAAGCAACATCAGGGCGCGGTGTGGACGTAATCGTGGAATTGCTCGCGAACGTGAATCTCGCGAAAGATCTAACCATTCTCGCGAAGGGTGGCCGGGTCGTGGTTATCGGTAGCCGCGGCCGGGTGGAGATCGATCCGCGCGATACGATGCAGCGCGATGCAGATATTCGAGGAATGGTGTTGCCGAACACACCGCCAACAGAGCTGGCAAGTATTCACGCCGCACTCGTGGCCGGTCTGGAAAACGGGACGTTGCGTCCAGTGATCGGCAAAGAATTTTCGTTGGCCGACGCGGCCCAGGCGCATCGCGCGGTAATGGAGCCGGGAGCGTTCGGGAAAATCGTGCTAGTGCCAGAAGGCGAACTAGGAATCAAAAGGTAGGAAGGCAGGAACCCCCTGCGCTATCCTTGGGCCATAGCGCCCACGACCAACACGACGAAGCCAGTCGCCACCGCGATAGCGACTTTCGTTTCGATAGATAATTCCATAATTTTCCCTTCCATCACGGCGACGCTCACATCGCCCCCACTTTTGACTTTTTTGTTCTTTTGATCGCTTCGAATTTCAGCGCACTTATGGATGCCAGGCGCAGAATGAAGTTTAACGCCACGCGCGAACGCGGCGGTTTTTTATATTCGAGGTTCCAATTTCGCTTGGGCTTCCGCCTCGTTGAGACTACGACGGGACAAGCCGCCGCGACGGGGAAGAAGCGCCGGAAGAAGCCTGAAGGCGGAAGGAAGAAATTGCGGAATGCGGATTTCGGCGAGACTGTCGCAACTACACTCTGATGAAGCAATTTATCGTTGTCGTTCTGGCAGTCCTGACAACCTTGAGCCCGGCCCGAGCTAACCTGGGCAGCGGCGGCGACACAATTGACGATTTATATGGCAATCTGATTCAACGACGTTTACTCGATGATGGGAGAGTCAGCGTCCTTTACCATAAGGATCGATATCTTTACTTCGTGATTTTCGCCAACGGTCAGAGCGTCTTGGAACGATATTCGCACGCCAATGGCACCGATCTTTCTGAAAAAGAGATCGGAAAATTCCTGAAGGCGAATGCCGCCGGCGCGACGTGGTTGCCAGATAACAAGGCGAAAGAACGTCAGTTCAGACGCAGCGATGGCGGGGCTAAGGCAACGTATGCGACGACGAACGGCCGCCCGACCCTGACAGTGCGGGAAATGGGCAGCAAAGGCGACGGTGGTGATCAGTGATTTGTTGTCGGTGATTGTTTGATTCGATGCACCAAGGTTTCGGCGCGACCCGGCTTCGCTAATTTCAACTTCGTGAAGGCTATGCCATAGCGGGCACCGAACGCTTTCTCAACACTAAAGCCGCAACCAATCCGACACACAAAAAGCCGATGATCTGGATAAACATGTAGCTGGCGGTATAGAGACAGGGAAAACCGTACCAGTTCGCATAAGAAACATTGGTGGCAATGGCGGCGAGAATTCCGGCGACCAAAACGAAACCGACTCGGCCGACGAAACTCGCGATGGTTGTCTGGGCCAGGAGAAACACAACGAGGATCGCTTCGACCAGTTCGGTGGCGAATTCGATCGTCAAGGCTTTTGCGAATGCGAATGGTCGTGCGTAATTGTAAATCAAGAGACCCGACGGACCGCTAGCCATCTTTGCTGCCTCTTGTTTCATCGCTTCGTTCTTTTCCTCCCGAGTCGCGTTCGGCCCAACACCGAGGCCAGGAAAGAAGTAAAGGCCCGACTTGTCTGCGATGTTCGATTGCATGGCGGCGAGGACGGCTTGCTCATTCGGAATTTCACTGATGCCAGCTTCGCCCAGAGGCAACGCCATGTGGGCGATTGATGTCCAGATAAACATGGCGACCGCACCAAGAATACCAGCTAGAAGAATTTTCATAGATCGGGAGGATGAAGTAAGAAGGAAGAATTAAGAAGGATAAAATGAGGCGCGATTTTGCGCAGCGGCTGGCTGGCGCTAGAGCGCGAGCATTGTGCCACGACAGTTCGAACTACCGCAGTGGCAGGCGAATTCTTTTTTTGATTCTTCGGTGATGGGTTCGTCGATTTCCATCGCATAATCGTAAAAGAGTTCCTCGCCACGTTCGATATCGCGGATTGCGTAGATGAAGATGCGGTCGTCTTCCTCGATCGCTTCGCAGTTTGGATCGCAACAATGGTTGATCCAGCGCGCATCGTTACCGCCGATCTCGGGATTGATTACTTCGCCGCTATCTAGGCCGAAATTAAATGTGTGCGGATTGTTCTCTTCGTTGGGAGCGTCTTTCCAGGAAACGCGTTGGCCGGCGTACTCGATGATCCGGGCACCCCTGGGAATGAACCGACTGGCGTAAACGCCGCGGCCATGGACGCCAGACTCGCGAACTTCAATCCGTCGGGCTGGCTTTCGAGATTTGGTTTTTTTGGGCATAGCAACTCAGATTCGTCAGGTCGAAAATCGCTCGCGCACTTCGGCTGACACGCGCGTCGGCCGGCCGGTCTGCACATCGATCGGGCACCAGAGCGTGCGAGCTTGCGAAAAAAGCTGGCGGTTGCTCTTGCGGCGGATTTCGGTGAAGCGTTCGAACGTAAGCCGCGTGGCTTTGCCGACCCATGTGCGAAGCACGATTTTATCATCGAGAGTGGCCGGCGTTTTGTAGTCAATCTCGTGGCGCAATACGACCCACCCGATCGCCGCCTGAGCTTCGGAGCTGGCAAGCGCTCGCCAATGCGCGGTGGCGACATCCTGCACCCATCGCAGGTAAACGGTGTTGTTCACGTGATCTTGCTCATCGATATCGCCCGGAAGAACCGGAACTGTCATCTCGAAAGACGCGGAAGACATGAGAAAGTCAGAAGTTAGAAGTCAGAAGGAAGAGCGCAGCCGAAAACTCAGAGAGAAAAATCCTTACAACGTAGCACTGTCTTGCATACGATTCCCGGCAGATGAACGAACGGGAGGCAGAGATTGCGTCAGCCGTGCCCGCTGACCTAGATTCGTTGCCCCGGCTCGACGGATTTCGCTTGCGCGGGCTGGAGATGACGCGGCTGGAAACTTTCATCGACGCAGCCTTCGCCTTCGCAATCACGATGCTGGTGATCGCCGCGCAGCAAATCCCGGACGATATCGAAACGCTTCTGGCCGCTTTCAAGAATGTCCCCGCCTTTATCGCGAGCGTCATCGTGGTCGGGATCTTTTGGCGGGGCCATTGGTTATGGAGCCGGCGTTACGGCTTGGAAGATGGCAAGTCGATTTTCATCAGCTGGACAATGATGGTCACAATCCTGATCTATATATATCCGCTCAAAGCGATTTTTGGTTCCATGTGGTTTCTGCTCAGCGATGGCCACGTTGGTCATCCTCTCGGGCTGCGTCGCGATGCCCAGGCACGCTCTCTTTTCGCAATCTTTGCCCTCGGCTTTACCGCGATCGCTTTGGAGATCCTGCTGCTGAATTTGCGAGCCTGGCAATTGCGAGAGCCGTTACGATTGAACGACCGGGAAAAGTTAATCACGCGACAAGAGATAACGGGATGGAGTGTGCCCGTCGGCATCGGGCTCGTCTCACTAGGGTTAGCTCTTACCTTGCCAATAGAGCACGTCGCCTGGAGCGGCTGGATCTATTTCTCGATGGTCATCCTTGTCCCGCTGCACTCTGCCTACCGCGCGCGGAGAATGGCGCCTAGGGGAGAAGGTGGCGGAAGGAAGAAATGAGAATGAAGAAAAGGCTCAAACGGCGAAACTTTCACCGCAGGAGCAGTGGGCGACGGCGTTTGGATTCGTCACTTTGAAGCCGCCTTTCTGCAAATCTTCGCTGTAATCAAGGACTGAGCCGCTCACGAACAGTGCGCTCTTTGGATCGACAACCAAGCGCACGTTGGAGGTCGGCACGAGGATATCGCGCTCTTTAGGGCCATCCACCAAATCCATAACGTATTGCAGGCCGGAACAGCCGCCGCCGACTACGGCCAGGCGTAATGCACCGGTGGGCTTGCCCTTTTCCTCCAGCAGCGATGCCAGTTTTTGCGCGGCTTTCTCGGTCACCTGGACCAGGCGCTCGTTGCCGATTTTGTAATTAATTGTCGGGGATTCGGTGGTCATTCAAAAAGGATAATCAGAAATACGTTTTGGTCGTTTAATCTTGCGCCTCTGCATGGAGCAATTGAGCGATTTCATTTTGCACGCTTTCCAATTGGTCTAGCCGCAATCGTGGGTCCGGTACGATGAAGACATCGCCAGTTTCGCCGTGCTCGTAAATCAAAACACGCCGGCTTGCATTTTCCTCGGTCTTTATCTGTTTTATTACCCGCTTACGCTCAAGCATGGCCGCCAGGACATAGCACGCATTCGCCGGAGGATTGTCCGATGCAATCAAACGGCGGAAGAGCTGCTCGGCATTTTCTTTTGCCAGAGGTTCAGCCGGCGGCGCCGGCAGAGGCTCGTAGCGCGATTTCCAAAACGAGAACGGCTGAATATTCTCGTTCCGGCTACGCCACGCTTCTTCGCTCAAATCCTCGCGTCGATAACCATCCGCGTCGTGAAAAAGCAGGGTGTAAAAACATTCTCCGGGTGCGAACGGGCGATGGGTCACGGCGCAGGCGTCCGCCCGATGCTTGATCGCCCATTCTTCTGGCAACGGATTCATTGCGCAACTATACGTCGCGCGGTGAAAAGATGAAAGCCGGGCGCTTCGCGGTTGGAAGCGCGAAGGTAGAACAGATAGAGGCCAATGGCAGTGAACAGGAGGTTCGGGGTCCAGGCCGCGATCCACGGAGCGACGCGATCGCCTTCACCGAGCGCGAGGAAAAGCTGGACCAGGAAGTTCATCGAGAAAACGAGAACCACCGCAGCCGCAACACTTGATAACACGCCCCGGCGTGAGTACCCAATTCCAAGCGGGGCCGCGATACAAACGACTACCAGGCACGTCCAAGGCAGGGCGAGACGATATTGGAGATGAGTGCGGAACGGCGCAAGCAGCGTGGCGGGAAAATCGGAATTGAAATGCAGATACTCCCGTAGCTCTGGCAAACTCAGGAATTCTGCGCGCACGTTTGCGCTGCCCAGCCGGAAAGGAGTCTCGCTCCAATGTTCGACCTTCAGCCAAGGATAAATCTGTTCGTCGACGATATTTCCCGAATGATCGTAATGAACGACTCTCGCATTCTCCAGATCCCAGGTTTTGGTCTCGGCACGATAAAAAGCGCGCGTTGCCGTGTAACTCGTAACGATGTTGTCGTTCGCATCCTGTTGGAGCACCTGCACGTTGTTGAACGCCTTGCTGCCCAGGCGAAAATTCTGAATAAACCAGGTGCGCAAGTCGGTTCGATTCCGAAAGATTTGTCCCTCAATAAAGGGGTCCGGACGGCCGCGCGCTTCTGAGAGGACAGCTTTGCGCGCCAGTTCCGCGTGCGGCGCAAGCGAGTAGTTCAGCGCCATGCTGACTCCCACCGTGAGGAGACCGATTGCTATCAACGGAAGGAGAACGCGCGGCAGACTTATACCTGCGGTCAGCATCGACACGATCTCGTTCGCCCGCGACATTCTGCCCAGCGTAAAAAGGAGCGCGAGCAAAAGGGAAACCGGGAGAAGAATGATGAAAATCTGAGGAACCTGGGTGGCATAATAGTGGGCGACCAGACCAAGTCCGATATGTTCCTCGATAAAGGTGGAAATATTGTCGCTGATATCGAAAATGAGCCAGATCGAGATAAAACCTGCGATGCAGTAGAGATAGACCTGCAGGAAATTGCGAACGACGTAACGATCGAGAAGTCTCACGAGATTTTCGAATTTCGATTTGCGATTCGCCGATTACAATAGCATTTCCCCAAGCGATGATCGCGTTGAAAGATTCCCTCGGCACCGAATTTGTCGAACGTGTTCGCGCATTTTTTTCCGAGAATGGGACGCTCTCGAAGGCGAAGAATTTCGAGTTCCGTCTCCCACAGCAGGGAATGGCGGCGGCGGTGGCGACGGCACTCGAAGAAGAGCGCCATCTGGTGGTCGAAGCGGGCACCGGTGTAGGCAAATCGCTGGCCTATCTCACCCCGGCAATTCTATTTGCGATCGAGCAGCACAAAAGAGCAATCGTCTCGACCCACACAATTAATCTTCAGGAACAGCTTCTTTACAAAGATATTCCTATCTTAAAGAAGATTTTGCCGGTGGAGTTCGAGGCCGCGCTCATGAAAGGGCGGCAAAACTATCTGTGCCCGCGGCGATTGGAACGCGCACTTCAGCAACAAAACGAGCTTTTCACTGGGCCCGAGCAAAATGAGCTGACGCGACTCGCGGAGTGGGCGCGAACGACCCGCGACGGCTCTCTCAGCGACTTGCCAATCGAGCCCGACCCGAAAGTTTGGGTCCAGGTCTGCAGCGAGCCGCACATCTGCACGGGAAAAACCTGCGGGCAGGGTCCGGGCTGTTTTTATCAGCAAGCACGCAAGCGGCTGCTGGCAGCCGATGTGTTGGTGATCAACCACACCCTGCTGTTCATTCTTCTGGTAAGCCCAGAGGTGCAGGAAGAACGTGAAAGCGGCTATCTCTTTCCAAACGACTTTATCATTTTTGATGAGGCCCACACGGTCGAACAAGTTGCCTCCCGGCAGATCGGGATCGGTATCTCGCAATACGGGCTAAGATCGACAATCCAGCGACTTTACAATCCGCGCACGCGCAAGGGACTCTTCACCGTGATGCGTGACGCGGCCGGCGTCCGATTGGTGGCGGACCTTGTCGATGAGGTGGACAAATTTTTCGCAGCAGTCGAATCATCCTGCGATTTTCGAAAGGGCCGTGAATTTCGTGTCCGCGTGCCGGAGCTTGTGCCTGACACGATTACCGGACGCCTGACCGGGTTGCAGGCGCGTATCGCCGAAGTCGCAAAACGCGCCGACGATGAATTTCTGAAAGCCGAATTGCAGGAGCTCGGCCAGCGCATTCGCGACGTGCGCGACGACATTGCCATCTTTTTAGAGCAAGGCGCTCGCGAATACGTTTACTGGGTCGAGCGTACCGGCAAAACTGCGCAGTTCCTCTCACTGAATGCGGCGCCAATCGACATCGCGCCGGTTTTGCGCCGCATGATTTTTCGCGAGGATTGTTCGTGTGTGATGACGAGCGCGACGCTCTCAGTTGGCCGTCCTGATCTGGCATATTTCCGGCGGCGCATCGGAGCAGAGGACGCCGAAGCGTTGTTGCTCGGAGGTCCGTTCGATTTTCGCAGCCAGATGAAAATGTTTGTTGTGCAGAAAATGCCCGACCCGCGAGACGCGGGTTACGAGAAGGCGCTCGAGCATTGGATCGCGCATTTCGTCGAAGTGACAGAGGGACGCGCCTTTGTCCTTTTTACGAATTATCGCGGCATGCAGACGGTGGCCGATCAAATGAGAGAATTTTTTTCGCGAAAGAAATTCAATCTTCTGGTGCAAGGCGGCGGCGCTCCACGGGGCCTTTTACTTGAGCAATTCAAGGCGACACCGCGCAGCGTCCTCTTTGGCACGGACAGCTTTTGGATGGGTGTGGACGTTCCGGGCGAGGCGTTATCCAATGTGATCATCACCCGGCTGCCTTTCGCGGTGCCGGACCATCCGTTGATCGAGGCGAAACTTGAACTCGTGGAGGAACGGGGTGGCGATCCGTTCACCGAATATTCGTTGCCGGAAGCGATCCTCAAACTTCGACAAGGCGTCGGTCGCCTGATCCGGACGAAGAGCGATCGCGGCATCATCGTCATTCTGGACAACCGGATCGTGACCAAGCCGTACGGGCGTGCGTTTCTGCAGGCATTGCCGAAATGCCCGGTGAAGATTATTTGATATGTTCACTTGAACGTGAAACGCAGTTGAGTGTAATTTGAGCGCATGAAGCGCTCTTCAGCGTCGAGTTCCACCACAGCAAAGGATCAAGAAGCCAGGATTCAGCAGATTTTAGCGATTCTGCACAAGTGGGGGATTCATACTCTCGGCGAGTTCGCTGCGCTCGATAAAGACCAGGTTGGCGTGCGACTTGGTGTCGAAGCGGTGCGAATGTGGGAACGCGCAAACGCGCAGTCCAATCGGCTGCTCAAACTGGTCCGACCGCCTGAGTCATTCGAGGACAGCTTCGAATTTGAAAACGAAATTGAAACAGCGGAGCCGTTACTCTTTATGCTCCGCCGTTTTTTGGAGCAGCTTTCCTTGCGACTGAGCTCGCTCTATCTCGTCGCAAAAGAACTGACGCTGCGAATTACTTTTGCCAATCCGCCCACCGTACAGGAGGACGGATTCGTTGGGGCGAACAAGCAGATTTACGAACGCGCTTTCAAAATTCCGCAGCCAACCAACGATATCGATCTTCTCTTCCGCATGCTCCATACGCATCTGGAGAATTTTAAATCGCAACATCCGATCATTGCTGTCTCGCTGGAGGCGCAGCCGACCCAATCTCCAAAACAGCAATTTGGATTATTTGAAACAACATTGCGCAATCCCCATCAACTATCAGAAACCCTCGCCCGCTTGATTGCTCTACTGGGGACCGATCGAGTCGGCACGCCGGTCTTGGAAGAAACGCATCGGCCCGATGCGTTTCGGATGGAACCATTTTCGTGGCATGCTGCAGCGTCCGCTGTCGCCAGCGGAGAGCTTCCTGATGCGCTGAGGACAGCGCACACTGCAACAGCGCTGCGAAGATTTCGTCCAGTTGCATCTGCTTCTGTTTTCATTTCAGACAACTGGCATCTTCAGAGCGAAAAAATTCACGGCAAAGTCGTCGACCAGCGCGGTCCCTATTTGATTTCTGGAAATTGGTGGGACGAAAACTCTTGGGAGCGCGCCGAATGGGATCTGCAACTCGAGAACGGCCATCTGCTTCGCGCTCATGCAAGCGAGGGAAATTGGGAAATTGATGGGATCTACGATTAGCGACCGCTTTAACGGTTCAACGCTTCAACGAAACATGTCCTACGTCGAACTTCATGCGTGCAGCGCATTTAGTTTTCTGCGTGCCGCTTCGTTGCCGGAGCAATTAGCCGAGGTTGCCGCCGAATTATCAATGCCGGCGTTGGCGTTGCTCGATCGGAACGGCGTTTACGGGGTGCAACGCTTTTCGGTTGCAGCACGCGAGCAAAATATTCGGCCAATCATTGGTTGCGAATTGGAAATGGAAGACGGTTCGATTCTGCCCCTGCTCGTCGAAAACCGAACAGGCTACAAAAATTTGTGCGAACTGCTCACTCAAGCGCATTTGCGGAGCGAGAAAGGGAAGTGCGCCGTGCGGTGGGATGAGCTGCCGCAATTTGTGGAAGGACTAGTCCCACTCTTTGGATCGGGGAGCGCATGCGTCCTCGCATGCAACATTCGACGTCTCGCCGAATGTACAACGAACGCCCATGACATCCTCCACGTTAAAGAAGTTTCCGGCGAGGGCGCCGGAAACAGCACGCGACGCGCGTGCGCTCCCCAGAATTCTGCGGATCGCGCACAGTTTTTGGTCGATGTATTCGGGCGGGAAAACGTTTTTGTTGAAATTCAGCAGCATTTACTTCGCGGAGAGGAGCGGATTAATCGGCAACTTGTCGATCTCGCGCGCGCTTATCGATTGTCGATCTTGGCGACAAATGGGGTCCATTACGCCAAGCCTTACGGACGCGAAGTTCTCGATGTTTTCACCTGTATTCGCGAATACACGCACTTGGATGCTGCGGGAAAACTGCTGACGCAAAATGCCGAACGGCATCTAAAGAATGATCGCGAAATGCGCGAACTCTTTCACGATCTGCCAGAAGCGATTGAAAACACATGGCGCCTCGCGGAGCGGCTCACGTTTTCCCTCGAAAATCTGGGCTACGAATTTCCGGAATATCCGGTGCCGGCCGGTCACACGATGGATTCATTTTTGCGCACGATCGTCTGGTTTGGCGCGCAACAACGTTACGCTGCGATCAGCGCAAAAGTAAAACGGCAGCTTGAGGAAGAACTCGCGCTCATCAGCAAGCTCGGGTTCCCGGGATATTTTTTGATCGTCTGGGACATCGTGAATTTTTGCCGCGAACACAACATCATGGTCCAGGGCCGGGGCAGTGCTGCAAACAGCGCGGTTTGTTATTGCCTCGGTATCACGCCGGTTGATCCGGTGGAAAATCATCTCGTCTTCGAGCGTTTCCTGAACGAGAGCCGCAAAGGTTGGCCTGACATCGACCTGGATCTTCCCAGCGGCGACCGGCGCGAAGCTGTGATCCAGGAAATTTATTGCCGTTACGGCAAACATGGCGCGGCCATGACTGCAAACGTGATCAGTTATCGCGGACGCAGTGCCGCCCGCGAAATTGGCAAGGCGTTAAATTTTTCGCCGAGCATTTTGGATCGCTTCTCACATTTATTTGCCAATGGCGATTTTCCACACACGATGGAATTGGAAGCGCAAATCGAGTCGGCTGGTTTACCGAAGGATCATCCGCGCATGCCCGCGTTCGTCCGGTTGTATCACGCGATCTACGGCTTGCCGCGACATCTCGGTCAGCATTCTGGCGGGATGATCATTTGCCAGAATAAACTCAGTTCGTTCGTGCCGCTGGAGAACGCGTCCATGCCGGGGCGGGTGGTCGCGCAATGGGACAAGGACGACTGCGAAGATCTTGGGATCGTAAAAGTCGATTTGTTAGGTCTCGGCATGATGTCCGTCATGCAGGATGCGTTCGAGCTTTGCCGCGAACGTGGGCGACCTCTCGATCTCGCTCACATTCCCAAGGATGATCGCGCGACCTTCCAGATCATGCAGCACGCCGACACGATCGGTGTTTTCCAAATCGAAAGTCGCGCGCAAATGGCGACGCTGCCGCGGATGAAACCGGAATGTTTTTACGACGTTGTTATTGAAGTGGCGATCATCCGGCCGGGACCGATCCAGGGCGACATGGTGCATCCGTATTTGAACCGGCGGGCGGGTCGCGAAGAAGTCACTTATTTTGACGACCGATTAAAGCCGGTGCTCGGCCGGACACTTGGCGTGCCGTTGTTTCAAGAGCAGATGCTCAAGATCGCAATGATCATGGCCGATTTTTCCGGTAATGAAGCCGAGGAGCTGCGGCGGGCGCTCAGTTTTCATCGTTCTGAAGAACGAATGCAGAAAGTGAGCGTGAAATTGCGCGCGGCCATGGAGCGAAAAGGCGTCCTGCCGGACAAGATCGACAAAATCATTCACTCAATCACATCATTTGCGCTTTACGGATTTCCGGAATCGCACGCGATCAGTTTCGCCATTCTTGCTTATGGGAGCGCGTATTTAAAAGTGCATCGTGCACCAGAATTTTACGCGAGCCTGCTCAATAACCAGCCGATGGGCTTTTACACCCCGGCAACGATCGTAAAAGATGCGCAGCGGCACGGCTTGAAGATCAAACCGGTTTGTGTTTTGCGATCCGATTGGCGTTGCACAGTTATCGATGACAACACAGTGCGTTTGGGGTTTTGCGTGGTGAACGGATTGCGGCAGGAACACGCCGAAGAACTCGTGCGCCAACGCGAAGATCGACAGTTCGGGTCGTTGGACGATTTCAAACGGCGTGTGCCGCTTTCAAAAGACGAATTGCGGACATTGGGGGAACTCGGAGCGCTCAATTGTTTCGCTCAACATCGGCGGGAAGCGATGTGGAACGTGGAAGAGACGATTCATGACGATTTGCTGGGGAGCGCGGGCGCCTCGCCCGCTGTGTCACGCGCCTCGCGGG
>Ga0105239_10006499_pt1 | contig 13552 bp, 13 predicted proteins | sample KBSC44metaG_FD_92761 | JGI IMG/M metagenome (GOLD analysis project Ga0105239, IMG submission 92761) | Corn rhizosphere microbial communities from Kellogg Biological Station, Michigan, USA - KBS C4-4 metaG | ecosystem: Host-associated > Plants > Roots > Rhizosphere > Soil | place: Michigan, USA... | reverse complement strand
GGATTTGCGGCTGCCCGACTTTCGGGACTACGCCGTCGACGTCCCCGCTCCGGGTGCCACGATCGCCGAGGCGACCAGGGTGCTCGGCCAGTGGCTCACCGACGTGGTGCGGCTCAATCCCGATAACTTCCGGATCTTCGGGCCCGACGAGACGGCGTCGAACCGCTTGCAGTCCGTGTTCGACGCGACCGCCAAGCAGTGGAACGCGGAGTTCTCCGGACCAGAGGTCGACGAGCACCTCGCGCGCGCTGGACGCGTGGTCGAGATGCTGTCGGAGCACCAGTGCCAGGGATGGCTCGAGGGGTATCTGCTCACCGGGCGGCACGGGCTGTTCAACTGCTACGAGGCGTTCATCCACATCATCGACTCGATGTTGAACCAGCACGCCAAGTGGCTCAAGGTCACCAACCACATCCCGTGGCGCCGGCCCGTCGCCAGCCTCAATTACCTACTGTCGAGCCATGTCTGGCGTCAAGACCACAACGGCTTCAGCCACCAGGACCCCGGGTTCATCGACCACGTCGTGAACAAGCGCGCCGAGGTGGTCCGGGTCTATCTGCCGCCGGACGCGAACACCCTTCTGTCCACCTACGATCACTGCCTGCGCTCGCGCCAGTACGTCAACGTGGTGGTCGCGGGCAAGCAGCCGAGCCCGAACTTCCTCACCATCGACGAGGCCATCGCGCATTGCACCAGGGGACTCGGGATCTGGGAGTGGGCAGGTACCGAGACACTCGGTGAGGATCCCGACGTCGTCATCGCAACGGCGGGCGACGTCCCGACCCTGGAAGGCCTTGCCGCGGTCGACCTGCTCAAGCAGAACCTGCCCGGCCTGAAGATCCGCTTCGTCAACGTGGTGGATCTGATGCGGCTGCAGGATGACAAGGAACATCCGCACGGCTTGTCCAACCGCGATTTCGACATGATCTTCACCCGCGACAAGCCGGTGATCTTCGCCTATCACGGCTACCCGTGGCTCATTCACCGGTTGATCTACCGGCGCGCCGGAAGCAACAACGTCCACGTCCGCGGCTACAAGGAAGAGGGCACCACCACCACGCCATTCGACATGGTGATGCTCAACGATCTCGACCGGTTCCATCTGGTGATCGACGTGATCGACCGCGTGCCGTTCCTGCAGTCGAAGTGCGCGACCTTGCGCCAGCGGATGGTCGACATGCGGATCACCGCCCGTGAGTACACCCGCATGGAGGGTGACGACCTGCCGGAGGTACGTGACTGGGTGTGGCCGGACGCGCGCGGTACCGCGGTGGCGACCTCCGTCGCCGCTACCGTCTTCACCGGCGGTGACAACGAGTAGGTCGTCGCGTCCCCAGGCTGCTGTGTTTGACTCGCGCCATGGGAGCTCCCGACGCGTCGGTCGGGCTGCGGATCCTCGTCGCGGTGCCGCTCGGAGTTGGTGCCGCGCTCGTGGTGGGTCTGACGGCCGGATGGCCGTTCGCGCCTGCCGCGGGGTGGATCGTCGCGGCCGTCGCCTATCTGATCTGGACCTGGCTGATCGTCGGGCGCCTCGACGCCGTGCAGACCGCGCGACATGCCACCAGGTACGGCGAAGACGACTCGACGCCGTGGATCATCGACCTCACCGTGCTGATGGCCAGCGTGGCAAGCCTTGGCGGGGTGGGCTACCTGCTGGCCGCGGAATCGACGGGCGAGGTCAGCGCTGCCGTGATCGGGGCGCTGAGCGTGGCCGCGGCCTGGGTGACGGTGCACACCGTGTACATGCTGCGGTACGCCCGGCTGTACTACACCGGCGACGAAGGCGGCATCGACTTCAACGAGAGCGAGGGCTACCGGCCCGACTACGGCGACTTCGCCTACCTGGCGTTCACGCTCGGCATGACCTACCAGGTGTCGGACACCGACCTGACCGACCGACAGATACGGATGGCCGCGCTGCGACATGCGCTGCTGTCGTTCCTGCTCGGCGCCATCGTGTTGGCCATCGTGATCAACCTGGGGGCCAGCCTGATCGGCGCCGGTCACTGAGCAGCGTGCAACGATGAACGCGTGGCCAGTATCGCCGAATGGGTCGAGGGCGCCCGCCCACGCACGCTGCCCAATGCCGTAGCGCCCGTCATCGCAGGCACCGGAGCAGCGGCCTGGCTGGACGCCGCCGTGTGGTGGAAGGCCGTGCTGGCGCTGGTGGTGTCACTGGCGCTGATCGTCGGGGTGAACTACGCCAACGACTACTCCGACGGCATCCGCGGCACCGACGACGTGCGTTCGGGTCCGCTGCGGCTGGTCGGGTCGAAGCTGGCATCGCCACGGGCCGTGTTGACGGCCGCGGTGGTGAGCCTGGCCGTCGGCGCAACGGCGGGACTGGCGCTGGCGATCGTGACCGAACCGTGGCTGATCGCGATCGGCGCGGCCTGCATCGCTGGGGCGTGGCTCTACACCGGCGGCTCGAAGCCGTACGGCTATTCGGGCCTTGGCGAGGTCGCGGTGTTCGTCTTCTTCGGCCTGGTCGCGGTGCTCGGCACGCAGTACACCCAGGCGATGCGGGTCGACTGGGTCGGCGGCGCGCTCGCGGTGGCGACCGGCGCGTTGTCGTCGGCGGTGTTGGTGGCCAACAACCTTCGCGACATTCCGACCGACAAGGAATCCGGCAAGATCACGCTCGCCGTGCGTCTCGGTGACGCCCGCACCCGCCTGCTGTATCAGGTACTGGTCGCGCTGGCGTTCGTGCTGACGCTGGTGCTGATGCTCGCCACCCCTTGGTGCGCAGTGGGTTTCGTGGCGGCGCCCTTGGCGGTGCGGGCGGCCAAGCCGGTGCGCGGCGGCCTCGGCGGCAAGGACCTGATTCCGGTCCTGCGCGACACCGGGTTGACGATGCTGGTGTGGTCGGTCGCGGTGGCGCTGGCGCTAGCCTTCGGTTAGACGACCGAGTCGCGCGTCGAGCGTGGCGTGGAAGTGCCCGATCGCGCTCTCGTGCCTGCCGAACTCGACGAAGTCGTTGGCACCCGCGTGCAATCCTTGTTGCACACCGGCGGACATGGCGTTGTCCTCGAGCGCTCCCTCGGCAAGCAGCCCGCCTCCTCCCCCGGTCGGTGCCCTCCCTTCGGCGACACCTTGGGCGGCCATGCCATAGGTGGTGACCGTGGTGTGGTCGATGTCGATCGGGTCGATCACGACAGCGATGATTTGGTCGGGGAACGTCGCCAGCATCACGTTCGGGAACAGGTGGTAGACGAACGTCACGCGCGCATCGACCGTCCACGTCGCTTCAGGGCGATCGCGAAGGCGTTCAATGTTGCGGTACGGGAACGTGATCCGGCAGTTCGGCCCAAACGGCTCGACGACGTTGAGGTTGTCGTACTGCAGCGGGTAGAACGTCTCACGGTGCGTCGAGCGGATGTGGTAGCCCTCCAGGAATTGCTCGACGAGCACCTTCCAGTTCATCGCCCTGACCGTGGACTGCGTGTAGATCAAGCGCTCGGCGGTCGATAGCTTGTCGCGCCAAGGACTCCCATCGATCAGGCCCTCCGAGGCCGAACCCCGAGCATCCAGCGGATCGATGACGACCAGCCCGTCGACTTCACGGCTGGTGACTTCGACGAGACCGCGCGACGGCACGTCGAGGTCCGGGAATCCGTCGGCGTGCGGGACGTGCGCCAGCGATCCGTCGAGGCGATAGGTCCAGCCGTGGTACCGGCACACCAGCGCACGGGAGCAACCCGACCCCTCGACGAGGGCCATGCCCCGGTGCCGACATGCGTTGCGGAACACGCGCACTCGACGGTCGGTGCCACGGAGTGCGAACAGCGGAACCCCGAACGCGACGCGTTCGACGTGGTCGCCGGGATTCGGGATCGCCGCCGACGGAACGTACACGCTCGGCATGGCACGAAGCAGCTTGAGTTCGTCGGCGAACCGGGCCGGATTGACATAGGCCTCGACCGGTTCTCGCCAGGCGTCGCCCTCGTCGGTCGTGCCCGCGTCGATGTGCGCGAGGACGCGGTGAACGATCTCGACGTCGCTCGCGAGCGACGTCTTCGTTGACGTACTCACCAATTGAGCATCACGCTTTATCGGTCATATGTCAAGATATCTGTGATATGAGTATTTCCTCCCGCGCCGTGCTCGGAAACCGCCCGCTCACCGCGCGTTCCGTCCTCGCCTCCGCCCTACTGGGCGCCGACGAGCCCGTCCTGCCGGTTGCAGGACTGGTGGCCGCGGCGTCACTGTTCGGAATCAGCGCCGGCGCCGCACGCACCTGCCTGTGGCGAATGGTGGCCAACGGCGAACTCACCAGCGACAACGGCTGTTACGCACTCGCAGGGCGCCTGCTCGAACGTCGGCACCGCGTCGACGACGCCGCCCGCCACACCGACGGGGGCCGGTGGAACGGGACGTGGGAGCTCGCCGTCGTGTCACTGGAACGCCGCCCCGCCGCGGACCGTCTCGAACTCCGCAGGGCAGCCATCGCGCTGCACCTCGCCGAGATCAGAGAGGGCGTCTGGATCCGCCCGGACAACCTCGACCCGGAGCGCCTGCCGTCGTCACGAGCCGTGCTCGACGCGCAATGCGTGCACTTTCACGGCGCCGACTCCGACATCACCGTCGATGCCACGAGATCCCTATTCGCCCTGGACAGCTGGGCAGACGAAGCCAGAAGACTCCTCGTCGCGATGAACGACGAGATCGACGCGAAACGTCCCGATACCGACGAGATCGCCCCTCTCACATACCAGTTCGCGCTCTCCATCGCCGTGGTACGCCACTTGCAACTGGACCCGCTACTCCCGGCGGCGCTCATCCCCTCGGACTGGCCCGCCGCCACCCTGCGAAACGCCTACCGCCGCTTCGACGATTCGTTCAAGCGGCACATGGACCACGCGTTCCGGCAGTCTTCGGGGTGACGCCGTGCGCGAACGTCGAGATTTCGGTGACATCGAGCGGATTCGCCGACGAGAAGTCGACGTTCGCGGCTCAGCGGAGCGCGTCCACCAACCGGTCGAGGTCGTCGTCGGTGTTGTAGAGATGGAAGCCAACCCGCACCGCGCCCGCCCGCACCGACGCACGGATGCCCGCGCTGGCCAGCTTGTCGGCCGCGTCCGCGATGGGCAGCGACACGATCGCCGAAACACTTGGCGGCAGATCGAGTTCGGCGCGCAGGCGGTTGGCCAGTCCCACGCAGTGCGACTCGACGGCACTGGCGTCCAGCGATGCCAGCCACGGCATGGTCAGCCCCGACCCGAGCACGCCGAACCACGCAGGCGAGGTGTCGAAGCGACGCGCGTCAGGTGCCAGGCGCAGAGGAAGGCCGTAGATCGTCGACCACGGTTCCTCTGCGGCGTACCAGTTGGCGGCATGCGGCGTCATCAAGCCAGACATCCTGGCGCTCAACGACATCCATGCGGTGCCACGCGGCGCGAGCAGCCACTTGTACACCGCGGCGACACTGACGTCGACCCAGCCGAGATCGAGGTGCTTCCACCCGACGGCCTGGGTCACGTCGATGATCGTCATCGTGTCGGCGCCTGCCAGCCCGGCACGCAACGCATCGATGTCGAGCGCGGCGCCGTTCGCGGATTGCACCAGGCTCGCGAGCACGACGTCGTACTCACCGCCGGTGGCGATCAGCGCATCAGGGGTCAGCTCGGTGAGGACGACCCCACGACTCGCCTGCGCGGCGAACGGGAACGTGGTGCTGGTGAATTCACCGGACAGGGTTGCCACCCTGGCACCGTCGGGAATGGCTGCGGCGACCAGACCCAGCAGGGCCGACACGCTGCCGCCCATCGACACCGATTTCACCGGCACGCCCGCCAAGGCGGCATAGGCAGCACGGCCACGGCGCACCGACTCGTCGAAGCTGGGGACCTGCATGGTGCCGGCTTGCCACTCGGCGATGTGCTCGTGCAGCGCGTCGACCAGAAACGTGGGCGGCAGCCCGTAGGTCGGTGAGTTCAGAAATCCCTCGGCCCCGACGAATTCGGCGCCGAACGCGGAGCGCGGGCTCATTCGGCTGCGGACTCGTCGCCCCGCAACCGGGCGCGGAGCTGATCGCGGTCGGTGCGGCGCCGTTCGTCGAACGCGGCGATGCTGGCCGTGGCACGGCGTCGAAGCGGAGCGAACACCCAGATGCCCAGCGGCAGGGCCAGCACGATGGCGAACAGCAACGCCACCACGAGTGGGAACTCGGCTATCCCGACGAGATGGGCGAGGAAGAAGATCAGCGCCGTCAGCACCGCCGCCAACAACAGGCGAGCCAATGTGTAGACCGCGACGTCGATCAACATCCGGGCGCCAGAACCCCCGGTCGCTTCGCTCTTGCCCGCCGGGCCCTCCGCACTAGACACGGTTCGAGCCTACCGACGGCGCGTATATTCAGATCAAGGAGGTTTTCTGCGTGCAGTATCTGTTCCTCATCATCGTCCTCGCAGGCCTGGCCTACGCGGCGTTTCGTCTGGTGCGGGCCATGGCCGACCGACCCAAGAGCAGGACGATTGGGCCCGACGATGATCCGGACTTCCTCCGTCGGCTCGGCCACGGGGACCCCGACGTCCGCTGAGGCGACTTAGCGGGCTGCCGCCGGAAAACCGTTGGCCACCATCGCGGCGAGTTCGATCAGCGCGTCGCGGGTTTCGGGCTTGAGCCGGTCGAGGCTGATCTCGGCGCCCTCCTCCAGATGCGCATCGAACGGCACCCGCTGCACAGCTCGGCAACGCCGCGAGAAGTGGTCCTCCACCTTGGTCATGTCGACCTTGCCCGAACGGGGCCGTACGGCGTTGATCACCGCGATCGAATTGCGCACCAACTGCTGGTAGCCGTGGGCATCCAGCCAGTCCAGCGTGGCCGAGGCGCTGCGCGCGCCGTCCACCGAACCGGAGCTGATCACGATCAGCACGTCGGCCTTGCTCAGCACCGCCGACATGGCGGAGTGCAACATTCCGGTGCCGCAGTCGGTGAGCACCAGGCTGTAGAAGCGCTCGAGGACTTCGAGCGTGCGTGCGTAGTCGTCGGAGCTGAATGCCTCCGACACCGCGGGATCACTCTCGGAGGCAAGCACTTCCAGCCGGCTCGGGCCTTGCGACGTGTAATGGCGGACGTCGCTGTAGCTGTCGATGCCCTCGGCGTCGCGCAGTAGATGGCGCACCGTCGACGGCGTCTCGAGCGGCACCTTCTGGCTCAGTGTGCCGCGGTCGGGGTTCGCGTCGACGGCGATCACCCGGTCCCCGCGGATGGAGGCGAACGTGGCACCCAGCGTCGCGGTGATGGTGGTCTTGCCGACCCCGCCCTTGAGGGACAACAACGCGATCCGGTAGCACCCTCGCAACGGCCGATCCACCTGCTCGGTCAGGCTCTTGCGCTTGATGGCCTTCGAGCCCTCGCCGAGGTTGATCAGCGTGCCCGACGCGTAGTACACCCAGCGCCGCCAACCCTCCGACGGCACGCGCTTCGGTTGACCGAGCAACGCGACCGTCGACAGATCGAAGTACGGCGCGGGCACGACGGGATCGGTTGCCGAGATCGGCTGCTGCTCGGCCAGCTCCGCGGCGAACACATCCCCGTCGCTTCGCTCGCCCATGATCTGCGCGAGCGGCAGGCCGTGCGGCGGGGTCGGCGCGGTCCACTCCGGGGGCACCGTCTCGGCGGGATCGCTGAACCGCTGCTGTGCTCTGAACACGATCGGCTGTTCGGCCGTGTGGTGGTGCCCCGGCGCAGAAGACAAGGTCAGCCCACCCCGGCGTAGGAGTGCAACCCGGTGGTAACCAGGTTGATGAAGAACAGGTTGAACACCATCGCGACGAAGCCTGCCACGTTGATCCAGGCGGCCTTGCGGTCGCGCCAGCCCGCCGTCGACCTGGCATGCAGATAGGCGGCGTAGACCACCCACGCGATGAACGCCACCGTCTCCTTGGGGTCCCAGCCCCAGTAGCGGCCCCATGCCTCCTCGGCCCAGATCGCGCCGAAGATCACCCCGAAGCCGAAGACGGGGAACCCGAAGATCGTCGCCCGGTAGGCGATGCGGTCCAGCGTCTGGGCGTCGGGCAGCCGCTGCAGGACGCGGGCGAGCGTGCCCTCGCGGTCGGGGGCACCCAACGGCGACATCTTGGCGAGGAACAGGATGCTGGCCACGCCTGCGACGAGGAACACGCCCGAGCCAAGGCTCACCACCGACACGTGGATCGGCAGCCAGTACGACTGCAAGGCGGGCATCACCGGCGCGGCGTTGGCGTAGAGCCATTTCCCCGACACCGTCAGCAGGATCAGCACCGGCACCAGCACGAATGCCCACAACGCCCGGTACTGGGGGCGGCGCAACATGACGGCCGCGGCAACCAGACCGCAGAAGCAGGTCAGGTTGATGAACTCGTACATGTTGCCCCACGGCACCCGCGTGGTCGCGAAACCGCGCAACAGGATGCAGACGCCGAGCATGCCGATCCCGACGTACACCAGCGCCAGCCCGGCCCGCCCGACGCGCTCGTCGACCGGCCGCTTCGGGGCTTCGAGCACTCGCCCCGGCGCATTTGTGTCGGCGGCGGTGGATCCGATGCCTGCCGCCACCAGCTCACGCTGCTCGACCTTGCGGCCGCGGCTGTAGGCGAGCTCGACGGCCAGCAGCAGCAGCGCGACCACCATCACCACGATCGACGTGGTGAAGGCCCAATCGGAGTACCGGGACAGTCCGATGTCGATGTGCTCTGGATTCATCGATCCTCTTCCTTCGCCTCAGCCCGGCCTTCCAACAAACGCCCGGTCATCCGCTCGAACTCGTCGCCCCAGCCGGAGTTGTCGGTGCGGGCGAGGCCGCCCAACTCGACGCTAACCGTACCCGGCCCTGCGGGCTCGATACGAACCCAGATTCGGCGTCGCCGCACCACCAGCGACACCAGCAGACCAGCCATCATCGACATCGCGAACACCAGCACCCACACCTGCGCGGGATCGTGCGAGACCTGCACGTTGACGAACGGCACCGCGCCGTCGAACCGGACCGTGGTGCCGTCGGCCAGCCGGGTGGACTCGCCGGCGCGCAGGTTGACCCTGGCCTCCTTGTTCAGCCGCTTCTGCCCGATGAGGCTCGGGTCGAGGGTGAAGATCGACTGGGGTTTGCCGGTGTCCAGGCCGGTGTCTCCGCGGTAGACGTCGATCGCGACGGCGGGGTCGTTGAGGGCGGGGAAGCTCGACGACAGCAGCTTGCCGTCGAGCTGTTCGGTCGGGGCGAACAACCCCTGCACGGCGATCTGGTTCTTGCGACGTTCGCGTTCGTCGGGGTACGTGCCACCCGGAGGGTCGACGCGGATCACGCCGGACGACAGCAGCGTAAGCGGGTCGTCGGGGCGCCACTGCACGGTCGTGGTGCGGGTCTGGCCGTCGGGGAACGTGACGGTGAAGGTCGGCGCGTAGCCGTGGCCCTGCAGATAGATCCGGTCACCGCCGAGCCGCAGCGGATGGTTGACCTCGAGCTTGTACGGCCGCCAGATGTCGGTGTTCAGGTCCGCCCCAGCCTGGTAGTCGACGTTGGCGGCGAAGCTCAGCGCCTGACCGCTCGGCAGGTACTTCGCGTCGAAGTCGTTGACCCGCAGGCAGATCGGGTGCAGTGACGTGCCGTCCACCGTGTTGCCTGCCCGGAACGAGTCGAACGCGGCAGGGGACGCGGAGCAGAAGCCAGGGCCGCCGTCGGCGATCACGATGACATTGCCCTCGTAGCCGAACATCTTGCCCGCGGCCACCGCGACCAGCAGCCCCAGCAGTGAGAAGTGGAACACGATGTTGCCGAACTCGCGGAAGTAGCCCTTCTCCGCGGATATTTCGATGCTCGTTCCGTCTTGCCGCGTGGTCCTGCGCCACCCGCGCAGCCGCTGCGTCACGTCGGCGACGACGGTGTCGGCGTCGGCAGCCACCACGGCTTCGTGGTGTTTGGGCAGCCGGGCCAGGTTGCGCGGCGCCGCGACGGGCTGCGCGCGCAGGCTGCGGACGTGTTCGGCCAGCCGCGGGGTGAGGCAGCCGACGAGCGAGATGAACAGCAGGGCGTAGATCGCGGTGAACCAGAAGCTGGAGAACACGTCGAACGCCTGCAGCCGATCCAGCCACGGACCGATCACCGAGTGCTCGGCGATGTACTGATCGACCTTGCCCTGGTTCAGGCTGCGCTGCGGCAGCAGTGCGCCGGGGATGGCCCCCAATGCCAGCAGGAACAGCAGCACCAGCGCCGTGCCCATCGACGTCAAGGTGCGCCAGGTGTTCCGCGCGTACGCCCATAGGCGCTTCAGCACCCTCATATCGGCAACCGGATATCGCTGACGAACGCGTCGCGCACCCAGGAGATGAAGTCAGCCCACAACCCGGTCACCAGCGCGGCGCCGACCAGGATCAGCAGCACGCCGCCGAAGATCTGGATGGCCCTGGTGTGGCGGCGCAGCCAGCCCAGACCCTGCACGGCCCGTGCGGACCCGAAGGCCAAGAGCACGAACGGGATTCCCAGCCCCATGCAGTACGCGATGACGAGCACGACACCGCGCGCGACGTTGGCGCCCTCGGTGGCCGACGCGACGGCAATCACCCCGGTCAAGGTGGGGCCGAGGCACGGCGTCCAGCCGAGCGCGAAGACCGCGCCGAGCAGTGGCGCGCCGGCAAGGGTGGACAGCCGCCGCGGCGTGAACCGTGCTTCGCGTTGCAGTGCGGGGACGAGGCCGACGAACACCAGCCCCATCAGGATCGTGACGACGCCGCCGATGCGTTGCAGCAGAAGCTGATTGACGAGCAGCGTGGTGGTCAGCCCCAGCACGGCGACGGTGCCCAGCGCGAAGACCACCGTGAAACCGGCGACGAACAGCGCGGCGGCACCCGCGACCCGCAACCGGGCCGTCCGGATCGCGACGGCGCCAGGCTCCTCCTCCACGCCGACCACCGCCGCCAGATACGACAGATAGCCCGGCACCAGCGGCACCACGCATGGCGACGCGAACGACACCAACCCGGCGAGCACCGAGATGCCCATCGCCACCAGAAGTGGCCCCGCGGCGGCGGTTTCGGCGAAACCCGTCATGCGGGCGTGTCCTTCTCGGCGGCCAGCCGTTCCACGATCGGCTGGAGATCCTCGGCGAGCAGCTCGCGCAGGAACACCGCGGCGACCCGATGCTGACGATCCAGCACCACGGTCGACGGGATGACGGTGGTCGGGTACTTGCCACCGAAGGCGATCATGGTGCGCATCGACGGGTCGTAGATCGACGGATAGGTGACCTTGCGGTCGACGACGAAGTCGACGGCGGACTGGCGGTTGTTGTCGCGTACGTCGATGCCCAGAAACGCGACGCCCTTGGCCTTGGTCGCGTCGTACACCTTCTGCAACTCGCGGGTCTCCGAGCGGCACGGGCCACACCACTGACCCCACACGTTGACGACCACGACGTCGCCCCTGAAGTCGTCGAGCGAAACGGTCTTGGACGGGTCCGTCAGCTCCGGCCCGGAGATCGCCCCTGGGCGGCCACGGCTGGCAGGCGGGTCGTAGAGGATGTCGGTCTTGCCGCCGGGGGCGACGAACTCGAAGGTGCCGCCCTGGGCGACGGCGTCGTCACCGGTGGAGCAACCGGTCAGCAGCACCGCTACCGACACGATCGACATCACCAGCCATCTCACTACAGACCCCACGGCTCCGAATAGCTCCAGCGCGTGAGCTTGTCGCCGGTGAAGGTGAACGACGTGATCGAGGCGAGGTTGCACAACCGGCTGTGCGGCAACGGAAGATGGTGCAGGTGCCGGTCCGTCATCGACCGGCGCAGCGTCTCGACGGGGAGCTGGTGGCTGACGCACACGGCCTGGTGGCCCTCCGCGCGGATACGGGCGCGGTGCAGCGCCGCCTTCATCCGCGCCGCGACCTCGACGTAGGGCTCACCCCACGACGGCTTGCGAGGGTTGCGCAGCAGCGGCCAGTTCCTCGGATCGCGCAACGCCCCGTCGCCCGGCGCGACCTTCTCCCCCTCGAAGTGATTCCACGACTCGATCAGATCGTCGTCGGTGTCGATGGCCAGCCCGTGCGACGCGGCGATCGGCTCTGCGGTCTCCTGCGCGCGCTCCAGCGGGGACGCCACCAGGTAGACGATGTCGTCGTCCGCCAGCCAGTCAGCCGCCGACCGGGCCTGCGCGCGACCACGTTCGGACAGGTGGAAGTCCGGAAGGCGACCGTAGAGGACCTTCTCCGGGTTGTGCACCTCGCCGTGCCGCATCACGTGCACCGTCGTGGTGACCGTCATGCCGGCCTCTCGGCTTCCCCGGCGGCGCGTGCCGCGGCTGGCAGGGCGGCGGCGATGCGGTCGAACGCGTCGTCGTCGAGCGCGGCCGACACGAACCACGCCTCGAACGCGCTGCACGGCGGGTAGACGCCCGCGGCGAGCAGCGAGTGGAAGAACGGTGGGAAGCGCCACGTGTCGGTGGCCTTCGCCGAGGCGAAGTCGGTCACCGGCTCGTCGGAGAAGAACACGCTGAACATGTTCGCCGCGCGTGAAACATGATGCGCGACACCGGCATCGGACAGCGCCCCGGACAGCAGTGCCGACAGTCGGTCGGCGTTGGCGTCCAGCTTGGCGTAGACGGCGTCGTCGGCGGCGCGCAGCGTGGCCAGGCCCGCGGCCATCGCGACCGGGTTACCCGACAGCGTGCCCGCTTGATACACCGGGCCCAGCGGGGCGAGCCTGTCCATCACCTCGGCGCGGCCGCCGAACGCGGCGGCGGGCAGCCCGCCGCTCATCACCTTGCCGAACGTGAACAGGTCCGCTTCGACGGGATCGACGCCGTACCAGCCGGAACGGCTGACCCGGAAACCGGTCATCACCTCGTCGAGGATCAGCAGCGCGCCGTGGTCGGCGGTGATGCGTCGCAGCGCCGCGTTGAAGCCGGGCAGCGGTGGCACCGCACCCATGTTGCCGGGGCTGGCTTCGGTTATGACGCAAGCGATCTCGTCACCGAACTTGGCGAACGCATCCTCGACGGCGGCGACGTCGTTGTACGGCAGCACGATCGTGTCGGCGGCGGTGGCCCCCGTGACACCAGGCGTGGACGGCAGGCCGAGGGTCGCGACACCGGAGCCGGCGTCGGCGAGCAACGCGTCGACGTGGCCGTGATAACAACCGGAGAACTTGATCAGCTTTCCGCGGCCGGTGAACCCGCGGGCCAGGCGCACTGCGCTCATGGTCGCCTCGGTGCCGGAGTTGACCAACCGGACCTTCTGGACGGCGCCGACGCGGCCGATGATCTCGCGGGCCAACTCTGTCTCGGCCGGAGTCGGCGCGCCGAACGAGAGCCCGTCGGCGGCGGCGCGCTGCACGGCCTCGACGACGGCGGGGTGGGCGTGGCCGAGGATCATCGGTCCCCAGGAACACACCAGGTCGACGTAGCGGTTGCCGTCGGCGTCGGTGAGCCAGCAGCCCTTCGCCGAGGTGATGAACCGCGGGGTGCCGCCGACCGCGGCGAACGCCCGGACCGGCGAGTTCACCCCACCTGGGATGACCTCGGCCGCGTCGGCGAACAGCGCAGCGGAGGCCGCAGTGCTAGGCATGGCCACCAGTGTCCCAGCCGG
>Ga0105239_10006498_pt1 | contig 13554 bp, 4 predicted proteins | sample KBSC44metaG_FD_92761 | JGI IMG/M metagenome (GOLD analysis project Ga0105239, IMG submission 92761) | Corn rhizosphere microbial communities from Kellogg Biological Station, Michigan, USA - KBS C4-4 metaG | ecosystem: Host-associated > Plants > Roots > Rhizosphere > Soil | place: Michigan, USA... | reverse complement strand
TCAAGGGGCAGTTCAACGTCGGCGGCGGGGCCTCCATTTCCGCCGGCTCGACGCTGGCGCCCACGACGTTCACCTTCGAGAACGGCCTGTCGCTCACGGGCGGCGGGACGTACAACGCGTTCGTCAGCGGCGCCAACCACTCGCTCCTGGACGTCACCGGCGGCACGCTGTCGGCGACCGGGTCCAACGACATCAAGGTCAGCGGCGCGGGCGTCGCCGTCGGGCAGTACCCGCTGCTCCACTACACCGGCACGCTCGGCGGCGACGGGTTCTCGGCGTTCAACCTCGCCCAGCTCCCGCCCCGCGCGACGGCGGCCCTGGTGAACAACACCGCCGGTCACTCGATCGACCTCAACATCACCGCCATCGACATGCCCAAGTGGACCGGCGCCGTCGACGCCAACTGGGACATCAACTCGACGAGCAACTGGAAGGAAGTGAACAGCGGCAACGTCACCACCTACCTCGAGCCGCTCACGCCCGGTGACGCCGTCCTCTTCGACGACACCGCCGCCGGCAACACCAACGTCGCGCTCAACACCACCGTCAACCCGTCACTGGTCACCGCGAACAACTCCGCCCTCACCTATACGATCAGCGGCGCGGGCAGCATCAACGGCACCGCCAGCCTCGTGAAGAACGGCACGGGTAAGTTCATCCTCGCCAACACCGGTGGCAACAACTACACCGGCCCGACCTTCATCAACGCCGGCACGCTCCAGATCGGCGACGACGCGGGCAACGGCGGGGGCACGGGCGTCGGCCCCGGCGACATCCACATCGGCGCCGGCACCCTCGCCGTCAACCGCAACGACGACGTCGTCCTCCCCAACCTCCTGATCGGAAGCGGCCCCATCCTCAAGCAGGGCACGGGTATCCTGTCCCTGGGGGGAAACAACACGACGTACAACGGCACGATCACCGTCGCCCAGGGCACGCTCCGGGGCAGCGGCATGACCAACTTCGGGTCGACCAACGCCGCCATCGTCGTCCTCGACGGCGCGACGCTCGACACCAACTTCTCCCAGATGGGCGCCAAGACGATCACCGCCCAGGGCAAGGGCGTCGGCGAGAACGGCGCCATCGTGAACAACGGCGGCGGCCAGAATAACACCCTGGAAAGCGTGATCCTCGCCGGCGACACCACCTTCGGGGGCACCGGCCGCTGGGACATCCGAAACCTCGGCAACCTCACCCAGCTCTCGACGACCGGCCACGCCTACAACATCACCAAGGTCGGCAGCAACCAGACCGACCTGGTGGGCGTCACCGTCGACCCGGCGCTGGCGGACATCAACATCAACTCCGGCACCTTCGGCATCGAGGCCGGCACCACCGGCCTGGGCAACCCCAACAACACCGTCACGATCGCCGGCGGCGCCAACTTCCTGATGTTCAACTACGGCACCCTGGACAAGAAATTCGTCAGCAACGGCGGCGCGATCCAGGCGACCAGCGGCGGGAACAACGCCCTGGCCGGTACGATCCTCTTCAACAACGACACGACCGTGCAGGTGAACTCGGGTGTCACGCTCACCCTCAATAACCTCGTCAGCGGGGCCGGCGGGCTGAACAAGACGCAGGCCGGCACCCTCAACCTCGTCAACCCCGCCAATACCTTCGGCGGCGCCGTCGCCCTCGCCGGCACCGTGACCGCCACCGGCCTGGCGAACGGCGGACTGGCGAGCAGCATCGGCCAGTCGGGCGCCGACGCGTCGAACCTCACCCTCAACGCGAGCAATTTGCGTTATATCGGTTCGGCCACCGCGACGACCGACCGCGCCTTCACGATCACGGGCAACTCGACGTTCGACGCGTCGGGCACGGCCCCGACGGCGACGGTCGCGTTCACCAATCCCGCGCCGGTTACCTTCAGCAACCCGGGCACCAACCCCGCCGTGCTGACGCTCACGGGTTCCAACGCGGGCCTCAACGTCTTCGCCCCGTCGCTGTCCGACGCGGTCTCCAGCGGCACCGGTGTCGCCGGCCCGCTCGCCTTGACCAAGTCCGGCTTCGGCACCTGGGTGCTCCCCACCGCCAACACGTTCACGGGCAACGTGACGGTCAGCGGCGGCGTGCTCCGCGTCCGCAACGCCTCGGCCCTTGGCTTGAACAACCTGGTCACCGTCAGCGACGTCACCGCCAACGTCAACCCGGCGTCGGTCATCTTCGACGACCCGACCGGCGTCACCGTCGCCAATAACTTCAAGACCACCGGCGGCGGCGGCGGCGGCGTCAATCCCGACGGGCCCGGTGTCATCCGCGCCGCGACGGGCAACAACGTCCTCACCGGCAACATCCTCATGACCAGCGGCGGCGGCTTCAGCACCTACACCGCCGACGCCAACGCCACCCTCAACTTCGCCGGCACCATCACCAACGACACCGCCCGCACCCTCTACGTCGGTGGCAACGGCACCGTCGTCATCAGCGGCGCGCTGAACGACGGCACCGGCGCCTCGTCGCTCGAAAAACGCGGGAACGGCACGACGCTCGTCTCCAGCACGTCGAGCGGGTACACCGGCTCGACCGTCGTCAACTCGGGCACGCTCCGCGTCACCGGGTCGATCGCCACCAGCTCGGGCGTGACCACGCAGAACACCGGCACGTTCGAAGCGGCGACCGCGCAGGTCGTCAAGACCCTGACGGCGACCGGCGGACAGACCCGCGTCTCCAGCCCGACGGGCGGGCCGAAGTTCGCCCTGACCGTCGGCGACGGCAACGCGTCCACCAGTCCCGTCACGGTCACCGGCGGCAAGGTCGACCTGACCACCAACGGCCTGATCGTCCGCGTCGCCGGCGGCAACGAGACCGCGGCGCTCACCACGGTCCGCGGCCAGATCATCGCCGGTTACAACGGCGGCGACTGGGGCGGCAACGGCATCGTCACGTCCAACGCCGCCAACGACCACTCGAAGGGCGTCGGTTACGCCCTGTCGACCGAGCTCCCCGCCGAGGCGAACGGCGTCTTCCTGGACACGCCGGTCGACTCGTCGTCGGTCGTCGCCCGCTACACGCTCATGGGCGACGCGACGCTCAACGGCACGGTCGATTTCAATGACCTGGTGAAGCTCGCCCAGAACTACAACACGACCGTGTCGGCGACGACCGAATCGTGGTGGACGCACGGCGACTTCACCTACGACGGCATCGTCGACTTCAACGACCTCGTGAAGCTCGCGCAGAACTACAACACCGCGCTACCGGCAGCGGGCAGCATCCCCGGCGCGTCGGCCGCGTTCGAGGCCGACGTCGCCCGCGCCTTCGCCAGCGTCCCCGAACCGTCGGCCCTCGCCCTCGCCGCGATCGCCGGGTGCGCCCTGGCCGCCAAGCGCCGCCGTCGCCAGCAGGCGTAAGCCCGCGGCGCGACAAGTCGTTCGCCAAAGCAATCGGCGGCAGGGCCTCAGGTCCTGCCGCCTGTTCGTTACGGCTACCCGGTGGCGGGAACCGCCGCCAGCGCCGCGTCCAGATCGGCGACGTCCGCGAACCGGTCCTCCGGCCGTTTCGCCAGGCACCGCAGGACGGCGCGTTCCAATTCGTCCGGCAGGTCCGGGCGAAACTCCGCAAGCGGGCGCACGCTCTGATGGGCGTGGGCGAAGAGCACCTGGATCGGCCCGTCGCCGGTGAACGGCGGGCGGCCCGTCAGCATGAAGTACGCCAGCGCGCCGACCGCGTACAGGTCGCTCCGCGCGTCCACGGCGTGCGAGCCGGTCGCCTGCTCCGGGGCCATGTAGTCCGGCGTGCCCAGCGCCAGGTCGATCGCGGTCAGCGCCGTCTGTGCCGCCGGCGCCGCCGGTGACGTCTCCCGCACCAGCCCGAAGTCGAGCAGCTTTACGCAGTCGGAAACCCCACCGACGCGGCAGACGATCACGTTGCCCGGCTTGATGTCGCGGTGAACCATGCCCGCCCCGTGCGCCTCACGCAGCGCGGCGCAGACTTGCCGGAGCAGGTGCACCACGCGGCCGACCGGTAGCGGCCCGCCGCGCCGGACGACTTCGTCAAGGTTCGGGCCGTCGAGGTATTCCATCACGTAGTAAAACGTGCCGTCGTCGGCGTGGCCGTAATCGTAGATCTCGACCGTGTTGGGGTGGGTCAGGCGCGCGGTCGCCTGCACCTCGCGCTCGAAGCGGCGCAGCACGCCCGAATCGCCGGCGCGCTCGGGCCGGATCACCTTGACCGCGCACGGGCGTTTGAGCAGGCGGTGTTCGGCGAGGTAGACCTCCCCCATGCCGCCCCGTCCGATCCGCCGCGTCAGCCGGTATTGCCCCAGTTGTCGCGCCTCCACCGCCTGCCGCTGGAGGGTGCTGATTCGGAACGACCCGAAGACGGCGATCGAGCAAGCCAGGAGCAACCCGATCGTGGTGACGGCCATGACGACCGGAAGCTGCGAGCGGACGCCGGCGTGGTGAAGGCCGACGTAGAGGTTGATCGCCAGCGGCACGGCCGACATCGCCGCGACCACGCCGACGCACCGCCGCCACGTGTTGGGGATGTACACGCCGTAGGAGATGATCGTGAGCAGGACGTACAAGTTGCTCAGGAGGGTCGCGTGTTCGACGCGCAGGCGGAGGTACGCCGGATCAGCGGACGCCGTCGGCACGGCGCTCAGGGCCGCGTACCGGTAGTACCCGCCGTACGCCACCATCACGCCGACGAGGATCAGCTCGACCGTCCGCAGCGCGCCGCCGGACAAGTCGCGCCGCCGCCAGAGCAGGACGGCGGCGGCAACGGACAACGCCAGCGCGGCGATCATGATGCGCGCCCCGACCGCCTGCGTCTGTGCCGTGACCGAATCGTTCAGCCCGCGAGCCTGCATCAACAGGAACCAGGCCCAAGTCACCGTCCCCACCCACGCCACGGCGCGCAGCCGGCGCCAGAGTAAGTCGCGCACCTCTTCGCGAAGTCGCGACCCCGCGCCGGATAATCGCGGGTTGAGCGACAAGGTGTCGGCCGGCGGTGGTGGTGCGGCGGCGGCGGCGGGAACGCGAATCGCGACCGGTGGCGGAAGCACGCGGGTTTCCCCCGCCGGCGTCGGCGCTACCGCGCCCGCCGCCAGGTGCAGCGCCGATAGCAGCGGATCGTCTTCGGTTGTCTCGCTCGCGGCCAGGCGGCGCTGGCAATCCGCGCATCCCTCCAGGTGCGCCGCGATGCGTGCCACGGCCTGGCTGGGCATGTCGCCGACGGCAAATGCGCTCAGCTCGTCGTCGGTGGCACACGTCCGGTCGGTCATGTGTACTTCTCACAATCTTGTGACAACCCGGCGCGCGGACGCTTGGTGTTCGGCTCGCCCTGTTAGTTTCCCTCTCCGCAACGAATTCTGTTACGATTCTGCCGAAGACATTTCGGGGATTCAATTGGGCCCCGCGGTTTCACACGCACGTCATCGATGGCAGCCGACGAACAGGTGACATCCCTTTCGCTCCTCCAGCGCGCCCGCGTGCGCGACGATCTCGCCTGGGCTAAGCTGGTCTCGCTGTACGAGCCCCTCGTCCTGCAATGGTGCCGGCGCGGCGGCACGCTCGGCGCGGAGGCGCACGACGTCGCGCAAGAGGTGTTCCTGGCGGCGGCGACCGGGTTGGCGACGTTCGAGCGCGCGCGTGCCGGTAGCTTTCGCGCCTGGCTCCGCGGCATCGCACGGCACAAGTTGCTGGACCACTATCGGCGGCGCGCGCGTCAACCCGCCACCGCGTCGGGTGGCACCGACGCCATGCAGCGCATTCACGAACTGCCCGCCGAGCCGACCCCGGACGAGGAAGCCACCGAGGTCGGCGGGCTTTACCGCCGGGCCCTGGACCTGGTGCGTCCGGAGTTCGAAACCCGCACGTGGGACGCGTTTTGGCGCAGCGCCATCGACCGCCACGACACGGGCGCGATCGCCGCGGACTTACGGATGACGGCGGTCGCCGTCCGCATCGCTAAGTCCCGCGTTTTGTCGAGGTTACGCGAAGAGGCGGGGGAGCTCATCGCGTAGCTGAAAAGAGGTGAAACACCACGGGCGATATCTTTTGTGGCCGGTTTACCTTCGGCCCGGAAATTAGATGGAGATAATCATGCGAAACGGATTATGTAGTGGCGAAGGGCGTCGTCCAGGACAATTGGCGTTGGCGTGCGTCGCCGGAATTGCAATGACAGCGCCGCGAGCGTCGGCGGCTCAAAGGACCTGGCTGCCGTCCAATGGCGCCTTCGGTCTGGGCTTCTTCTGGGCCGAGGGTGTGTCGCCCGGCCCGTCCGATACCGCCCTCTTCGATACCGGCCAAACCGCCTACAGCGTCGGCTTCTCCCTCGGCGACGCCGCGACCAGCCAACTCGCCGTCCTCGACGCACACCCGCAATTCTCCCTCAGCGGACACACGTACGTCGTCTCGGACTCCACCTCGGTCGGCTATAACCCCGGCGAACTCGGCCAACTCGACCTGGTCGGCCCGGGCACCTTGAACGGCGGCTACATGACGCTCGGGCAGTTTGCCCGATCCGAGGGACGTGTCACTCTCAATTCCTCCGCCTTACTCAAGGCCAGCACCCTGAACCTGGGCAGCAGCGGCGACGGGTCGCTCACGGTTAATTCCGGCGCCCGCGTGGAGGCCGGATTCATTGGACTGGGAGGCGCCTACGGCTCAACGGGAAGCCTGGTCGTCTCCGGGGCCAACGCCACCGCCGACGCCAGCATCGTCACGATCGGGCTGGGGGGCGCCGGTGTCGCCACCGCGTCCGGCGGGGCCGTCGTCACCAGCGGCGCCGGCCCCGAGCAAGACACCACGCTCGGTTACAACTCCGGCGCCGACGGTCTGCTCAGCGTCATCGGCACGGGCACGCAGTGGAACACCCGCCTCCTGCGAGTCGGCCTGAGCGGGCGCGGCGAGGTCGACATCGACAACGGCGCCCGCGTCTCCGGCGGCATCCTCTCCATCGCCCAAGACGCCACCGCCCGCGGCGTCGTCACGGTCCGCGGCGCCGGCTCCTCCTTGGTCGTCACCAACGCCACTCAAGGTGCGGGCTACGCCGAGGTCAACATCGAGGCCGGCGCCACCGCCACCCTCAGCGGCGGCGCAACCGGCAAGTACCAGATCCCCAACACCAACCTCAACGGCGGCACGCTCACCGTGACCAACCTCGCCACCCCCATCCACTTCAACGCCGGCACACTCCAGGTCACCGGCTCGACCGGTCTGGCGATCGGCACGGCCGCCGTCACCGGACAGTCCGCCGTCAACGCCGACTTCGCCGTTCCCGCCACCGGAACGCTCCAGGTTTCCGGCCAACTCAACGTCGGCGCCAACCGCCGGTTATCGGTCGGCGGCGGCGGCACGATCGAGGTGGGCGCCGCCGCCACCGACGTCAGCGCCAACGCCGGCACGCTCGACGTCATCCGCGGAACGCTTCTCGCGCACAACGCCTTCGTGAACCAGGCCGGCGGAACACTCACGGTCGTCGGCTCGAACCTCGTCACGTTTCAGGCAGGCCTGCAGAACTCAGGGAGCGTGACCCTCGCCGGCGTCGGAGTCGCCGGCGCGGTAACCAATGCCGCCACGGGCACCATCTACGTCGCCGACACCGCCACGTTCGGCGGCAAGGTGACCAATAACGGCACGATCGCCGCCGCCGGCAGCGTGTCGTTCAACGGCGGACTGACCAACAACGGCGCGATCAACGTCACCGGCACGCAGAATGCCGCCTCGCCGTCGTCGGCGTCGTTCGTCACGACCGGCGGCGTGGACGGCGCGGGCAGCCTGACCGTCGGCACCGGCGCCGCGGCGGCAACGGCATACGTCAAACAACAATCGCTCCACGTCACCGACCGGGGTGGCCTCTACCTCCTGGCGTCGGCGACGCCGACCGCGAGCGTGGTGAAAAGCCTGCAAATCGACGCCGGCGGCAAGATCGACCTCGCCGACAACTCGTTGATCGTCGATTACAACGCGGGCGCCTCCCCCCTCCCGGCGGTTCGCGCCGCCGTGCTCGCCAAGTCGATCACGTCATCCGCGCTGACCTCCCGGAGCGCGATCGGTTACGCCGAGGCCACCGACGTTCCGGTCACCTCGCGCCAGGGCGCCGACGACGGCGCCGTCATCGTCCGCCAGACCCTGGCCGGCGACGCCAATTTGGACGGCGCCGTGGACTTCAACGACTTGGTCCGACTCGCCCAGAGCTACAACACGCAGGTTTCGACGGCCACGGATAGCTGGTGGGCGCACGGCGATTTCACCGGCGACGGCGTGAATGATTTCAATGACCTGGTGAAGTTGGCACAGAATTACAATACGTCCCTCGGCGCCGCGACCGCGATTCCCGGCGCAACTGTCGCGTTCGAGTCGGATCTCGGCCGGGCGTTTGCCAGCGTGCCCGAGCCATCGTTTGCGGGGATCGCTGGTGTGGCCACACTCTGCGGTCTTTCGGTCCGCCGGCGACGCGGTCGAAGCCTTATGTAGCGCGCACCGCTCGCGCAGCAAACTGATCCATACGACCCGCGCAGATTGCCTGATCGCGCGGGCGTTTGTTTCTTGTGAAGGATCTCAATCCGCCTACGAAAAAACTCATTGCCAAGCCCAGCGGTTTTCCCTCTAATCGCCAACGGTCAATCGTTCCCACCATGTCGAGCGGAGGATAAAGATGGGTAAGATTTCACAAAAGATCGCGGCCACCTTGCGCGGGCGTCGCGCACTTCTGGCGGCCGTCGCGGCGACGATCGGCATGGCGGGCAACTCCACCAACGCCGGACTCACGCACCGTTACAGTTTCAACGACGACACCGCCAACGACTCCGTCGGCGGCGCCAACGGGACGCTGGTCAACCAGAACGGCAACGGCAGCATCAGTGGCGGCCAGGTAAACTTCGGTAACAGCGGCACGAGCAACGACGTGCTGGCCAACAACTACGTTGACCTGCCCAACAACATCGCCAAGACCGCCAACTTCACCGTCGAGGGATGGGCGACATGGGGCGGGGGGGGCGACTGGCAGCGCCTGTTCGACTTCGGCACCAACACCTCCGGGGAAGAACTACCCGGCGCGACGACCACCGGCTACACCGGCACGAATTACTTCCTCCTTACCCCCCGCAGCGGCAACGACGCGGGCAACGGCCGCCTCAACAACTACAACGGCGAAATCAATCAGAACGGCTCGGCCTTCGTCAATGCCCGCAACGCCTCTAACCAGGCGTTCGACTTCGGCGCCAACAGCGGCGAGCACATGTTCGCCCTCACTTACGACTCGACCGCCAAGACGCTGTCCATGTATTACGACGGGTCGCTGGTCGGGCAGACGGCCAACGTGACCAAGGACATCACCTCGATCGACCAGGTCAACATGTGGCTCGGGCGTTCGAACTGGCAGGGCGACCCGTTCTACAACGGGTCGATCAACGAATTCCGCATCTACGACAACGCCCTGACCGCCGGACAGATCGGCGCCGACGCCGGCTTCGGCCCCGACTCCTTAGGGGCGAGCGGCACCAACGTCTGGCAGACCGCCGGCACCGGTAACTTCTCCAACAGCCCGAGTTGGAGCCTGGCGCACGTCCCGACGTCGACCGAGAAGGCGACGATCCCCAACGGCGCGACGGTCAACGTCAACTCCGACGTGGGCACCAACGCCGTCGTGCAGATCACCAACGGCACCCTCGCCTTCGCCGCCGGCGGCGCACTCGTCAGCAACATCGACCTCGCCCCCGCCAGCGGTCCCGGCACCGCGACCCTCAACCTGAACGGCGGCACCCTCTCCGTCGGGCAGATCACCGTCGACAACGGCACGACCGGCGGCACCGCCGCCAAGGGCGTCAACTTCAACGGCGGCACGCTCGTCAGCACCCGCAGCTTCACCCTCGCCGGCACCAACCTGACGTCGTCCGTCGGCGCCGCGGGCGCGACCTTCGACACCCAGAACAACAGCGTCGTCACCTGGGGCACCGCCCTGACCCCGACCGCCGCCGGCGCCAGCCTCTTCAAGCAGGGCAACGGCTCACTGATCCTCCAGTCCGGCGGGTTCGTCGGGAACGTGCAGGTCCGCGGCGGCCTGCTCTCCGCCGCCGGCAACCTCGGAACCGCGTCGGCCACCCTCCAACTGGGCGATACCAACTTTGGCGGCGGGGACAACGCCACCCTCGCCTTCAGCGCGCCGGCGACACTCTTGTCGGCGCTGACGGTCGGCTCGGCCGGCAGCGGTGGCGTTTACGCCCTCAACGTCTCCGCCAACGCCGCCGTCAGCATCCCACGCCAAGTCCTGCTGAACCAGCCTCTGACCATCAACACCGCCGCCACCACCGGCACCAACGGTCTGGCGTTCACCGGCGGCATCAAGGCCAACAACGCCGGCGAACAAACACTCACCTTCAACAACGCCGGCACCGTCACGGTCAGCACCGCCGGCATCTCCGACGGCAACGGCGGCACCATCTCGATCATCAAGAACAACGGCGGCGTGACCTTTTTCAACGCCGCCAACACCTACTCCGGCAACACCACAATCAACGGCGGCGGCATCCTCTTCGCCGCCCCCAACACCATCGGCGGCACCGGGCAGAGCGTCCTGGTCAACTCGGGCGGTGTCGCCGCCGCGGGCCCGACCTACACCAACCTCATGACGACGTTCTTCAACCGGATCGACCCCAACTCGGCCGGCGTGCTCGCGATCACCGCCAATTCCGCCGAAAACATCGACTTCAGCGCCCTGGGCTTCGGCGCCGCCTCCTTCGGCGCCGGCACCAACGTCACCTACACCGGCATCTTCACCCCCGCCAACAACACCTACATGCTCGGCGGTGGCGGCGGCACCCTCACCCTCCCCAACACCAACGCCATCACCGGTAGCGCCAGCCTCATCGCCGGTGGGGCGGGCGGTGGCGCCGTCGTGCTCGGGTCAACCAACGATTTCACCGGCAGCGTCACCATCCGCAACAACACCGCCCTTTCCATCAGCAATCCCGCCTCCATCGGCACCGGCCAGGACCCCATCTCCTTCAACGGCGGGATCCTCCAGATCACCGGCACCACCCCCTTCACCCTCAGCCGCCCCCTCACCATCGGCCTGGGCGGGGGCACCGTCCGCGTCGACAACGCCGCCGGCGCGACCCTGACCGGTGGCTTCACCAACGCCAACGCCGGTGGCAACAACGCCTTCTTCAAGACCGGCCTGGGCAACCTGACCCTCACCGGCAACAACGACAACGGCAGCAACTCCATCTTCGTCAACCAGGGCACGCTGACCGTCGGCCAGGACACCACCGTCACCTCCAGCAACTACAACTCGATCGGCCAGATCAACAACGACAACGGCACCCTGGTCCTCCAGAACAACGCCCAGTACACCGTCAACGGCGACTTCAACATCGGCGACGTCAACTTCGCCAAGGGCACCCTCGTCATCAAGGACACCGCCCAGGTCAACGCCACCACCTTCTACGTCGGTAAATTCAACAGCACCCAGGGCGTGGGCGTCCAGACCGGCGGCAGCATCTCCTCCCTCACCGGCAACGGCGATTGGCGCATCGGCGGCGGCGGCGGCACCGCCGACGCCGCCTCCGTCGGCACCTACGACCTCTCCGCCGGCACCTTCTCCACCACCGGCAACTTCCAGATCGGCGCGTTCGGCACCGGCGGCATGACCATCACCGGCACCGGCGCCGCGTCCTCGGGCACTTTCCCGGTCGTCGGACGATTTGCGGGCGGGTTCGGCGTCCTCACCGTCAACGGCGGCTCGTTCTCCCAACTCGGCGCCGGACAGTTCATGATCGTCGGCGAACAGGGTTACGGCATCCTCAACGTCGGCGGCAACGGCGCCGGCTCCGGCGGCCTGGTCGACATCACCGGCGCACGCCTCCGCATCGGGCACACCAACAGCGGCACCGGCGTGGTCAACCTCGGCTCGGGCGGCACCATCGCCGCCGCCACCGTCGACACCGCCGCCGGCTCCGTCGGCACCCTCAACTTCCACGGCGGCACGCTACAGGCCAAGGCCGCCTCCGCCACGTTCGTCAGCACCACCAGCGCATTGGTCTGGCCCGAGGGCGGCACGATCGACAGCAACGGCAACGACGTCACGATCGCCCAGGCGCTCGCGGCCCCCACCGGCTCGGGCGTCACCTCCATCGCCGTCGCCAACGCCGGCACCGCCTACGTCGGTACGCCCGTCGTCAGGATCACCGGCGGCGGTGGCAGCGGCGCCAGCGCCATCCCCATCCTCAGCAACGGCACCCTCACCGGCTTCAAGGTCACCAACCCCGGCACCGGCTACACGTCGGCGCCGACCGTCCAGATCCTGGGCGGGGGCGGCACCAACGCCGCCGCGGGCGCCGTCGCCATCGGCGCCAACGCGTCGGGCGGCATCACCAAGATCGGCAGCGGCGTCCTCACCCTCTCCGCCGCCAACACCTACACCGGCGACACCATCGTCAACGGCGGCGCCGTCAAAGTCACCGGCTCGCTGGCGGGCGGCGTGGTCGTCAACACCACCGGAACCTTCGACGCCGCCGCCCCGCAGACCGTCAAGACCCTCACCGTCAACGCGGGCGGCCTGACCACCGTCTCCGGCGGCACGCTCAAGGTCGGCAATAACGCCACCGCCACCCCGCTGATCACCGCCGGAAACGGCAGGGTCGACCTCATGAGCAACGCCCTGGTCGTCGACCACGGCGCCGGCAACGACACCGCCTCGCTCAAGTCCGTCCGACAGCAGATCGTCAGCGGCTTCCACGGCGGCGACTGGGCCGGCCCGGGCATCGCCTCGTCCACCATCACCGGCGGCCGGGGCATCGGTTACGCCCTCGCCAGCGAAGTCCTGCCGTTCGCCAACGGCGCGACCACCGACACGTTCCGCGGCGCGACCGTCGACAAGACCTCCGTCGTCGCCCGCACGACACTGCTCGGCGACGCCACCGTGGACGGCACCGTCGACTTCAACGACCTCGTGAAGCTGGCGCAGAACTACAACACCACCGTCTCCACCACGACCGAATCCTGGTGGACGCACGGCGACTTCACCTACGACGGGATCACCGATTTCAACGACCTCGTAAAGCTCGCCCAGAACTACAACACCTCCCTCCCCGCCGCCGGCAGCATCCCCGGCGCGTCCGCCGTCTTCGAGGCCGACATGGCCCGCGCCTTCGCCAGCGTCCCCGAACCGTCGGCCCTCGCCCTCGCCGCGATCGCCGGGTGCGCCCTGGCCGCCAAGCGCCGCCGCCGCAAGGCCTAGTCGCGGCGCACGTTGACCAAGTTTAGCCGGCCCGCTTGCGGGCCGTGTCCATGCCGTTTGGATAGTTCGACCGATTCGGGACTCGGGAACCCAGCGCGGTTCTCGAGTCTTTTTCTTAGCACGCAGCGCCCCCGCGTGTAGAATACGTGCAACGATCGTCCAAGCGACCATGACGCGCACACCCAAACCCAAGCGGCACGCCGTCCCCTCCGCCGCAGAACCGGCCACCGCCCGCCGCCGCCCGCGCCGCAAGCGCGTCGCCCTCATCATCGAAACCTCCAACGAGTACGCCCGCGGCCTCCTCCACGGCATCCGCGCATACATCCGCGAGCACGAGCACTGGGACATCGACCTCGACGAGCGCCG
>Ga0105239_10006497_pt1 | contig 13557 bp, 10 predicted proteins | sample KBSC44metaG_FD_92761 | JGI IMG/M metagenome (GOLD analysis project Ga0105239, IMG submission 92761) | Corn rhizosphere microbial communities from Kellogg Biological Station, Michigan, USA - KBS C4-4 metaG | ecosystem: Host-associated > Plants > Roots > Rhizosphere > Soil | place: Michigan, USA... | reverse complement strand
TTTGGTAACTGCTTCAATAAAAGAATCGAGGGAAGCGTTAGCCTGAGTTTTTGTAATGCCTGCATCATCGGCGATCTTTGCGATCAATTCAGCTTTGTTCATAGTGTAATTTTTTTATTTAATAAGCAGCAACAAATATACCCGCTTTTTTTATCCAACAAAATTTTTTTGCTTTCCACGCACCTCGCCGTAAACCGCGTCGGGTAAGGCTTAGCGGGCTCACGCATTCGTAAAAGTCCGATGTGAAGGTTACGTTAGTATGCTGAAACGCAGCACTGTAGCGGGTTTCGGCTGAAAACCTTAACTGGCAAGGATTTGAAAGAATTTATAATATTTCCCGATTCTATTACCACACCATAATTCTTTTCCACAAATAGTGCACAGAATGTTAATTTTTTATTTTCTTCTTACACCGATTCGAGCAACGTTCTGAACGAGATAAACCCGTTGCCCCATTTCTCATATCCCTGTTGCTGCAAGGCCGATGCGAATTCTATCACGAATTGATGATACCGGTCCAGCGAGCTGGTGAAGAACTGCGCGACAAAGGTCGGCCCCTCTTCCTCATCCTGCTCAAGCAGCCGGTAGAACTGATAGTCGTCGAACAGCTGTGTCGCCATTATGGCCGGTATCTGCTGCTCCAGCTGCCAGGTCACCCAGCCCTCCAGAATATCCCATCTAACCTTGCTTGTAACGTTATAGACGATCATTGTTCTCTTTTTTACCAATGGCCCTCACCATTTCGACGGAAAAATACAACAAGAATAGCAAGACCAGCGCGAGCGCCGAAAAAGCCCGTGCCGCTTTATTTTAGGGCCAGCTCCACATAGAGGGGACAGTGGTCGCTCTGTTTGACGTCGGGATAGATATCCGCGCCCAGAAGGCGGCCCCGCAGCGGCTCGGTGACACTGATATAATCGATCCGCCAGCCCTTATTCTGCTCGCGGACGCTGGGGAAACGCTGGCTCCACCAGCTATAACGGTGAGGCTCATTATGAAAATGCCGAAAACTGTCGATCCAGCCACTGCCCAGGAACTTGTCCATCCATGCCCTCTCCTCCGGAAGGAAACCGGAATTGTTCTTATTCCCCTTCGGATCGTGTATGTCGATCTCCCTGTGCGCGATATTGTAGTCGCCGACCAGCACGAGCCTCGGATATTTCTCCTTCAGCTTCTCGAGGTACGCATGCATCTCATCCAGCCATATGTACTTATACTGCTGACGCTCGTCTCCCGACGTCCCCGAAGGGAAATAGGCGTTGATCAGCCGTATATCGCCGAGATCCAGCTGGATCACCCGCCCCTCGTCGTCACTCATCTGGTGTCCCGTGCCGTACTCGACATGGTCCGCCTTTATCTTGCTGAATACCGCCACACCGCTGTAGCCCTTCTTTTGCGCGGGAAACCAATAGTCGTGGAAACCCATCTCGGTGAATTGGGCATGCGCGACATTGTCTCTATGTGCCTTGGTCTCCTGGATACAGACGATATCCGCCGGGTCTGTTTTCAGCCATTCCACCAATCCTTTGTTCATGGCGGCGCGGAGCCCGTTGACGTTATAGCTTACGATTCGTAATGATGACATAATCCTTAAATTTGAACCCGCGCCTCGCAGGGAAAACTGCGGAATTACTGCACGAGGGCCCGCAAATTAGGAAAAATGTCATTATGGAAAAATTAGACCGGATCATCCCCGCCAGCCCGAAAGACGCCCAGTTCCTCGAAGGCCCCAAGAGCCGCGGCTATGAGTTCAGCTTTGCCTGGAAGGTCTTCCGCGAGTTCATAAAAGGCTTCCGCACGCTGCATTTTGTAGGGCCATGCGTCACGGTGTTCGGCTCAGCCCGTTTTAAGGAAGACCACCCCCATTATCAAAGTGCACGTGAAATGGGGCGCCAGATCGCGGCGTTGGGACTCACAACGATGACAGGGGGAGGGCCGGGAACAATGGAAGCCGCCAACCGCGGCGCCTTCGAGCAGGGTGGGACCTCTGTCGGCTGTAATATCAAGCTCCCTTTCGAGCAGAGGCCCAACCCCTACGTCCAGACATCGATCACCTTCAATCACTTCTTCGTCCGTAAGGTGATGCTGGTAAAATATTCCTATGCCTTCGTCATCATGCCCGGCGGCTTTGGCACCATGGACGAATTTTTCGAAACCCTGACCCTCGTCCAGACAAAAACGCTGGTCCGCTTCCCGATCGTGCTCTTTGGAAAAGAATATTATCAGCCCCTCTTTGACTATATGGAATATATGGCCCAGCAAGGCACCATCTCAAAGGAAGATCTGGCCCTGGTCCTGCTGACCGACAGCGTCGCCGATGCCGCATCGCATATCGATACATTCATCAAAACGAATTACCGGGAGACGCCGCGCCGCAAAAGAAAATGGTGGTTGTTCGAGAAGTACAAACCTTATAAGACGGCATGAACCATTTGAACCGCCGCCGGGGACCGACGTGAACCATGTGAACCGCGCAGCCCAGGAGGCGTGAACCGCACAACCCGCGGGCCTGAACCGCGGAGCCCCGCGGGCACCCTCTACCTCCACCAGGGGCATGTCGTCGGGATCGTCACCCCAAGGCTGAGGATCATTTCATAGGTCCCGAAAGCCTGACGCGCCTTGCCTTCATAGATATGCAACCCCGAATATCGGGCATAGTCGAGCTTGTTGGAATACTCGAGATAGAAAGCATTAAAGAAGGTAGCCCGCAACACACCCTCGAAGCCGGTGTTCCATCCACCAAGCTGGAAGCCGGGTTTGTTTTCCTTGCCGAACAATTCGTTCTGCGTATGAGGGATGACAGGCCCGACGCCAAACTTCGCATAGCCATCAATCTTTACCTTTTCGTCGCGGGTGGCCAGCAGGTGCCAGCGCTTGGTGACATTGAACAGCAGGAAATTAGCTCCGTTGTTGAGATAATAGTAGAAGCCATTGCCCTCGTTGAAGGCGACCGAGGTATCTACGGGATGATTGTTCATTACACCCTTTATCCGCACGTCCTGGTCCTGGATGATATATTTGGTGTGATCGAAGTTGATCTCAAAACCCCATCCCCTTTTCTCGTCCAGCAAAAAGCCGAGCCGGTAGTTATACTGTGGGATGCTCACCGCTTTATTAAAGATGCCGTCGTCCCAGCCCGGGTGGTCGTGGGATTTGACGTGCTCCATCGTATAGTCATTCCCAAGAGATGGCTGAGAGATATGCACGCTGCTATGCGTATACCACTCCTTGTTATATCCCCAGGAGACGTACACTTCTTTAATGATCTTCTTCTTTTTCTTGGGAGGCTCATTTTGTGCAAACGCAACGGCGGGTATGCAGAATGTCAACGCCAGACCTGCGATAATTCCACTAAGATTCTTTCTCATAGCTGAAAACACTTCCTATTGCTGTTAGTAAAATCCAATCTCTCAATAAAGCCAATTCACAACAACAAAAATAGCCCAATTTTATCAAACATCGTATTCCAGCACCGGCCTGAGCCACTTTTCCGCCTCTTCGAGTGACATCCCTTTCCGGCTGGCATAGTCGATGACCTGGTCTTTTTCGATCTTACCTACCCCAAAATACTTACTCTCGGGGTGGGCGAGATACCAACCACTGACGGAAGATGCCGGATACATAGCCAAAGACTCCGTCAGGATAGTTCCCGCCTGGTTGGTGGCGTCCAGCATCGCGAAAAGCTTCCTCTTCTCAGTATGGTCGGGGCAGGCCGGATAACCCGGTGCGGGCCGGATACCCGAATACTCTTCGCGAATCAGCTTGTCGTTGTCCAGGTGCTCTTCCTTCGCATAGCCCCAGAACTCCTTCCTCACGTGCTCGTGCAGCAGCTCGGTAAAGGCTTCCGCCAGCCGGTCCGCCAGGGACTGCAGCATGATCTTGTTATAGTCGTCGTGCGCCGCCTGAAAGCGCTGAAGATGAGGCTCGATGCCCTCGATGCTGACAACGAAAGCGCCCATATGATCCTGTTTACCAGTAGACGCCGGAGCAATAAAATCACTCAATGATATGTTCGGCTGGTCGGCGGCTTTCTTTATCTGTTGTCTTAAAAATTCCAATCTAACCTCTTCACCGGCGGGATTTCCAGTCCCCGTCTTCACGAACACCGTATCCTTCCCGTCCGAATTGGCTGGCCAGAATCCGATAACTGCCCTGGGTTTCAGCCACTTCTCCTTGATGATCTGGTTCAGCAGCGCATTGGCGTCGTTAAATAGCCGGGTAGCCTCAACGCCTACCACCTTGTCCTGCAGTATCTGCGGGTATTTCCCGTGGAGCTCCCAGGTGATAAAGAAGGGACCCCAGTCGATATAGCGGGCAACCTCGCTGAGGTCGTATCCGTCAAAGGTTTTAGTGCCTATAAAGGACGGCGTCACCGGCCTGAAACTATCCCAGTTGATCTTTACCTTGTTCTCCTGCGCAGCGCGAAAGGACAGGTATTGCTTGACAGACTTTTTGCTGGCGAAGTCCTCTTTTAATTTTTGATACTCGGCGCGGATGGTCTTCAGGAACTGCGGCTTTTGTTCGGGATTGAGCAGGGAACCGGCCACCGTAACGCTTCTCGAGGCGTCCAGGACGTGCACCACCCCTTTCTCGAACTCAGGAGCGATCTTCACCGCGGTATGCATGCGGGACGTCGTCGCTCCCCCGATGAGCAGGGGCACTTCGAAGTCCTGTCTTTTCATCTCCCTGGCGACGTGTACCATCTCGTCGAGCGAAGGCGTGATCAGACCGCTAAGCCCGATGATATCGACCTTCTCACGTTTGGCAGTCTCCAGTATCCTGTCGGCCGGGACCATTACTCCCATGTCGATGATATCATATCCATTACAGCCGAGCACCACGCCCACGATGTTCTTGCCGATATCGTGTACGTCGCCTTTTACAGTCGCCAGCAGTATCTTGGCGGCGCTGGACTCTATGACCCCTTCGGCGCCCGCGGCCCTCTTCCGCTCTTCCTTCTCCTGCTCGATATAGGGCGTGAGAACGGCCACGGATTTCTTCATCACGCGCGCGCTCTTGACCACCTGCGGCAGGAACATCTTCCCGCTGCCAAAGAGGTCGCCGACCACGTCCATGCCCGCCATCAGCGGACCTTCGATCACGTCGAGGGGCTTCGGATATTTCTGCCGGGCCTCTTCGGTATCTGCGTCGATATATTCGGTGATGCCGTTGACGAGGGCGTGTTTGAGGCGCTCCTCTACTGTTCCCTTCCGCCAGGCCTCGTTCTTCACTTCGGTCTTGTCCTTCGCCTTTACCGTTTCTGCGAATGCAAGCAGCTTGTCGGTGGCTTCGGGGTTCCTGTTGAGGATAACGTCCTCGCACAGCTGCCGCAGCTGGGGTTCGATCTCGTCATATACCACCAGCTGGCCCGCGTTGACGATGCCCATATCCATGCCCGCCTTGATGGCATAGTAGAGGAATACGCTGTGCATCGCCTCCCGCACGGGCTCGTTGCCGCGGAAGGAGAAGGAGATATTGCTGACGCCACCGCTGATACGGGTCAGGGGCATCTTTTGTTTGATCTCTTTTATGGCTTCGATAAAGTCGACGGCGTAGTTGTTGTGCTCTTCGATACCGGTGGCGATAGCAAAGATGTTCGGGTCGAAGATGATGTCCTGCGGGTCAAAGCCGACCCGTTCGGTCAGGATCTTGTAGGCCCTATGGCTGATATCTACTTTCTTGCGGAGCGTGTCGGCCTGGCCGTTCTCGTCGAAGGCCATGACGATGACGGCAGCTCCGTAACTGCGGCAGATAATGGCCTGGTCGATGAATTTCTCTTCGCCTTCTTTTAAGGAGATGGAGTTGACGATACATTTACCCTGTACGCACTTGAGACCTGCCTCTATGATCGAGAACTTCGACGAGTCGATCATGATGGGGATCTTGGCGATATCGGGCTCGGACTGCAGGAGGTTCAGGTAGGTCTGCATGGCCTTCTCGCCGTCCAGCAGGGCGTCGTCCATATTCACGTCGAGGATCTGCGCGCCGTTCTCCACCTGCTGGCGGGCAACACTGAGCGCTTCCTCATACTTGTTCTCCCGGACAAGACGGGCGAATTTCTTGGACCCAGTCACGTTGGTGCGTTCGCCTACGTTGACGAAATTGGTCAGGGGACGTAATACCAGTGGCTCGAGGCCTGAAAGACGTAGGAAGGGTTTTATTGTAACCGTCGACATCGATACTATATATAAATTAAACTAATTCTTTTTCTACTACCGGCAGCGGCCTGGGATGTATCCTGGCCACATGGTCCGCGATATGTTTGATATGGTCGGGAGTCGTACCGCAGCATCCTCCCACGATATTGACGAACCCGTTCTCGGCCCACTCTTCGATGAAGTGCGCCGTCTGTTCGGGCAGCTCGTCGTATTCGCCCATGGCGTTCGGAAGCCCGGCGTTGGGATAGGCGGAAGTAAAACAGGCGGCGATCTGGCTCAGCTCTTCGATATGCGGCCGCATTTCGGCGGCTCCCAGCGCGCAGTTGAGCCCGATGCTCAGCGGGCGGGCGTGCATAACGGAGACATAGAAGGCTTCCAGCGTTTGACCGCTGAGGGTCCGGCCGCTGGCGTCAGTGATCGTTCCGCTGATCAGGATGGGCAGCTCGGGCGTTTTGGAGTCCCGGAAATATTTCTGGATGGCGTAGATGGCGGCCTTGGCATTAAGGGTGTCGAAGATCGTCTCTACGAGCAGGAGGTCGGCGCCGCCGGCGACCAGGCCTTTCACCTGTTCGTAATAGGCTTCAGCCACTTCGTCGAAGGTTACCGATCTGAACCCGGGGTTATTCACGTCCGGGGAGAGGGACAGCGTCTTGCTCATCGGCCCTATCGCTCCCGCGACGAAACGGGGCTTACCGGGATCCTTCGCCGTATAATCCGCCGCTGCCCTCTTCGCGATACGCGCCGCTGCGACATTCAGCTCATACGACAGGTCCTCCATCCGGTAGTCGGCCATGCTCACCCGCTGGGAGTTGAACGTATTGGTCTCGATGATATCGGCGCCTGCGTCCAGGTACTGCCGGTGAATACCCTCGATTATCTGGGGTTGTGTAAGATTCAGCAGGTCATTGTTCCCTTTGACATCGATCGGCCAGTCTTTAAAACGGTCGCCGCGATAGTCCCCTTCTTCCAGCTTGTGGCGCTGGATCATGGTTCCCATTGCGCCATCGATGATGAGTATGCGTTTTTTTAGCTGCTCCTGAATAGTTGAACGTACGTCCATGGCTTACCTCCTGGGTTTAAACGTGTTTTGCAGTAAAAAATTTTTCTGAACTACTTAATAACGAGGGAAATAAAAAGCGGGATTATTTCAGACGTTTATTAGTTCAGTTTTACCGGTCGCTCCCTGGGGTTACTGCCCGATCTGGCCGGCCATACAGGCTGAACAATAAACAAATCCGCCCGTACAGGGTGCAAATATACGGATATTTACGGGATTCGCAAGGTCGGGGATCCGACTCATCACCACGTTTACCCCGAACCGGTTCTCACACATCCCCACGTTACCCCGAACCGGTTCACACTCATCCCCATGTTGTCCCGAACCGGTCTCACACATCCCCGGCGGTTCACACCCGTATCCGGCGGTTCACACGCCGTCCCCCCTTACCCCCCTGTCCGGTAACTCTCTACCGGCAGCCGGTTGGTAATGCTCCGCGCCAGCGTCATCTCATCGGCGTATTCCAGCTCACCGCCAAAGGCTATCCCGCGGGCGATCGTTGTGATCCGGACAGATGTATCCTGCAGCTTCTTCTGGATATAATAGATGGTGGTATCCCCCTGTATATTGGGGTTGAGGGCAAAGTTCAGCTCTTGCGTACGCTCATTTTTTACCCTGTTGACGAGGGTCTCTATGTTCAGCTGGTCGGGGCCCACCCCATCCAGGGGCGAGATGATACCTCCGAGCACATGATAGGTACCGCTATACTGCTGGGTGCTCTCGATGGCGATGACCTCCCGCAGGCTTTCCACGACACAGATCAGCTCTTGCTTGCGGAGGGAATTGGCGCAGATCGAACAGATATCCTCATCGGATACGTTATGACAGCGCTGACAGAACTTTATCTCCTTCCGCATCCGGATCAGCGCCTCGCCGAAACCCTGCACATTGCCGGCGTCCATCTTCAGCAGATGCAGCACCAGCCGGAGGGCCGTCTTCTTCCCGATACCCGGCAATTTGGCAAACTCACCGACCGCGCTCTCCAGTAAAGTTGAGGAAAATTGCATCCCGTAAAGGTACGAATATTTACAGCTGTATATCCACATCATTGTCCCAGTTCGCCTTGACCGTGAGCTTTCTGCGGATGGGTATGACCCTCTCCGGCTGGAGCTTTTTGCCAAAGAAGTTACCGGTATCCCAGCGGAGATTGCCATTGATATCGTACAGGACCCGCAGCTCGTACTCGCCGGGGGGGAAAAGGGTCTTCCGCACCTCTCTCCGGGTATTGAAGGGGAACGTATACTTTACGTTGTCGCCCACTACCATCTGCAGGACAGGCCGCTGGGACATGTTGAGATTTGGTATCCGTATCCGGATCTCGCCATAGTCGATATCCTTCTTGGTCCGCCAGGTCACGGTGTCATCCTTCAGTAGTCGTCTGCCCGCGGAGTCCTGGCCAAAAGTCTTGGGCAGGATAAGATTGAATTTGGTGTCGGTTGGCCAGTTATAGAACAGGGCGAATATCTTGTTGGTCGTATCGCGGACATAGCGGTAGCGCCGCGGGTCGATATCCTTGAAGTTCTCGTCCGTAAACCGCAGTTGGGTCGAGTCAAAGGTCTTGAGCCCGGTTGTAAAACTTATCCTGAAGGTATCCAGGACGTCGAAGACGCCGTTGGTAGCATTGGTCTGGAACTGCAGCCGGCGGTCTTTTTCCCTTTCCCTTGCGGTCTTCCTGTTCTGGGTCTGCGTCGGGGTCGTAGTGGTCGATGATTTGGGTTTGGTCTCGGGGGCCTCCGTATAGGCGTACAGCATTATTGGCGGGGTGTTCTCGGTGACGACAACCGGGGCGTCGGCAAAGGCGAACAGCTGGCTTTTTGATAGGTATTTATGCGAGCCGCCCTCGTCCTTCATCGCATAGACGGCATACTGGCCGGTCTGTATATTCTCGAAGTAGAACTGACCCGTGGAATCCACCCGCGTGAGATACCGGGGTCTGTCCTTCACCACCGCCGAGTCGTCGAACTTCCGGTGCAGGATCACCACCAGGCTGCTATCCGGCCTGCCCGTGTTGGCGATTACGACCGTTCCCCCGAATGCCCCCTGGTCGATGACCCGGCCTGTCGTAAAGACGTATTTAAAGTCTCTTAGGATATTCCCTTCATTATAGTCCCGGATAGACTTTCCGAAGTTCAGGGAGTAGGTGGTATTGGGCTCCAGCGTATCCTTCAGCTTGACCGTCAGCGTCCGCAGCTTGGAGTCAACGATGGGCTCCACTTTCGGTACGGGGGAGACGATCAGCTCGGTCCGGATATCCTTGGGGTCAATGTATTCGTCGAAGGTGAAGACGATCTTGTTCGTGTTGAAATTTCTGTCCGAGTCGCCCGGCACTGCGGAGACGAGCCGGGGTGGGAGGGTATCGCGAGGTCCACCCGTGGGGGGAACTATATTCGCACACCCGGAATGACTGACGGCGCCGATGATCAACAGGGAAAAGAGGACAAAAAAGAATAGACCGTTTCGAAGCTTCATTTTACAAACTTAATTAAATCTCCTCTTCATCCTCACTAACCTCGTGCAGGGCGATGGCCAGATTGTTAGTTTTAACAAAATTACACCAGTGGCAGTCCGGCTTCCCGCAGCCCGTATAGAACTCGCGGTTCTGTATCTTATGCCAGGTGTCGATGATCTGCTGGGTTACGGTGGTGATATCCTCCGGCGTGATCAGGATCTTGACCTTGCGGTATTCCTTCTTCTTGTCGGGTTCGACAAAATCAAATTCGGTGCTGGCGACCTTCCAGTCCTTCTGCTCATAGCTGTCTACGAGTATCTTATAGAAGACGGCCTGCCGCCAGTAGTCGCCTCCGTTGGGGTCTCTGTCGCTGGGTGGCAGCAGCTTCTCCCTGGCCTTGTCTACATCCCCTGTCTTATAGTCTACGACGTTGACCTCTTTGCCCTGGAACTCGAGCTTGTCCAGCTTGCCTTTCAGCGGCACTCCCCTGACGATGACGTTGCGGATATTTCTTTCCACGGTGACGATCCTGTTCCACTGGTGGATATACTTGTCATAGTAGTTGGACAGCACTTCCTGTCCGTATTCCATCCTGCGTGCAAAGGCCTCCCGCGTAAATATCTCCCTATGGCGGCGCATATACCACTGGAAGTCTGTCAGCATTTCTTCTTTGGAGGGGAACTGCTCTTTCGCGTGCTCCTTCATCTTCTCGAAGAGCCGCTGCAGCGCAAAGTGGATAGCGCTCCCGAACTCCGTCGCCTCATTCTTGGGGGATGGGATGCGCACCAGGTTGCGATAGTAAAATTCCAGCGGGCACTTGAGATAGTTGTTGAGGGCCGTCACGTTCATGACGAATTTCTCGAGCATCCTGTTGATGAAGTCTTCTTCAGCCGACTCTATCTCGGGGGCGATGCTGTCGCTGAATGGCAGGGCGTCGAAGTCGGCCTGCTCTTCCGCGGAGACGATGATCTTTTCGACGGGCAGCACGTGCTGATCCTGTATCTCCGCGATAAAGACGGAGGGCTCCAGCTCCTTCCCGTCGTCGCGGAAACGGGCCCATGAAATATACAAATGCTGCTCTACCCGGGTCAGCGCCACATAGAACAGCCGGCGCAGCTCTTCCTCGTCTCTTTCGACTGAGCTGTCCACGCGGGAGAACAGGGTGTCGGGATATTTATAGCCGTTATTCAGCTTGCGTTTCTTCTCCCAGGTGGCGGCGTTGCAGCCCGCAAAAAATACGTACTGGAACTCGAGTCCCTTCGAGCCATGCGCCGTGAGGAGATTGACGGCCTTGTCGCTGCCCGACACCTGCACCAGCGGCATGGTGATGCCGTTGTCCTTCATCAGGTCGGTCATCTGGATCAGCTGCTCCAGCGTCAGGTCGGGGTTGCGGCGCGATTCTTCCTTGACAAAATTGAACAGGGCGTTCAGCACCTGCATGAGCCAGATCTTCTCGGGGCTCTTCATGATAAAGGCCAAAACCCCGGCCTCGCGGATCAGGTTCTCGAAGAGTCCCTGGAGGGTAATGTTGGGCACGTCTCCGATCAGTCGTTCCAGCGCCCGGCTCGCCTTCTTCATGCCATCTGGAAGGCCCGTGTCGAAGAGGTCCCTGGCCGGCCTGGTGGCTTTTTCGTGCAGCAGCCTTCTTATGGAAGTGCGCTGATCGTTGCTGAACTGCCGCTCGGCAACCTCGACGGAAATCTTGGCGACTTCAATAGGTGCGATTGAGAAAAAGTCGAAATGCAATATCTCGAACAGCATCTCGTCGCCGCCGTAGGGCGCATCATGTTCGGCAGCAAGATAGCGGAGTAGCAGTAGTATCTTTTGTGCCAGCGGTATCTCGAAGAGATTCAGACTTCGTTTGCTATAGACCGGTATCTGTTTTAGTTGCAGGAAGCGGGCCAGCTCTTCGCCGTATTTGTTCTCTTTATAGATGACGGCGATCCTTCCGGGTACGACGCCCTGTTCGATCAATTGTTCGATCTGGAGGGTTATATTCGTCATCTCCTGCCTGGGGCTCAGGTATTCCTGCAGCCGGGGCGGATGCACTTGCTGTCTGATCAGCGGGTGGCTGGACAGGAGATGCTTGGACAGACCAGGTAGTTGGGTTACCAGCCGCTCTTGGTTGTTCTCGATCAGCGTCCGGGAGATATCAAGTATTGGCTGGGTGCTCCGGTAGTTGTTTGTCAGCACGACGGTGAGCAGATCCTTGCTATATTGGTTGGCGAATTCGAGCATGTTCTCCACGTTCGCGCCCTGGAATCGGTAGATGCTCTGGTCGTCGTCCCCCACCACGAATACATTGGGCTGGTCCCAGTAGCTGATCAGCAGCGAGACCAGTCTGTTCTGGGTGCCGCTGGTATCCTGGTACTCGTCGACGAGGATGTACTGGTAGCGTTCCTGGTAGGAGGACAGCAGCGGTTTGTTCTCTTCGAAGGCCCGAATGACCCAATTGATCATGTCGTCAAAATCGTAGCGGTTGTTCTTACGCATAAGGGCCTGGAAGGGCTCAAATTCGCCGACGGCGGCCCTGAGCTTCTCCATCCGGTCTTCTTCTTCGGCTATCTTGTCGGTGCGGACGTCGCCTTTTTTGAATTCTTTAGTGGCGCGTTTGGCGATGTATTCGTCGCGGGTGGGGAGGTCGGCGAGGTATTGTTCGATCTTCTGGTTGATAAAGGCGGGTGTCCAGCCTTCTCTCTTCATGGTGGAGAAGAGATTCTGGAGGTTGCGCATCTCATAATAGACGTCGCCGCGGTATCTTTTCAGGGGATGGTTCTTGGGGAAGGAGTCGATCAGGGTCTTGAACAGCTGGATGCGTTCGAGGTCACTGATGGGGTCCAGTGCCGTCTTTTCGAAAAGCGGCAGATTTTCTTGAATGATGTCGTTGCAGAAGCCGTGGAAGGTATATATATTGACCTTGTAGGCGTCGGGACCGATAAATGACAGCAGGCGGCGACGCATGGCGATGGTCCCGGCGTCGGTATAGGTGAGGCAGAGGACGTTCTGGGGGTATACGTCTGTATCGAGGAGTATCTTGCCGATGCGGGCGGCCAGGATCTGCGTTTTACCCGTTCCCGGCCCGGCAATGACCATAACGGGTCCCTCCGTAGTATCCACCGCCAGCTGTTGCTGTTCATTGAGCCGCTGGTATTCTTCCCGGAAGTGAGCCCGGAGCTTTTCCCGATTTATAGACATGGTGTAAAGATATGAATTTGCGTCGCCGCCGCGGTCCGGGGTTATGCACGCCTGTGCCTGGAGGAGACTTGTTCCGCGGTTCACACCCTGGCCGCGGCTCCCCGCGATGGTCCCGCCCCCCTATCCCACGGTTCACGCCCATCCCCTGCCTGGGGTTGCACGGTTCACGCGCCCGACCTCCGATGGTCCACTCCCGCGTCCCACGGTTCACGCGCCTGATCTCGAATCGTCCCGCTCCCCCCAACGGTTCACACCCTGGCCGCGGCTCCCCGCGATGGTCCCGCCCCCCTATCCCACGGTTCACACTCTGGCCTCGGCTCCCTGCGATGGTCCCGTTCCCCGTCCCACGGTTCACACCCGTCCCCTGCCCGGGGTTGCACGGTTCACGCGCCTGACCTCCGATGGTCGAGCTTCCCTGTCCCACGGTTCACGCCTTGGCCTCGGCTCCCCGCGATGGTCCTGTTCCTCTGTCCCGCGGTTCACACCCGTCCCCTGCCTGGGATTCCGAGGTTCATGCGCCTGATCTCGAATCGTCCCGCTCCCCCAACGGTCCACACCCTGGCCTCGGCCCCCGCGATGGTCCTGTTCCTCCGTCCCACGGTTCACACCTTGGCCTCGCCGCCCCGCGATGGTCCCGTTCCCCCGGTCCCGCGGTTCACGCCCATTCCCTGCCTGGGGTTCCACGGTTCACGCGCCTA
>Ga0105239_10006496_pt1 | contig 13558 bp, 15 predicted proteins | sample KBSC44metaG_FD_92761 | JGI IMG/M metagenome (GOLD analysis project Ga0105239, IMG submission 92761) | Corn rhizosphere microbial communities from Kellogg Biological Station, Michigan, USA - KBS C4-4 metaG | ecosystem: Host-associated > Plants > Roots > Rhizosphere > Soil | place: Michigan, USA... | reverse complement strand
GACCTGCACGCCACCGGGGTCGGCAAAGCCCTCATGGCGCAGATGCCCGACAGCGAGGTCGCGGCGATCGTCGACCGCACCGGCCTCGTCGCGCACACGCCACGCACCGTCACGACCCGGCTGGGTTTGCAGGCCGCGCTGGCGGAGGTTCGAGCGCAGGGTTTCGCGATCGACGACGAGGAGCAAGAGCTCGGCGTTCGATGTGTCGCCATGGCCATCCCCGCCGCGGCTGGATTCCAGGCGGCGGTTTCGGTGTCGGGTCCAGTGACTCGCGTCGACGACGCGCTGGTCACGCGCGCCGTCCCGCTGCTGCGGGCGGCCGGACGACGTCTGATTGGCGATTGACTTCTCCGACGGTGCTGATATTTTCGGAGCGATCATTTCGTATTACGGAGGAGTTGGCGATGGGTCTGCTGCAGGCCGAACTGCAGGCGCTCGCCGCGGACCTGGGCGAGGGCGCCGTCGTTCTCGACCGTGATCGGATGGCCGGCTATCGCTGGGACCGAGCGAACGACCCAGCGGCGGGCACCCCGGCCGCGGTTGTGCGGGTCGCTTCCACCGAGGACGTGCAACGCGTCGTGCGGATCGCTAGCGCGCACCGCGTGCCGGTCGTCGTTCGCGGAGCCGGGTCCGGACTTTCAGGCGGGTCGTCTGCGATCGACGGTTGCGTCGTCATCTCGACTGAGCGCATGCGCAGTATTCACATCGACCCGATCACGCGGATTGCCGTCGTCGAACCCGGTGCTCTCAACGCGGAGGTGAAGCAGGCGGCGGCGGCCTACGGCCTGTGGTACCCGCCTGATCCCTCGTCCTACGAAATCTGCTCGATCGGCGGCAACGTCGCCACGAACGCCGGCGGCCTGTGTTGCGTGAAATATGGCGTCACGAGCGACTACGTCCTCGGACTGACAGTGGTGCTCGCGGACGGCGCCGCGGTCGAACTGGGCGGCCCGCGTCTGAAGGACGTCGCCGGATACTCCCTGACCAAGCTGTTCGTCGGCAGCGAGGGAACACTCGGCGTCGTCACCCGAATCGTCCTACGCCTGATCCCGGCCCAACGCGCTCCGCAGACGCTGGTCGCGACCTTCCCCACCCTGGCGGGCGCCGCCGAGGCGGTGCTCAGCATCTCGAGCGGGCTCCGGCCATCCATGCTGGAGTTCATGGATCACGCCTCGATCAATGCGGTCGAAGACATGACGAACATGGGCCTCGACCGCAGCGCCGCGGCGCTCCTCATCGTGCAATCCGATGAACCGTCGGGCGCTGCCGCGCAAGAGGTCGAACTCGTCAGCGACCTCTGTGAGCTAAGCGGCGCGAGCGAGATCTTCGCAACCGACGATCCGGAGGCCGGAGAGGCGTTCGTCGCCGCGCGACGCGTCGCCATCCCGGCGGTCGAACGCAAGGGTCCGCTGCTGCTGGAGGACGTCGGCGTTCCCGTGCCGCGGCTGGGCTCGCTCGTTGCCGGCATCGCCGACATCGCGGCAACGCGCGACGTGACGATCGCCGTCATCGCCCACGCGGGCGACGGCAACACGCATCCGCTGATCGTCCACAACCCCTCCGACGCGGACCAGACCGCCCGCGCCCAGGCCGCATACGAAGAGGTTATGGACCTCGCCATCGCGCTAGGCGGCACGATCACCGGCGAGCATGGGGTCGGGCGGCTGAAGAAGGCCTGGCTTCCCGACTATCTGGGCGACGCTGTCTTCGCGTTGAATCGGCGAGTCAAGCTGGCTCTAGATCCCGACGGCCTGTTCGCGCCCGGGGTCGTCTTCTGACGGCGCCCTATCCCGGGCTGCGGAACACGGCGAAGGTGGTCTGACCGCGCGATGAGAAGCCGAGCTTCTCGTAGAGACGGATTGCGTCGACGTTCGTCGTCGCCGCGTGCAACACCGCCCTCTCGCCGCGGGCGCGAATGTCGTACGTGACCGCCCGCACCAGCCGAGTGCCGAGCCCCTGACCGCGATACTCGGCGTCGGTGGCCACTGCGCTGATCTCGGACCAGCCGCCCGGGTGCAGCCGCTCGCCGGCGAACGCGACCAAGCGGCCGTTGCGGCGGATCCCCAGGTAGCCGCCGAGTTCGTAGGTGTTTCGGCGCCACGGACCGGGTTTGGCTCGCGCGACCAGGTCGGCCATGTCGTCGGAATCGGCGACGCCCAGCCGCACCGCCTCGCCGTCAGGCGCCGCGTCCACGCTCACATCGACCATCTGCACGGCGGCGCCGCGAAACACGGCCTCCCAGCCCTTCGGCGGGTCGAGGTCTACCGCGCTCAGTATTACCTCCGATCCTGGCCCGATGAGATCGGCCAGATCCTGCCAAGCTCGCCCGTCGCGATCATCGGGCAGGCCGGCGAACATCGAGACGTCCGAGCGGTAACGGCGCGCGCGGCCATGCCCTTGGGCGAAGTGCGCATGCGCTCCGGCGAGCGAGTGCCAAACCGGATTGTCGAGGACCGCCTCGTCCTCGCTCGCCACCTGCATAGCTGTCCTTCCCCGGCACCGGTCGAGATCGTCGATCGAGTCTAGGGATGGGCTGCCAGGCATCCGCTTCGTCAGCTGACAACACAACGGCGTCCCGACTCGCGTTGCGAGCCGGGACGCCGTTAGGAGGTGCCTAGATACGAGGATCCATCGGGCCCGGTTCCACGTACGTCGCCGACTGCCGCGGTTCGACATAACGCGCCCGGCGACCCGCAGGCGCCGCATAGGCGACCGGCTCGACCGGCACTCCCTCCTGGCGATACGTCACGTCCGTGCGGCGACGCGCCGTCATCAGGGCCACGGTCAATATCGCGCCGACAACGCCGACAATCATCAGGATCACGCCGACGGTGCCCCAGTTGACGCCGTGGCTGTACTGGGGCGTTATAGCGAAGCGCAGTATTGCGCCAAGTGCGATTAAGGCAAGACTGCCGCCGATCCTCATCTCGATCTCCTTGTTGTGATCGTGTCGCGAGTTGTGTGCTCGCCGGGCAGCTATCGCCGTCGTTTTACCCGTCGGGACCTTGTGTCTAACTCCAGCCGCTAGGGGTCTAACACCAGGCGGCCTAACGCCGGCCGGTCTAACAGGGCCCTTGTCCCTTAAGGGATCGGCCGCGTCAGTACCAGTGCCGTCGGCCACCGACCTCGCGGCCCCCCGCGCCGACCAGGGCGAGGATCAATCCGATGACCAGAATGATGATGCCTAACGTCCATAGCAGCGGTATTCCAAATAGAAACCCAATCAACAGAAGGACCAGGCCTAAGACGATCATTGGACATTCCTTTCGCGCTCAGGTGGGGACGATGCGCGCTGTACCCGTCGAAAGTCGCTGGTGAATCCGCCACCGCGAAACTTAGAGGAAACTCAGAGACTCCGCGGGCCGGCGGCTCAGCGTTGTCGGTGGCGTGTGGACAATCGGTGAAGTGGAGTACCACCCGACGCGGGTCGAGCGATGACCCAAGAGGCGTTGTTCCCGCTTGACCCGAGCGACCAACCTCGCGCTGTCGGCCCTGTCGATGTCGACGCGACATTCTCGAGCGCGACCAGAATCCACCTAGACGAGACCTCGTGGATCGATCACGTCAATGGCTGGCTGACTGGCCACACCACGCTGATGCGCTTGCTGAAGGACGCCGGCGACTGGGAGCAGCGCTCGCGATGGATGTTCACCCGGTTGGTCGCGGAGCCCCGGCTGACGGCGGAGTACCCAGACCTTGGCCGGGCGCCCGACCCGATTCCGAGGTTGGCCGCGGTGCTGGCTGCCCAGTACGGGGTCGACTACTCGCGCCTATGGATGAACTGGTACCGCGACAACAACGACAGCACTGGTTGGCACTCTGATCGCCCGATGAACAAGCTTGAGCGCGTATCCATCCCCGTGTTGAGCCTGGGCGCGACCCGGCGTTTCGCGATCCGCCCGGCGAGCGGAGGCCCCAGCGTGATGCTGAACGTCCGCGGGGGAGACCTGATCGTGATGGGCGGGCGGTGCCAGCGCGACTACCAGCACATGGTCCCCAAGGAGAGGACGCGGGCATCCGACCGGTTGAGCCTGAACTTCAGTCCGGCGATGTGAACAGGGCCCTCGACGCGGCCTGAAACTGGGCGTGAGCGCGGATCTGATCGCGCGGTGCGTCCGCGGCTCGATAGTTATGCTCTCGGCATGTCGGGCCTGGAGAATGACGAGCGATTCAGCAAGTTGCTCTCGCTGACCGACGCGTCGTTGTCCCACCTGGATCTCTACGAGCTCCTGCGCGAGCTGCTCGATCGCATCCGGGTCATTCTCGAGGCGGACACCGCAGCGGTCCTCCTGCTGGCTCCGGACGCCGACGAGCTGGTCGCCACCGCGACCTACGGGCTTGAGGACGAGGTCCGTCAGGGCGTCACCGTCCCTATCGGTTCCGGGTTTGCCGGCTCGATCGCGCTCCATCGCCAGCCGATCATTCTCGAGCAGGTGGACACCACGACGGTCGCCAACCCGATCTTGTGGGAGAAGGGCGTCCGCAAGATGCTCGGCGTGCCGATGTTGATCAACGAACAGCTCCTCGGTGTGCTGCACGTGGGCCGACTACAGGACCGGTCCTTCACTCAAGACGACGCCATCCTGTTGCAGGTCGCGTCCGATCGGGTCGCCGGCGCCGTGCAGACGCAGCAGCTCGCGGCCGAGACCGCGGCGGCGCGCCTGCTTGAACGCGGTCTGCAGCCGAGCCGCCTGCCGGACCTCCCGGGCCTGCGAATGGCCGGGCGCTACGTTCCAGCGGAGAGCAGGTCGATCGGCGGCGACTGGTATGACGCTTTCACGGTGCCTACGGGCGAGCTGTGGATCGTCGCCGGCGACGTCGCCGGTCATGGGCTGAGCGCCGCGGTGCTCATGGGGCGGGTGAAGAGCGCGCTTCGCTCGTACTCGCTCGTGGAGCGGAGTCCGGCGCGTGTGCTCGAGTTAACCGATCGAAAGGTGCTGCACTTCGAGATCGGGACCATCGTGACAGTCGTCTGCCTGGTCTCGGCGCCGCCTTTCGACGAGTTCGAGATCTGCTCAGCCGGGCATCTTCCACCGGTGTTGGCTCGACCCGGAGGCGCGACCACGTTGGTCGCGCCTCCGGTCGGTCCCCCGCTTGGCGTGAAGGCCGGCATCTCCCGGGCGTCTACGACGGTGGGCCTGCCGCCCGGCGGGGTCCTCCTCGCCTACACCGACGGCCTCGTGGAGCGGCGTGAGGAGACGATCGACGAAGGTCTGGAGCGCTTACGGCAGGCGGTTGTGGCCCAAGCCCCGGATGCTGTGTGCCGAAGCGTGATGCACGACCTCGTCGGCGGTACGTCGATGAGCGACGACATCGCGTTGTTGGCCGTCCAACGGCGCTGAGGTCACAGCATGTCTGTGTCGCGCGGTCCGGGCTCGACGTACGTCGCGCCGTCTCGGCGGTACACGACGTCCGTACGGCGGCGCGAGGTCAGTAGGAACAGCGAGATCAGGAATCCCACGGCGCCGACGATCATCAGGATCACGCCGATCGTGGCCCAGTTGACGCCGTGCGACGTTCGAGTCGAGATCGCGAATCGCAGCACCGCCCCGAGCGCGATCAAGAACAGGCTGGAACCGATGCGCATCACAACCTCCAAGTTGCTTGGTTCAGGTTGGTTGGTGTGGCAGCGCACGGTGTCCCCTGGGCGTTTGGAGAATTAACCGGCGATCGCTCTCAATCCTCAGAAGATCTCCTGAACTGACCGCCCGAGTGACGTTTTGGCTACTACGCACGCTGTAACGGTGTGACCAGCCTGCACCCGCTCGAAGGCGCGCCGTTCGTCGCGCTCGTCGGCTTGGACGACGCGTCGAACCGCGAGGCGGTGCATCGACTGCGCGCCCGGGGTTTCCGCGCGCACGTCAAGAACCAGCTGCCCGCCGAACCGCACTTGCTTCATGCCTGCCAGCCGCTCATCGTGGTGCTCGGGGTACCGGGCGAGCTGACGCGCGAGGACGTCATCGGCTGGTTGCGCGCCACCAAGCACGGGGTGACAGGCTGCTTATGCGTGACCGCAGAGGGCGACGCCTCGGAGCGGGTGGCCCTGCTGGAGGCGGGCGCCGCGGACGTGATGTCAGCCCCTGTCGACTATGACGAGCTGAGCCTGCGCGTGGCGAACCTGCACTCCCGTCGGGGACCGGCGACGTCGCGCCTGGTCGTCGGGGGACTGGTGCTGGACGAGGAGGCCCGCGAGGTCACCATGGGCGAGCGGCGAGTGCGGCTTTCGCCGACGGAGTTCGGCCTGCTGCGCCTATTGCTGCGCAACCGGGGCGTGGTGCTGACCAAGGAGCGCATTCTCCACGATGTGTGGGGCTACCAAAACGGCGACGTCCACGTCGTCGAGTTGTACATCAGCTACCTGCGCAAGAAGCTGGGCCCCGATGCTCGCGGCCTGATCTTGACGGTCCGCGGCTCTGGGTATCTCGCCCGCGGGGCCTGACCTCGGCCACTTTCTCAATCCACAGATTTGGCGTTTTCGGCCCGAGTCGGCGGGGCATATCGAGCCCGAGGGGACGGCGAAAGGAAACGCGGAAATGATGTCGAACCGACGTGTCGAGGCCGGAGGCCGGCGGATGGCCGCAGGCGGCCCGAACGCTGACGAGGTCACCGAAGTCGTGATCTCAGCCGAGACCATGCGGGCGTGGGTGGCTGAGGAACTCGCGGCGCCGTGGCGCGGGATCGATGTGCGGCGCCGACTTTCGCTCGCTCGACATGGCTCGCCGGCGTCCTAAGCTCTAGGTGACAAATCTTCGATCAGTAACGCTGTAGCTGCAGGGGATGACCGAACTTCGACCGTGCGCAGGTGACACGAGTGCCGATCTATGACCGCTAATGAGCTGGTCGCGCTCTCAGCACCCCGCGATGTGTCGAACAAATCCCCCGAAACCACGCAGGATGATCATTTCGAAGAGCCGCCTGACCGTTTCACTGATCTCGTCGCCAAGATGCAGGGTGGCGACGAATCGGCCTTCGTCGCCGTTTACCGCGAACTGCAGCCGGCGCTGTTGCGTTATCTGAGTTCGCTCGTCGGGATGGACGCCGAAGACGTCGCTTCGGAAACCTGGTCGCAGGCCTGTCGGGATCTGGCCAAGTTCCGGGGTGACGGTGACGGATTCCGGGCCTGGGTCACGACCATCGGCCGGCACCGCGCGCTAGATCTCCTACGGGCCAGGGCGCGGCGGCCGGCCGCGGATGTCCAGCTCGATTCCCTGATGCAGTCGTTCCAGGCTGCTGATGCCGAGAGCGTCGCCATCGAGGCGATGACGACGGCCGACGCGATTGCCTTGATCGCCACGCTTCCACAGGATCAGGCCGAGGCCGTGCTGCTTCGTTCGGTCATCGGGCTCGACGCGAAAGCGGCCGGAAAGGTGCTCGGCAAGCGAGCCGGCGCTGTCCGGACCGCGACCTACCGCGGCCTGCGCTCGCTCGCTGACCGACTCGGGGACCCGGCCGCGCCTCAGCGGTGCAGCGGTGCGGCGTCTGGAGTCCTCGACCGGGAGCGGAAGTCATGACGCGACAGGTTTCGTTCTCGCGTGGCGACGCTGAGGACATCATCGAGCGACGTCATGTCGAGGGCGACCGCGACCGCGAAGCCCTAGCCAATCTAGCCACACTCGTGACGCTCGCCGCCGCGGTGGACCGCGAACCGCCTGCGGGCGAGGCCGTAGCGGTGGCCATGTTTCGCGCGCGTCTGCAGGCCCCCGCGGAGCGGGTCAAGCCAACCTGGCGAGTTGTCGCCACCCGCTTGTTCACCACTAAGACGCTCGCCCTGCTTCTCGTCGGCGGGGTCGCCACGGGCGGTGTCGCATACGCCGGGTCCACCGGGCGCCTCCCCGGCTCCGTCACGCACTCTGTCGCCACAACGACCAGCGACGCTCCACCGGGCGGTGCTGCGGCTTCGGTCGGCGGGTCGGCATCCGCCTCGGTCAAGCCGAGTGGATCAAGCCCGGCCGCGTCGCCGCCACTTGTCGCGGGATCGCCCGCCCCCGCCGGCGCGGACACGTCTCTTGCCGGCTTGTGCGACGCGTATGAGTCCGGGACAGGTTCCTCCAACGGCAACGCGGCGGACTCTCCCCGCTTCAGGTCGCTGATTGCCGCGGCGGGCGGCGCCGGCAATGTGGACGCGTACTGCGCCAGTCTGGGCGTCACTGCCAAGTCGAAGCAGGATGCCGACTCCGCCGCTGCGTCGACACAGGTCCCTGCCCCGAGCAAGCCGCACGGTCCGCCGTCGACGCCTCCCGGACAGGCGAAGACCCATCAGAACTCTCCCGGGCCAACCCGACCCGGCAATGGGAACACTAATGGGAACGGCAATGGGAGCGGCAAGTCGAACGGCAAGTCGAACGGCAATCAGAACGCCACAGAGAAAAGCAAAGGCAAAGGCAACGGCAGCGGCAACGGCTAGGACCAGCCGCGATCTCGCCGAGTGCCCGCCCGATTGACGGCCCGGTTTCGGGGATCATGGCCTCCGGGAAGCCCCGCGAAGCGTGCGACAATTGGGGCGTGTATGAGCTAACTGGCCTAACGGCGGCCGAGGCCGATTTCGCGCGCCGCTATCCTCACGCGGATCCGGAAGGCGTGTTCGCCGAACTCCGCTCGTCCGAATACTCGCGGCTCGACGATTGCGATCAGGTCTATCTCGACTACACCGGCGGCGGGCTTTACGCGGCCAGCCAACTCGACGCCCACATCGCGTTGCTGCGCGCCAATGTTCTCGGCAATCCCCATTCGAACAACCCGACCTCACTTGCCACCACCGAGCTCGTCCAGCGGGCGCGGGGCAAGGTCGCCGAGTTCTTCAACGCCCCGCCCGAGGAGTACCTGTGCGTCTTCACCGCCAACGCGAGCGCGGCGCTGCGGATCGTCGGCGAGGCATATCGTTTTGCTCCGGGCGGGCGCTTCACTCTGACGGCCGACAACCACAACTCCGTTAACGGCATCCGCGAGTTTGCCCGAGGCAAGGGTGCGTCGGTCACCTACGTCCCGGTCGTGGCTCCCGAGCTGCGGCTCGATGAGACGGCGTTGACGTCGGCGTTGGACGCCGCTGATCCGAGCGCGCGCAACTTGTTCGCTTTCCCCGCGCAGTCGAACTTCTCCGGTGTGCAGCATTCGCTCACTCTGATCGAGCAGGCGCACGAACGGGGATGGGACGTGCTGCTCGACGCGGCCGCCTTCGTTGCGACCAACCGTCTGGACGTGTCGCGGCTTAAGCCGGACTTCGTCGCCCTGTCCTTCTACAAGATGTTCGGCTATCCGACGGGCGTCGGAGCGTTGCTCATGCGGCGTGATCGCCGCCCCGCGCTCGAACGTCCCTGGTTCGCCGGCGGAACCATCACGATCGCGTCGGTGCAGGGCGATGGCCACTATCTGCATGAGGATGAGGCGGCGTTCGAGGACGGAACGCTCGATTACCTGAACTTGCCGGCGATCACTTTTGGGCTCGAGCATCTGGACGCTGTCGGGGTCGACGCGATCCACGACCATGTGCTCGGGCTGACAGGGTGGTTGCTGGATGCGCTGATCGGCCTGCGGCACGTGGGCGGCGCGCCGGTGATCGCATTGCACGGTCCGGCCGACACGAGGGATCGCGGGGGCACCGTCACCTTCTCGATGCTGGATAGAGTCGGTCGGCCCATTGATGATCGTCGGGTCGAGGAGCTCGCCAACCGGGTCGGGATATCCCTGCGGACGGGGTGCTTCTGCAACCCGGGAGCCGGCGAGATCGCGCACCGCCTGACCCCGGATCAGATGCGCGCATGGTTCGGCCGGGCGCAGCCCGTGTCTTTCCTCGAACTGCGTGAGCGACTGCTCGTCGAGCATGATCAGCTGGTGGCTGCGATCCGGGTCTCGGTCGGCCTGGCCACGACGTTTTCCGATGTGTTCCGCTTCATGTGCTTCCTGCAGGGGTTCGTCGACCGCTCGGTGGCGGAGATCGGCGAGGCCGAGTTCGTGTCCGACAGCTGCCGAGTCGTAAGGGACTCCTCCTGAGGGCGGCGAAGCCGTCGGCATCTACTCGGCCGGCTCGCTGTCCTCGAACGCGTTTTGCGCGCCGGTGTGGGCGCCGCGCATGACCGAGGCGACGGCCCCGAGGAACGCGAGGACGGTGGCGAGCGTGAACACGACGACCAGTCCCTGGTGGAACGGTCCCGAGATCAAGTCGGGGAAGAAGGAATGGCCGGTGAGATTGCGCTGGTTGGCTGGCGGAAGCTGGGCGATCGCTCCCTGGGCGCCAGCAGGTGCTCGATGGGGTTCACGCCCAGGATCGCCGAGAACAGCGAGGAAACCGGAGGTAGGCGGCCAGCCTGACTGGCCACATCGTGGGGTACGCCCTGCGCCTGCAGTCCGCTGGTCAATGTGTGGGGGAGCGAGCTGGCCAGGCCCGCGATCATCAGCGAGAAGAAGACGCCGATCGAGATAGCGGTGCCGGAGTTCTGGAACGTGGCGCGCATCCCCGACGCCGCGCCCCGCTGCTCGGCGGGCACGCTGCTCATGATCGACGCGGAGTTGGGCGCGCTGAACATGCCGGAGCCGACCCCGTTCATGGTGATCAACAGCGCGAACGTCCAGTACGAGAAGTTGACCGGGATCAACAACAGCCCGACGAAGCTGAGACCGAAGACGACCATGCCTGCGGTTGCCAGTCCGCGCGCCCCGAAACGGTCTGAGATCAGCCCGGAGACGGGCCCGGAAACGAGGAAGCCGATCGTCATGGGCAGCAGGAAAATGCCGGCCCAGAGCGGGGTCTGGTCGTAGTTGTAGCCGTGCAGGGGAAGCCAGATTCCCTGCAGCCAAATGATCAAGACGAACTGCAGGCCGCCACGGGCCACTGATCCGGCGAGCGCGGCGGCGTTGCCGGCGGCGAACGCCTTGATCTTGAACAGGCCGAGCTGGAACATCGGGTGCTTGATCCACGCCTCGATGAGGCAGAAGATCAGCAGCAGGGCGATCCCGCCGGCCACCAGCGCGATGACGACGGGATCGGTCCAGGCCATCGTGTGGCCCTTGTAGGGGTGGATGCCTTCGGTGATGCCGATCAGCACCGCGCTGAGGCCGACCGCGAAGGTGACGTTGCCCCACCAGTCGATGGGGGCGCGGTGGCGCACGCCGTCGTCGCGCAGCTTGAAGTACGCCCAGATGGTTCCGAAGACGCCCACCGGGACGTTGACCCAGAACACCGCCCGCCAGTCGAGTGCGGCGAGCAGGCCGCCGGCCGTCAAGCCGATGAACTGGCCCGCCAACGCCGCCACCTGGTTGATGCCCAGGGCGAAACCGCGTTGTTCGGCCGGGAACGCGTCGGTGAGGATCGCGGCCGAGTTTGCGCTGAGCATCGACCCGCCTACCGCCTGCGGGATGCGCCAGGCGATCAACCACAGCGCGCCGTGCCCCCCGTCGAACGGGTCGAAGGACAGCATGATGGAGGAGATGGTGAAGACGACGAACCCGGCGTTGTAGATCTTGACCCGTCCGAACATGTCCCCGAGGCGACCCAGCGAGACCGTGAACACGGCCTGCACCAGCCGGTAGCCCATGATCATCCAGAGCAGGTAGGTGATGTTGCCCGCTGCCAACGGGTCCAGATGAACCCCGCGGAAGATCGCCGGGATCGAGATCAGGACGATCGATCCGTCCAACGCCGACATGAACACCGCGAGCGTGGTGTTCGAGAGCGCGATCCACTTGTAGTTGTCGGCCGTCCGTGTCTTGGCGAGCGCCCCCATCAGCGCGTCGCCATTAGCGGGCCCCCCATTAGCGGGCCCCCATTAGATGGCCCCCGCCAGACGCTCGATCAGCGGCGCCGCCCGGGCCAGGTCCCGGAGCTCGCTCGGGCTGAACGACGCGGTCAGCGCGGCGGCCAGGGCCTGAGCGGGAGCGTCCCGCCCCGCTCGCAGCACCTCGGCGCCTGCCTCCGTGACCGCCATGACGATTTGCCGGCCGTCATCGGGATCGCGGCTTCGCTTGATCAGCCCACGCTCCTCGAGCGCCGCGAGCGTCGTGCCCATCGACTGAGGGCTGATCTGTTCCTGCCGGGCGAGCGCCGCTGAGGTGGCCGGTCCGCAGCGGTCGAGGCGAGCGAGCGCGGAACGTTCCGGCATCGACAGCTCGCCTACGACGCTGAGTTGACGCAGTCTTCGGACCAGCGCTCCCACGCTCAGGAGCAGTCGCGCGGCGACTGAATGCGCGTCTTCCGTCATTGACGTCAACCTAGCCTTATCAGGCGAGGTTGACCAGATGCGCGCGCCGTGCCGCTCGACGGTCAGTATCTGGCCATGTTCCACGTCGTTTTCGTTGCCCCAGAGATACCGCCGAACACCGGGAATGCGATCCGCTTGGCCGCATGCACCGGGGCGCACCTGCATCTGGTCGAGCCACTCGGCTTCACACTGGACGACGCCCCCCTGCGGCGGGCGGGCCTGGACTATCACGACCTTGCGGTGGTGACCGTCCACCCTGACCTCGACACCGCGCTGCGCTCGATCGGCGCGGCCCGGATCTTCGCGTTCACGAGTTCGGGAACGACGCGCTACACCGATATCGCGTACCAGCGTGGCGACGTGTTGATGTTCGGCCGGGAATCCGACGGGCTCGGCGCCGAGGTGCTCGGTCGCGATGACATCACGGCGCGGGTGAACATCCCTATGCTGCCGGGGCGGCGCTCCCTCAACTTGTCCAACTCCGCGGCATTGGCTACCTATGAGGCCTGGCGTCAGCTCGATTTCGCGCTGTGATGACGGGGCGTGCTGTGAGGCGTGCGCACAGTGAGGCACAGTGTTCGCTGTGACTGCGACGCGGGCCCCGTTCGCGGACGCGCTGCGCGTGCGAGAGTTCCGCTGGTTGTGGCTGGCCGGCATCCAGTCACAAGCCGGCGATCAGCTGGCCCGCGTGGCCTTGTCGGTGCTCGTCTTCGAACGCACCGGCTCGGCGCTGCAGACTGCGTTGGTCTACGCGTTGACCTTCGTTCCGGCGCTGATCGGCGCAACAGCTCTGAGCTGGCTGGCCGACCGGTTTCCGCGGCGCCAGGTGATGATCGTCGCCGACGGTTGCCGGGCGCTCCTGCTGGCCGCCATGGCTATTCCGCGTCTATCGGTCGTCGTGCTGTGCGCTCTGCTGGTCGGGGCCGTCTTGATCGGGTCACCGTTCGGCGCCGCGCAGACTGCTCTCCTCCCCGACATCCTGGGCGAGCGCTTCGTGACTGGCGCAGGGCTGCGGATGATCAGCGATCAGCTGACCCAGGTGCTCGGTTTCGCTCTCGGGGGCGCCGCGGTGGCCGCCATCGGAGCACGTGGCGGCCTGTTGGTCGACGCGGCCAGCTTTCTCGTCTCTGCGTCGATCATCGCCATCGCCGTCCAGCGGCGGCCGGCTCCGACCGCCGGCCGGCACGCGGCTCCCGAACCGCGGGGCGCCTGGATCGCCGTCGCCACGATCGCTCGCGACCGTCGGCTCCGTGCGCTGCTCGCCCTGGGTTGGCTGGCCGGCTGTTACATCGTTCCCGAGGCGGTCGCTGCGCCCTACGGACGGTCCATCGGCGCCGGCGTGGGAGGCGTCGGACTCCTGCTTTCCG
>Ga0105239_10006493_pt1 | contig 13562 bp, 16 predicted proteins | sample KBSC44metaG_FD_92761 | JGI IMG/M metagenome (GOLD analysis project Ga0105239, IMG submission 92761) | Corn rhizosphere microbial communities from Kellogg Biological Station, Michigan, USA - KBS C4-4 metaG | ecosystem: Host-associated > Plants > Roots > Rhizosphere > Soil | place: Michigan, USA... | reverse complement strand
TGCTAATAACTGAAGACCATCCCCCGCGAGCCGGTCCTTAAAGCGTCCGGCTGTAGAGGAAGTGTAAGTGAGTTTGAATTTCAGAACTAAATGATTGGGAGGTGCAGTAAAGCAAGTTTGTTTCGTGATTTCAGTCCCAAAGTAAAGAACCCTTCGAAAATGTGATCAATTGTTTCCTACCTTTCATTTCGTGAACGGGATCGGCAACCCCTCCAAGGAAGCCGGTCCCGTACTTTTTTCTCCAAAACGAGTCGCCTTAGAAAAATAATCCTCGTCCACTCGAATCCGAGATTGCACAGCACAGAATTTGCGACGCGCCTATGGCCGCAGGTCGTCTTCGGATTGCGTCATCTTCGATGCCGCAATCCGGATACGCCCATGCACATAGGACGATGTCGAAATTCTGTGCTGTGCAATCTCGGATTCGAGTACGTCATTTAATCTCTAAACGATCGACAGCTTTTGCATCATTGTTCACTTTCGGAGATGCGGCGGTTATTCGATCATTGTGTAGTGGGTGCGGGCTTCTATGATTTCTACTGCGTTGAAGTGCCACCATTCGTGCGGGATGGAGAGGAAGCCCGCTTCGAGCATTACTTTTCTTAAGATTTTGCGGTTTGTTACTTGTGTGTTTGTTAGTTGGCCGGATTGGAGGAATTTTTCTTCGTGTCTTGGTTGGGCGAGTTCTTCGAAACTGTCGAAGGCTGTTCCCATGTCGACTTCATGTCCTTGTTCATCAACCAGCGTGAGATCTATTGCTAAACCAAAATTATGAATGGAGCCGCGCTGCGGATTGGCGACGTAAATCTGTTGCGGCGTATTTTCGACGAACGACCACATTCGTCGTTGAACCGAGAGCGGTCTCAAAGCGTCGAAGATCAAGAAAGACCAACCTGGTTTTTCTTGCTTTAGCAAATCAACGGCACGGCGAAATTTCTCAGCCGCGTGCTGATGCAAATAGGCTTGTAACAAACAGCCGTTATAAAGATTTTCTCCAGTGAAATTATTAAGACCGGCGTAGCGAAGATCGACTTGAACACCGGGATATAACCCGATGTCGACATATTCAGAACTAAGTTGAAGTGGTTCCATTTCTCAAGCGTAACAAACTACCTGCTAGAGATAAAACGTCTAAGATCGCGTTTGCTGCTCCAGTCCAGACCTTCAAACTCTACGGCCACTCCACGTGGATAACGGCCGATGGGCTCAGCGATGCGAACCACTCGCCCCATGCAGCGGATTTGTTTTAGCACGCCGATGGTGAGGCAAATACTCACCTTTTCATCGACCTGAAAAACTGGCATTGGCCCGGGAGGAAATGTCACGAAGGCGCCCGTCTCTGAAACTTCAAAGGTGATCGAACGAGTGGCGCCTTTTAAACATCCACCCAAGTAAATGGGAAGATCGGCACGCTTTCTTCGCGACGAACGCCACCATCTCCGCTCGGGATAATTCATGAGCGTAAGAACCTTTGGATGAAACAACGGCACGTTCAAAGCCAAGAATCCCATGGTTGCAAATGACACGGTCAAAAATGAAGTTTCATTGTGATGCCAATGCATCACTTCATGCCCCACCACGATAATTGTTAGTGCTGGCAAAACGACCCGCACATATTGAGACGCCTCGAGCACCAAGACGGATGCCGTCATCGCCATGACCAGTAATACCCATTGAAACGCCGTCAGGTGCGAAACAACAAACGAAAGGTCCAAACCCTCGCGATCAAAAATCATGATCTGCATTGGACCAATAAGAGCTAACAACCCCAGAAGGACACTCATGATGACGAGAATTGTTGGACGCTTTTTCATCCCAACTCCTTGTCTCAAAACAAGACATCACACAGACCCGACATAGGTCTTATCGGAAGTTTATGGAAAGCGTTGAACTTGTTAACAAGTCTTAGTTCGAAGCGACCGTATTGTGTTGTAGAAGCAATGAGCTCGACCACTCCGAATAGAGCGAACGATAGTTTTTGAGGACGCGAGACGCGTAGAGAATGGGTTCCTTATCTTCTTTAAGCAAACGATGCACATTGCGGATACCCATATTGTAAGCCGCAAGGTAGCGCGAGCCTTTTGCGCCGAAATGTTTACGCAAGAAAGCAAAATAAGCCGCACCAATTTTGATATTCGTCACTGGGTCACGCAAATCCACATGACCTTGCAGCTTCAAACGTTTCGCCATCCAAAGACCCGTATTTGGCAACAACTGCATCAAACCTAAGTCGCCATGACGACCACGCGCTTTTGGATTGTAGCGACTCTCAGTTTGGATCACTGCCAGCAAAAAGATCGGATCTAAATTATATTTGTTTGCCTCAGTAATTAACGTGTGCGCGATTTCGCCGGCTTGAGCTTGGTACGCAAGCGGCAGTCTTTTCGCGAGAGTTTTATAGATGAATCCACGGCCGTCGCTACCTTCAATGAGTGACGATGGCGCCCGCTGCAACAATTCTTTCACCTGCACTTTTTGAATCTCAACTTGGAGTTGAGGCAGCTCAAAGGAAGGAACATAGACCGGAGCCTGCGCAACCATTCGGCTCGCTAAGGCGCCCACCGCGAAGGTGAAGACGGCCAATTTATTCCAGTTTGGGTTTAAAATCGTTTCCATACAGATAAGTAAGGCAAGAGGCGGGCCAGATTCCAAGTCACTGAAATGCTTAGGTTATCTTAATAAGACAACGTTAAATTAGTTCCAAACGTTGATGTTTTAGTCGCATGTCAGGGGGCAATTTGACATCGATCTCAGAATGAGACGAAAAGGAGCTGAAAGCGTGTGCAGCAAAACACAATGACTTCACTAACGTGGATCTGCTAGGTTGATTCAAGAATAAAAACGAGGACGCACATGGGCGAATTTAGTCTCACACATTGGTTAATCATTCTCATTATTTTGGTTTTGTTCTTTGGACCTTCCCGTCTTCCAGGCTTGGGACAATCTCTCGGTAAAGCTTTGCGCGGTTTCAAAGAAGGCTTGAACGATAAAGAACCAGAGGCCAACGACGCGAACGCGCGAATTGAAGCGCCAAAGCCCGAAGCCGATCCGACACGCCAAACTGATACGACCAAAAAACAATCTTAAAGCTTTTAGCGATGGCTGAAAAACTCATCGAAGTTCAGGATCTCGCTTTCGGGCCGAATCAGGTATTCAAAATCCCTCGGTTCGAACTTAAAAAAGGCGAGCGGGTTTTGCTGATGGGCCCTTCGGGTTGTGGCAAAACGAGCTTCTTGGAATTTTTGGCCGGCTTTCGTAAAGGTGCCGCCAAGCGTGTGCACGTGGCCCCTCGACATCGCGTGGTTTTTCAAGATCTCAACCTGATCGAGGATTTTTCGGTTCTCGAAAATCTCAAACTCGAGTTGAAGAGCGAAGATCTCGAACGCGCGCTCAAGTGGCTCAAGCGCCTCGATTTTTCTGTTCCTACCGGCACTTTGGTAAAACGCCTAAGTAAAGGTGAACAACAGCGGGTCGCGGTTGTTCGAGCCTTAGCAAAAAATGATGATCTGCTTTTGGCAGATGAACCCACGAGCCACCTCGATCGGCACCGCGCCGATAAACTCATGGAACTTCTGCACGAGTGCGCACACAGCGCTTTAGTCGTGAGTCATGATGATCACTTGAAACGTTATTTTGATCGCACCGTCATGTTCGAAGAGCTCGAGGAGATCACCGAATGAGTATCGTCTCACTCGCAGCTGTGATTTTTCGTCGTTATTTTTGGTACGCGATGTTTGTCGTCTTCGGCGTTGCGTTTTTGCTCTACGTTCTTGGCGGCGTCATCCAATACTCGCAGCATGTCCACGAAGAACGCCACGCACTTGAAATGATCAATGCAGACGTTATCGCACCTAAAGGAAGCTCGATTGAGCATCTGAGACGCCTGCTTCGCTTAGAAGTTTTCACTGAGCCCGCTTTGATTCCATCGCAACTCTACACCACGCTCACCACGCAACCGCCCGAAGGTTTACAGCTCACCCCTGTATTTTTCTGGGGACATCACGACGACACTCCTGTGATTGCCGCCGATCTCAAACTGCAAGATATCTTGGGCGCTGAGTTCCGCGAGATTTCCCAGTTGGGAGACCGTGAAGTCATCGTCGGTAAAACAGCTGCGATGAAGCTAAAACTAAAAGTGGGTGACAGCATTTCACTCACAACTGATTTTGCCGATCTTGCCGAGGCACCCTATACAGCCGATTTTAAGGTTAAAGCGATCGATGAATTGGGTGTTTGGAATGGCGCGATCTTGTCTTCCCTTTCACAAATCGAAAGCATTTTGAATCAGGTGAAGTTCACACCGAAACAAATCTGGAATCACAATCTTTTAAGTTACGTTTTCGTTACCGGCCCTGAGAAATGGCTGCAGGAAACCAAACACCTCGTCGACAAACGAACGGTGGCGCAAGATCTTCGTCTCAGCACCGAAGTACCAGGCTTACTAAAACTCTCTGGCATCGATGAAAAACTCGAGCTCGAAGTGTTAATTTTTGCTTTTCTCTCCTCGGTCATTTCATTGTTTGCCTTTTTGGCGATCTGGCTACCGCTCCTCGCCCGCACCTATCGTAAACTCATTCGCTCCGGCTATTCGACTCATCAACTGCTTTTGTGCTTTCAGCTTTTAGGTTTATTTTTGCTCTTCATTGCCGCCGGCCTATCTGCGTTGGCGTCGCACTATCACCCGCTTCTTTAAATACAGTTCGGTAATTATTCTACGGCGGGAGAGCGCCCGCCAGTCACGGATTGGCTTGTGCATTGGCATTTAAAATGCTTTGAAACGACTGGAAAAACGGGTGTTTCGCGGAGGCCTTGTGCGAGCGTTGTGGATCGGATTGCCGATCTTTTTGTTGCTAGTGAGCTCAGTTGTCTGGGCCGGCAAGATCGATCCGCGCGATGAGCAGTGGAATCGCACTCACATCGACCTTCATTTTCTTAAGAACTATGTAGAAAACGTTTACCCCTGCTATGAGTCGCCTAAACATTTTTTGGCTTGCGATGAGATGATTCACTCGCTCATAGAAGCTCATCCCGCCCCTGGCCCCTCCCGCTTCGAAGAACAACAAAGACGAGTCGCTTTATTGCAATCCATTACTCTCAACTGGAAGGCAGGCGACCACCCGATTGATTTTATGAAACTCGCTGATGAGAGGCTCGCCAAACCGGGCATTGGCAACGCCCGGGCAATTGGCGAAGCGATCAACAAAATGATTCGAATTCATGACTGGCACGCAGAACTGGGGCCAACCGCGCAAACCGCCGACGAACGTACCATGGTCAGCGCTGAGCTCAGTACGGACGGTATCGGGGTGATTCTCAATGACGATGGCGACATCAATTACATTCAACATGTTTATAAAAACTCACCTGCCCAAAAAGCAGGTTTGCAAGTAGGTGATGAACTTGTCGCGGTTGACGGCAAAAGCACGATGGCAATGCCGATCGATGCCGTCGTCGATCTTTTGCTCGGGCGCCCAAGGACTTCTGTGACCGTCGAAGTTCGTCGCGCCAATGACAAACACAAGATCGCGAAAATCAAACGAGCACATTTCGAAACTCCCGATGTCGTCGAACAGATGGTGACCGATATGGGCCGACCGATTCTTAACATCATGGTGAGCTCATTCTTAGATGATTTGACTTGTCCTCTCGTCAAAGAGGCGCTGAAAGATTCCAAGAAAGCCGAAGCGATCGTTCTCGATCTCAGAGGCAACGGCGGCGGGCTTGCCGAACAAGCTCAATGTGTCGTCGGTCTTTTTGTCGGTAAACGTCTCGCGTTTTCAGTTCGCGCGTTGAACATCAATAGAAATATCCCTGCGATCGACGGACCCAACATTGCCACAGAAGAACAGGTCACAGACCAACCATTGGTCGTTCTTATTGACTCGGAGACCTCAAGCACGGCTGAAATCGTTGCGGGTGCCTTACAAGATTACAAGCGAGCCTGGATCGTTGGCGAACGCAGTCAAGGCAAAGGCACCATTCAAGAGGTGCGATTTGAAAACCAATATCTCCTCTCGAAAAAAACTGTCGCGGAATATTTCTTACCAAGCGGCCGTAGCCTTCAGGCCCTCGGAATTCGACCCGACTATGAAGTTTCTCGCCAAATGAATCCAGATCCGAGCCGACATGTGATGCGTGAAGCAGATTATTATCCATTCTCACTACCCGCGACAAATCCGATCGATCAAAATATTCGGCAAAGCGAGATCGACGGTATCAATGAGCATTGTTTGACGGCAAAACGGGCCGAGAATCTCTTCGCCACGAATGCATTTAAAGGATCGGCAACAGATCTGCAGTTGTATAAAGCCGAAGAGATTTTAAGTTGCTCGCATCGACAAGCTGCGCGCTAAGACGAAGGCTGCTGTTTTAGATATTCAATCGTCTGAAGAATCCAATTGAAATGATAAGAAACGTCCAATGCCTCGCTATCGACAGCACATTCATCGGCCTGAGTTGGATCCGTTAATCGCTGGCTCGTCAGACCAACCAGCAAGTAGCTATGGTCTTCGCGCTCGTAAAAAACCGGTCCGCCAGAGTCTCCGACACAACTTCCCTGGCCATTGTGACCATCGAGTAAGAACATTTTGGCTTGGCCACCCGGCTTCATCGTTTGCGTCGCGAAACGAAAAAGCGCACGGCCGACAAATTCTTTTTTGCCATTGGGACGACGGATGAGTTTCTCGAAACCGTAACCAAGCAATCCAACGTCTCTCGGATCCGTCGCCAAACGAATCGGCCGAGGGTTGAGATAAAACGTTTTCATTCCGTCGGGCATTGGTTCATTCAACTGCAAAATCGCAATGTCGTTGGGATTGCCTTTGCTCTTAGAACGCGTCATTTGAAACTGTGGATGAACGGCGACATTTCGACTTTCAACTGTGCGCGTGTACTCTTGAGGCCAAGTTTTGATCACGATGCCTGTGACTTCGCTGGCAAAGAAGAGCAGCCTCATTTGGCTCGCATTTTCTACGCAATGGGCGCTGACCAACAAGTGTCTTGAAGTAATAGGAGTGGCCGTGCAAGTGAACTCTCCTTCACTCGTTCGATAAACAAAAAGTGCGGCATAGGAACTGTAATTCGAATTCACGGCCAAATCGCCGCCGAAAATCTGATTTCTCTGATCGGACAAAAGCGGAGCGTGTTCGTTCGTTCCCGAACAACCAGCCAAAAGAGCAAAACAAAAACTGAGAACGACCTTCTTCATCAATAACCGCTTGAAATGATTGTATTGAAGAGAGTTGCAACCGCTGTACCTAATGGCATCCATCAAAACGACGACCCGCGGTTTGTAAGGTCTCCAAAGCTTGGACAAATCGGTGGATTTTACAAACCTCGCCTGTTACAGCTGGACCCACGACTTTCAAAATTTAAATTCCCGGGGGGGGGCAAATGAAATCTATTTTATTGGTAGTGGCATTGTTTGTTGGCGTCGCACACGCTGAGAATCTTTCGCTGATTTGTGATGGCCAAGAGCAAGTGAGCCACGACGCTAAATCTGGCAAAGTTCTTATTTCCGTTCAGGGAAATGTCGTTGAGACCGCGCCCAACTACTACGGTTATGAATCGGGATACGCTGTTCATGTTCAGTGGCAAAATGGTTCAGTGATCAATGCGCCGGGTATGACATGCGGAGTGGCGATCGACGCAGACAAGCGATGTGAAGTGCAACGGATGAATCCTGATTTTAAATTGGCGCCGTTCACAATGTTTGAAAAATGTGGCGTGGGTGCCTTTGACACTCGCGGCTTGCCACATCAGGCGTTCTCAACTCGGCTGACGATCAGCAATGCTCTTGATCATGGCTTCTTCTATTGTGCGGCTCACGACACCTATCCAGTTGTCGCGAACCACATCGAGCTCAGCCACTGTCACGCACCTTAGTTCGTTAAGCTGCAGCCGTAAAAATTCATCGAATCGCCGGGAGAGGTCACTGTCACGGCGATCGAGTGACCAAGAATGCGATCGATCTGAATCTTGTTTACGGATTCAATAAGACCCAGTGACGTCCAGCCCATGACATCCGATTTTGAAGTCTCATTATCCATCGCAAATGGCGTTTCAAGAAAAGGAGCCGTTGAGGCTGACCACATCGTCACGCGGGCCCCGTTATTCATTGCGATCAAACGTGCGCCTTCAAGGTTAACATTCGCTACATTGAGTTTATACTCGCGATAATTGGCAGGGCACGAAACAGTGCTCGCATGGGCTGAGGCCTGGGCAAAACCGATCAATACAGCAACACCTAGAAAAAATTTTCGCATGTTTTCCTCGTCTCACGAATTTGGATTTGTGAAACGAGGAACTTTGCAACAGGCGTGCCCTATGTCAACAACGTCGGGTTAATTAGTGAACCCATTCGGCCGCAAGAGCGGCTTTGCTGCCATAGAAAACGTTGATATCCATATCAAAACTGGTGCCGGGAACGTTGTAGAGACAGTGGCCGGTCGAAGTGCAGTTAATCTCAGACGAGAATTGCCAAAGATAATATGTCGACCAAACTCCGCTCGGGAAACCAGGGATAGCCGAAACAAATCGTGCATACCAAAGTTGTGTCTGTGCAAATGTCACATCACCCTTCATCGCGGCGTTGATCGCCTTAACGACGGTGTTGTTAGCGTAAACAACCGGCATCCGCCCCGTTTGTTGAAAAACGTAGTTCAAAAAGATTTTGGCATTGGCGATGTTCATCATTCCAGACGCAGAAGTGTCTTCTAAATCCAGCGCCATAAAAATATTCGTTGGATCACCAATCGTGCTCAAAAAGAATTTTGCTTGCGTGATAGGATCGCCAGATTTTCCTAAATGGTAAGCACCCCACAAATAACCACGTTGTTGTGCCGTGACGGCTCGCGATTTGTATAGTGTGTCAGCCTGTAAACCAATCGTGGCGCGATGAATGACACCCACGACTCGCGGATCCGTCGCCATTTGTGTCCAGTTAATGGCATTGCCTTCGTAAGCATCGATCACGATTTGCGTGCCAGTGCGTTTCCAAGGACTGCTGTATTTTTGCGCGTCAGTTGGAAATGGCAACGCGACAGTTGTTCCTTCATCAGTGATCGGAGTCACCGGAGCCTCTGCGGGTGTTCCGGCGTCAGGTGTGGAAGCAGATCCGTTTTGATCCTGCGTATTTTGTGTCCAGCTCGTTGGCGTGGAACGAGCGCATGCCGTAGAAACCAATGTGGAAGCGGCTAATAAGGACAATAGATGTTTTTTCATAGAACATTAATTCGGAAACTTGAGGGCCGAAAAGCGAAATCCGCTGTTCATTTGGAATTGAGAGATTCATTTGGAATTGGGCATTTGAATTTTAAAAAACTGTCTAAAATTCTCACGCGACCAAAGGACAGACGCTTGACCTTCGTTGATCCGGCGCGCTTGATAGAGAGATGAAATGGATCGCGGTTTTTATCTATTTATTCGTTTCTCCGGCGTCTGCAGAATCGGCTCTCACGGCGCGACTGCGCCAATTGGTCGAGATCAATTCAGGTTCGAACAACGTCGATGGCGTGTTGAAAATCCAGACCTGGTTGAGCGAAGAACTTAAGAAGCTCCATTTCGACGTAAGTCTTTCATCTGACCATTTGCTGGTGGCGGAATTAAAGGGTCAGGAAACGAAGACCATTACTTTCATCATGCATGCGGACACTGTGTTTGAGAAAACGTCTTCGTTTCAGCATTTCACGATGAGCGATGATGGCAAGACAGCGCATGGCCCCGGCGTTATTGATGACAAAGGCGGAATCGTGGTCGCGGTCGAAGGCCTCAAGCGCTACCTCGCAAAAGGACCTTCGAAATTTAATTTACGAATCGTGTCTTCGCCCAGTGAAGAAATCGGTTCCGAACCCTTCATTGAACGTTTCAAAAAAATTTCGAACGATTCATTTTTGATTCTAGGTTTTGAACCTGCGACCGATGGCAATATCGTAGAAAGCCGACGGGGCAATCGTTGGTATCACATTGTGAGTGAAGGAAAAGAAGTTCACTCGGGTCGTGATCATAAAAACGGCATCAACGCATGTTGGGGATTAGCTGAGAAACTCGTCGCGATTTCAAAACTCACGAACTATGAAAAAAATGTGACGGTGAGTATCGGCCATATGTCTGGCGGGCAAGATAAGTACAACATCATGTGCGGTCACGCCGAAGCAAAAATCGATGTGCGGTTTTCAAACACCAAAGACCGTGATGATTTGCATAAAAAAATCGTTCGAATCGTAGAAGCGCCTTCGAAAACGAATGCGAAAATCAGTTTTGATTTGGCAAATGATGGTCCACCGCTCACGGCGAACAAAAAAAGTCAGCCTTATATTCAGCAGTATCTGGCAATCGTAAACAAGATCGAAGGCAGGCCAATCAAAGCACAATCATCGGCCGGAAGCGCGGACTCCAGCTATTTTGGGCGTCCCGATGTGGCGGTTATTGATGGATTAGGGCCGATTGGCGCAGGCCTTCACATCATAACAGAATCTATCGACTTGGATTCGCTCGAAAGGCGCTCCGAAGCATTAGCTCAGTTCCTTTTACAGCTCTAAAATTCCGTTTTCTTCCATCTGCAGTTTCTTCGTCCAATCGGGATTGCTTTTGCAACTCGATTGAATCGGTGGAACTTGGCTCATCGCTTTTTCATCGGCGGCAGTTAGATTTTTAAAGTTGCTGCCGTCACCACCCACCACATCCGTCCATGTCATAAGTGAAAGAACACAGGCACATGGCATTTGGTCCGACTGAAGTTTCACTTGAAATCCCCAAGGGTCCGTCACCAAACCGACAACTTTAAAAAAGCGAACACTGGCGTCGGCTCCATCTAAGGGCCCCAATTCCACCTTCGGATAGTAAGCCTTCTGTCCATCACGACAGATGAGGTAAGCGCCCGACTTTAATTTATTCGCGAAAACATTTTGCGTGAGTTCAACCGACGCGCCGATTTTGAGATCCTTAAAATCGAGCGCATAGCTGAAATTACAAAGAAACAAGAATGGCAAAAGAACGCGAGCCATTTTCTCCTCCCCATTTGACACTCATTCTTAGTGCTTTGAAAAATCATCGGCGAGTGCACGCCATTTTTCTTTTATCTCTTCGCTGAATGTATCGCCAGCACCCACGATAATATTGTTGATCTGTGTCGGAACAAGATAAAAATAATCTGGCTTTCCGCCAACTCCTCTAAACTCAGTTTTGCTTCTATAAATCACAAGCTTTGCGATTTCAAAATCCAAACCGTCTCGGTTGTAGATGCCATTCAGAGGATAATGAAACGAGTAAATACCCCGAGTCTCATTCGTAATTGCAGCGCCTTTTTGCGCAAATATTTTTATTTGGTCGATGACGTCTTTGCCTTTTGCTTCAGGAAAACTTTCAGCTGCCAGCGCGTTCAAGCGATAATACAAATCGCGCAGCCATGGCCCATCTTTATCCTCTTCAACGCGAGCCATTCTGTTCAGTTTAAATTCGTCGAAATTTCGATCCTCGGGCGTGTGGCCGCGATCTTCTTTAACTTTCGGATCAATCGATCGAACATTTGTTACCCCGTCAACAAACAAGAATCCGCGTGAACGTAAGTATGGTTGTGCGATTTCATATCGTCGAGGAGTACTTTTGAAATTTCCGGAGCGATTACTGATATCAACAATCAACCAAGGTACGGATTGGAATTCGCCACCGAGCGCAACCATATCGGCCGGCAATTTGCCGCGGATTTCTTCATACATATACAAAACCGACTTGTGCGTCGCTAAGCCCTTCTCGGTCTCCATGAATTGTTTCACGTTGTATTTTGGCGCGAGAAGGATGTCTTCGTTCTTGAGAACGAGATAAGTGTAAAAGCCAGGTGCAAGAATCGGAATCTGCCGACCGGCAGGAATAATTATGCCAGCGGATTTCAATTCAATCGCGTATTCGGGTTGAATCGTCCAGCGAAGGGGCTTCAGCTTGAGAAGCGCTTCGCAATCCGGAATATTCGGGTGAGCCGCGCAAATCGCAGAGGTGAAGGCAAACAGCGCTATCAAAACCCACTTGCACATGACTCGTTTTTTTCCCAAAAAAGTATGTGCGATCTGTACCTTGAAAGCTTATGTTGCGAAAGCCCAAAGACGGTGTCTTCCACTGTGCAATGTAAAATAAAAAAGCCGATTTGAAAATCGGCTCAAGAAAACTTGGTACCCAGAACAGGACTTGAACCTGCACGCCTCTCGGCACTGGCTTCTAAGACCAGCGTGTCTGCCATTCCACCATCTGGGCACTGTCTATTAAGTCTTAATCAATTTTTTATAGTCAGGAGCGCGCATCAGGCTTGCGAGTTCTTTTTCGCTGTCCATTTCGATGCGGATCATCCAACCGTTGTTGATTGGATCGTCGTTCAGAACGCCCGGATCGTCAACGATTGATGTGTTCACTTCAATGACGGTTCCTGAAACTGGCGCGATCAAATCGCTCGCCGCTTTAACGCTTTCAACGACACCAAACGGTTCAGTTTGCGTTACTTTTTGGCCTTCTTCAGGAAGTTCCACGTAAACGATTTCACCTAAAGCATCTTGTGCAAATTCAGTGATGCCGACAGTGACGACGTTCTCGTCAACCTGAGCCCATTCGTGATCTTTTGTGTAATAGTACTCTTCAGGAACGTTGAAGTTCTTAGCCATGTCTCTATCTCCTTAACTTTTCTTATTCACAAATGGAGTTTTGCAGACTCGCGCGCGCACTTTGCGGCCCCGCATTTCTACCGAAAACTCAGTGCCTTCTGCTGACAAGCTCGCATCGACATAACCAATTCCAATGTTTTCATTCAGAGTTGGTGAAACCGTACCACTTGTCACATATCCCATTTCACGATCATCGAGAGAAAACAACTTATAGCCTTGGCGCGGAATTCCACGTTCGACCATTTTGAAGCCGATCAATTTCTGCTTGAGCCCTTTTTCTTTGCCGCCCACCATTGCCGAGCGACCGATGAAATCTTTTTTGTCTGGCTTGATCACCCAACCAAGGCCTGAAGAATACGGGTTGGTCACATCATCAATCTCATGACCATAAAGCGAATATTTCATTTCAGTTCGCAACGTATCACGGGCACCCAGGCCCGCTGGAGTTGCACCGGCTTTATGTAGAGCTCGCCAAAGCTCGACTGTTTTTTCTTTCGGGACAAAAATTTCAAAACCATCTTCGCCGGTGTAGCCAGTGCGAGCCAAAATGCAGGTCACACCTGCAAACGGCTTTGTCGCGAAATTAAAAGTTTTGATTTCGGCCAGCGGTGTTCCGAAGACCTTTTCGGTGAGAGTCACAGCTTGTGGACCTTGCACAGCAATTTGTCCCCATTGCGCACTTTCATTTTTTAGTACGGCACCACGATTGTTTTCGCTGATCCAAGCGAAGTCCGCATCGCTGTTCGATGCATTTACGCAGAGAAAATACTCTTCGTTTGGCTTCATACAATAAACAATCAAATCATCAACTAAGCCGCCTTCGAAATTCGGCAACAAAGTGTATTGCGCTTCACCGCTCTTAAGTTTTGCGACGTCGTTCGTGGTCACCCACTGCAATGTCTCGAGAGCTTTTGGCCC
>Ga0105239_10006490_pt1 | contig 13565 bp, 11 predicted proteins | sample KBSC44metaG_FD_92761 | JGI IMG/M metagenome (GOLD analysis project Ga0105239, IMG submission 92761) | Corn rhizosphere microbial communities from Kellogg Biological Station, Michigan, USA - KBS C4-4 metaG | ecosystem: Host-associated > Plants > Roots > Rhizosphere > Soil | place: Michigan, USA... | reverse complement strand
TGCGGATCGATCCTGGCATTCTTTGTGGCGCTCGTAGTGGCCTTCTACTGGCGCTCGCGCACGCCACCGTTCTGGGTCCCAGTCGCGCTGCCCCACACGCTGTGGCTTTCGACCGCTATTATTCTGGCCAGCAGCGTGACATTCGAAGGCGCCCGCAGGGCATATCGTCGCGGCTCGCATCCGGCCGCCGCTCGCCTGCTGGTAGTGACAGCGTGCCTGGGCGCGGGATTTCTGGCCTCGCAACTTTCGGCCTGGCTGAATCTGGTTCACCGCGGCTACTATCTGGCGCAGAATCCGTACAGCTCTTTCTTCTACATGTTCACGGGGCTCCACGCCGCGCACCTGATCGGAGGACTGATCGCCCTGTTCGTTGTGGTGCTGGGCAGATCCACGCGTCGCGAATCCGTGGACGCTGTGGCCTTCTACTGGCACTTCCTGGGCGTGCTGTGGATCGCTCTGTTCACAATTCTCCTGATATCCTGACTCCCGAATGCCGATTGACCCTTCTGCTCAAGTGGCACCCACAGCTCGTGTGCATCCTGGGGCCGTGATTTGCCCGGGCGTCGTGATCGGCGATTTCGCTATTGTCGAAGAAGACGTAGTGGTCGGCCCAGGCTCGCGGCTGGAGCCCTACGTCTACTTAAAGCGTTGGACGACCCTAGGCGAGCGCAATCAAATTTCGGCCGGCACCGTGCTCGGCACCGATCCGCTGGACAAAGGTTTTACCGGCGCCCGCAGTTATCTCAAGATCGGGAACGGCAACATCATCCGCGAGCACTACACCATTTCCCGCGGCACCGCGCCGGAGTCGGAAACCGTGATCGGCGACGAGAACTACATCATGACGTCCGGCCACATCGCCCACAATTGCCGGATCGGGAACCGCACGGTGATCGCGAGTTGCGCTCTAGTGGCCGGCTACGTGGAAGTGGAGGATCAGGCTTTTATCTCCGGCGGCGTGGTGATCCATCAGTATTCGCGCATCGGGCGACTGGTCATGGTGGGGGGCAACACCCGCGTGAATAGCGATCTGCCGCCGTACTTTCTGTACACCGATTTCAACGTGGCGGCGCACGGCCTGAATCTGGTTGGGCTCAAGCGGGCGGGGTTGAGCGAAGCCGATATCAAAGCGCTGAAGACGGCCTACAGGCTTCTATACCGGTCCGGCTTGAAGCTTGAAGAAGCCCTTCAGCGGATAGAAGCCGAGACTCCTACCGAGCACACCCGGCACCTGGCGTCGTTCATTCGGGCGAGCAAGCGCGGTATCTGCCGCGAATAAACTCAATACCGCACGCCTTCGAGAAACAGCCCCGATGCCGGGGCAGTCCATGCCGCGATATCTAGCTTTGGATTCTTCTTTCCGCTAAGCAATTCCCGAAACTGTTCCACCGATACTTCGCCCCGGCCGACTTTCACCAGCGTCCCTGTGAGCCTCCGGACCATTTTCCAAATGAAATGTGACGCCTCAATACGGAACACGATCAGGTTATCGTCCACGGAGATTTCGGCCGATTCCACTACCACGACCGTCGATTCATCCGGTTTAGAGGGATCGGCTGCGCGAAACGCAACAAAGTCGTGCCGTCCGGCAATCAACGCCGCGGCCTGCTGCATACGCGCGACGTCCAACGGCTCCTTGATCCACCAGACGAAGCGCTTCGATAGCGCCGCCTTGCGGGTCGAGATCTGGTAGAAGTAGGCTCGCGACTTCGCGTCATGGCGGGCGTGAAAGCGCGGAGGCACCTCGGCGACGTCCACGATCGCAACACTGGCCGGCAGGCGGTCATTCAGTTCGCGAAGAATCTGCGATGCGGAGAACGATTTCGCTTTGCTGCGGATTTTGAGATGCGCGACTTGGCCTACTGCGTGGACGCCCGCGTCGGTGCGTCCTGCGCCCTGCACTTCCACGTCGGTCCGAAACAGATCCTGCACGGCCAGCTTCAGCTCGCCCTGCACCGTGCGAGCGTTGATCTGATCCTGCCAGCCGGAAAAACGCGAGCCATCGTATTCAAGAATCAAGCGAAAAGTCTGCATAAGAAATCGTTACTCCGGCAAAACCAGATCCGCTACCAGGGGCAGATGATCGGAAGCCACCATCGACCGCCGGCTGCGATGGAAAAACGCCTTTTCAATGCGAAGGTGATGATCGAAATAGATATGATCCAGATGCAATAGTGGCAGCAGGGCTGGATAGCTTCGCACACTGGTGAGATACGCACGCAGATCATGGAATTTGAATTCGGCCACTAGCGTTCGCGTGACCAGGCCGTGCACCCATTCATTGAAATCGCCCATCATGATGCGCGGACCGGAAATATCTAGAGACCGCAGCAGATCCTGGTCGAGCAGGCGAACGGCTTGTTGGCGGCGTTCCCGCAGCGCGGTTCCCAGGTGCACATTGAATACGTGCAGGACATGCGAGCCGATACGGATGTCCGTTCGCAGCGCAGCGCGTTGTTCGCGTCCAGCCACCGTGACGTCGATCGGACGAACCAGTTTGAAGTCCCAGCGGCTCAACGTGACGTTTCCATACGCGCCGCCGCGATGCCTGCGTGTTTCTCCCATCGCGCCGAAGAATCCTAACCGGCTGGCCAGATAGTCGGCCTGGTGATCCGAGCTGGCAGCGCCCTCGCGGCTGACCACTTCCTGCAAGGAAATGATGTCCGCATTTATTTCCTCCAGCACCCGGGCGATGCGCTCCGGATGAGTACGTCCGTCCACACCCCGGCACTTATGAATGTTGTAGGTTGCGATTCGGAATCGATGCATCACGTCGTCACATTTGATCTTCCATGAGAGACGCGAACTGTTCGCCGGCGCGCTGCCAGAAGCCGCGCTTTTTCCATTGCCTCAGGCTCACCTTCTTGCATCGTTCCAGATCGGCCAGGAAGATTTCGTGGAGCTGGCTGACCAGATCGCGATCATGGAAACACACGCTCGTCTCGTCATTCAGCGCGAAGGAACGATTGTCGAAATTTGCGGTACCCACCGAGCCCCAGGCGTCGTCTACGAGGACAGTCTTCTGATGCAGCATGCTGGGCAGAAACTCGAAGATTTCGACGCCGGCCTGGAGCAGCCTGCCGTATAAGCGAACGCTATTCTGGCGTGCCCACCAGGTGTCGTTATGGCGTCCTGCGACCATCAGCTTGACGGCCACGCCGCGCCGGACCGCCTGGCCCAGCATCTCGATCAGCCTGGGATCGGGGATGAAATAGGGATTGGCGATACACAGATGGCGGCGCGCGCATTGGACGGCAATTAAATGCATGGTTCCCGCGGCCCCCATGCCTTCCAGCGGCGAGCTCACGATGGTCTGCACGTCAATCGTCCCGGCATTGCGGGGCAGCGGAAAATAGTCCTCGCCGGTCAGAATTTCACCCGTGCATTGCAGCCAGTTCTGGGCGAAGCCGCTTTGCTGCCCAATCGCGGCGGGCCCTTCCACCCGGACCATCAGGTCACGCCACGATCGCGCGCCCTGCGCGTCCCCCAGCCAATGATCGGCGATCCCGGCACCGCCGGTGAACGCGATCTTGCCATCGACCATCAAGGACTTGCGATGATCCCGGCGGTTGGCTCGAATCATCGTGTACCAATGTATGGGCCGGAACCAGGCCAGCTGGCACCCACCGGCTTCCAGGATCTTGACGATCGGTTCGCCCAGCGTGGAAGATCCTACCGCATCCAGCAGCAGCTTGACTTGGACCCCGCTACGGGCTTTTTCCGCGAAGGCTTCGGCGAAGCGCCGGCCGACTTTTCCCTCCCAGAAAATATACTGCTCCATGGTGATCGAATGTTCCGCTGACTCAATCGCATCGAGCATCGCCGGGAAAAACTGGTCACCGTTGTTGAAAAGCGCGACTTGGTTTCCGGGCACCAGAGGCATCCCTGTCATCCCGGTCATGGTGAGCGGGAATTGCGGAGATTCGACATCCAGATCTGTTTCGAGAGCATAAACCGCAGGATGGGATCTGGGAGTCGTGTTGTAAAAGAAGAACGACACAATACTGGCGATTACGGCCAGTACCCAGTTCCCGAATAGGTGCGCTGCAATCGCGATGGCCATCCAAATCCACCACGTGCGGATCACCCGGCGAATCCAATCCCACAGTTCCAGACGGCCCAGCCGCTTGGGCTTGGGACGCGGCGGAGAGAGACGGTACAGCTGGTCCTTAGGAACGCGCGGCTTCAGCCAGCGTCGCGACTCCTTAGGCTTTCCGCCCGATCCTGATCCCGATGGTGATGCTGATCCTGCGCTGGACAAACCGGCTCCCTGCCTTGCATCCTAGCGAAACAGGCGAGGCTCGCGGCGATAGAGACCGTAGAGCAGGCCCAACAGAGCCAGCGCATGGGCCAGCAGACCGGCCATGGGAATGCCGGCAATCCCGAACCAGCGAGCCAGCAGCAAATCGCCCGCAAGCGTTGCGATAACCGTGATCAGGGCTGCCCGAATCAGGACGCTGGTCTCTGATACCGCAACCGCCAGCCGTCCTGCAACCACGAAAAGAATCGCGAACGGCACCTGCAGAAGTGCCCATTGCTGGACGCTAGTGACCACCAGCGTGGCGGAGGCGTCAAACGCGCCGCCTTCATAGAACGTCCGAACGATAGGACTGGAAAGCCATGCCGTCGCCGCGATGACCGGCAAGGACACCAATGCGATCACGGCAAAGTGGACCCGCACGGTGTGTCGCAAGTGACTCCAATCCTGCGCGGCAGCCAGACGGGAGAATTCCGGAAGAATCGCTGTGGCGATGGCCGTTGCGCCCAAGGCAGCCAGAACAGCAGCTAGCTTGGTCCCGTACGCCAACGCGGACACTGTCCCCGACCCGAGCGATCCCGCCACGGCTTGGTCAATGAGCGGAGACAGGGCCGTCAGCATCGAACCTGCCAGTAGCGGAAGGTATTGGCCGCGGATCGCCGACATCTCCGGGGTCCAGCCGCGCCAGGCCGGCAGGATCGGGATTCCCAACCGGCGCACCGCCACCCCGAGAATCACGGTCTCTAAGACCACGCCGGCGAGCGTGCCCCAGCACAGAACGTAAATACCCCACCGAGGCGTAGCGGCGAACAGGAAGGCGATGGTCGCCAGAGGTGTCGTCAAAGGAACCGCCGCCACCAGAGCGAACGCGTCGTGAGCATGCAGTATCGATCGCCATACAGCGATGCATGCGCTCAAGGGCATCCATAGAATCAAGATCAGAAACAGGCCGATGGTGAAGCTCAATTTGTCGTTCGAAAAACTGGAGCCTAATAACGGCAGGATCCACCGCCCCCCAGCCGCCAGGAGAATCGTGACTGCGATCATGGCTCCCAGAACCAGCGCCAGTCCTGTGCGAGCGAACATGCGGGCCGCAGCCTCGCCTTGATCCGAACGTACTCGAATGAACGCGGGGACGAAGCTCGCGCCGAAAGATCCAGCCACGATATCGGTGAAAAAAGCCGGGAGCAGGAACGCGATTACGAAGGCATCCAGTTGGTCGCCCGCGCCGAAATAGCGCGCGGTCACCATGACCTTGGCAGCGCCAGCTAGCTTCGCTGCCGTTGCCAGCACTCCCACAACCGCCGCGTTGGTGAAGACCCGCCGGTGTGACTCGCGGCGTTCAGTGGCCTGGGCGGTCCCCACATCCGCACGGTATCACACCCGCCCGGATGTGCCGCCGCTATGGAAGCTTCGCCATCTCCACGGCGATCTTATCGCTCGGAACCGGCCTGAGGTCCCGGCTTTCATGGCCACCTTCGGAAAGCTTGATGGCCGTCGCATTCCCGTTAAAGTTGACCAGGAAATCCGTGCTGGTGGCCAGTCCGGGCTCCAGTTCTTCCCAGGCGGCTACCAAGTAATCCCCTGGCGCCAGCCCCTGAAACTTATACCCGCCGTTCTGATCGGTGCTGGCCTGCCGGGCGCCGCCCGTCGGCGTTCCGTCGGGAGTCTTCGGCCACATTGTGACGATCACACCGGCCAGCGCTTCGCCTTTGTCATTCTGGACCGACCCCGCGAGGTCGGCGGATTTTGAGGAGAGCACCAGCTCGAGTGTCCCGCCGGTACCCGACGTGGTATCGATGGCCGCGTGCGTCACATCCTGTCCGCCGTAGCGGGCCGATTTCAAGTACGTACCCTGCGGCAGGATTACCGCGTTCAAGAGGTATTTGCTGGTCCCGACTGCGTTGAAGCGGAAGGTGCCGTCGTCCTTCACCTGCGCGTTAGGTGTGCTTACGGAGACTCCACCCGCAGTGTCGTTCAGACTCAACATGAAGCGCGGAGGAAACGGGACCGGAAGGTTTCCCACGGACGCCGCTGCCGGCGCGTTCTGCGCGGGCTTGAGCAGCGCGACGATATCCCCGCCCTCCAGACTCACGGTTCCTGTGATCTCCGGACCAGGCCCCATGGGCAAAACCAGATTATCGATATTCGCATCGGCCACGGTTACTTCCACGCGCCCGGTGACGTTAGCCCCAGGACTGCCGTTCACGCTGGCTCCCTGCAAAACCTGAAGTACATACGCCCCTGGAACGATGCCGCGGAACTCGAAGGTGCCGTCTGGGCGGAGTTGGTTGATGCCTCCTCCGTTCAGAGCGCCCACGAACCCGCCAGAGCTGTCTTCCTTCTTCATGAATGCCACGATCGCCTGCGACGGCACACCCGATGCATCCACCGCTTTGCCGCGAACCGTATACACCTTGGCTTTTCTCAGCCGGATATCGACGCCGCGCATTTCGCCGCCCGCCGCCACGTCCACCGGCACGCCGCTGGCCGCATCCGTTCCATTGGGATAAAACGTGGTGATGTTTCCTTCCTGCCCGGCATTAGGACGCCCCGGCCGATCCGGCGTAATGATCAGCGCGCCTCGGCGATCGCTGGCGCTGATATAGTAGCGTCCCGGCTGCAAATTCCCGGCGCGGTATTCGCCCAAATCGTTGGTGGTGGCGGCCCCGGTTGGCTGCAGCTGCTTGCGGCCGCGAGCGTATGCGTAGCGCATGATCTGCACCTGTGCGGTCGCCACTGGATCGCCGTCCTGATCCAGCACTTTTCCAGCGATCACGCCTTGCGGCGTCATCTTGATGGAGAGATTCTTCATCTCCGTTCCTTCGGCGAGGGTGAGCTGCGTGCCGGGCGATGTATTCGATCGGGCGCCGTACCGGCTGGTGACAAAGCCAGGTTTTTCAGAAGTCAGCGAATAACGGCCGGCGGGAACATCTTCAAAAGCGAATTTACCCTCATTGTCTGTGGTCTCGCTATATGTCGAGGGCGGCTGCCCAGGCTGAATGGCAGATCCCTGCAGGCGGACCGTGGCTTTGCGAACCGCTTCACCATTGAGACTGAGAACCATGCCTTCGAGACGGGCTTTTTTCGCGCCATCCGCGGCGGTAGTCGTAGACGGCGTGCCGGAGGGCGGCGGCGCTGGGGCAACGCGTACAGGAACCTGCGCGCTCGCGAGGGACGCGCAAAAGACCAGGGCAAACGGGAACCAGCGCATGCGGATTCCTCCCTGAGTCATGATATTACGAATAATTCACGAAAAATAGGTGGGACTATATGGCTCGGCCGCCGTAGTTGCTCTGGTAATAGTTTTGATACTCGCCGCTTTTGATGCGAGCTGTCCAGGCCGTATTGGATCGATACCAATCGATAGTCGCCCGCAGGCCTTCCTCGAAAGGAACAATAGCTTTCCAGCTAGTCTCGCGCATCAGCTTTTCGCTCGAAAGCGCGTAGCGCCGATCGTGCCCGGGGCGATCCTTCACCGTCTGCATCAGGCTTTCGGGCTGACCTACAGCGGCCAGAATCTTCCGCACCACGTCCAGATTCGGCAGTGCGCGGCTGCCGCCGATGTTATAGATCTCGCCGAAGCGGCCATGCTCGATCACCGCCAGAATCGCGCGAGCGTGATCGTCCACATACAGCCAGTCGCGAATCTGCTGGCCGTCGCCGTAAATCGGAAGAGGCCGGCCTTCCATGGCATTCGAAATCATCAGCGGAATCAATTTCTCAGGAAATTGATAAGGGCCGTAATTGTTCGACGCGCGGGTCACCGTCACTGGCATCTTGTACGTGACGAAGTAGGAGAGAGCCAGCATGTCAGCGCCGGCCTTGGATGCCGAATACGGACTGCTGGCGCGCAGCGGATAATTCTCATCGGCATCATGCGGCGGATCGATACTGCCGTAAACTTCGTCGGTCGAAATCTGCACGTACCTGGGAGTGTTATGAGTTCGCGCCGCCTCCAGCATGGTGAAGGTGCCGCGCAAGTTCGTTTCAAATACCGGCGCCGGCGAAAGAATACTGCGATCCACGTGCGATTCCGCGGCGAAGTTCACGATCACGTCGGGCTTTTCTTCGGCCACCAGTGAGTTCACCAGTGCGGCGTCGCAGATATCGCCATGGACAAAGCGATAACGCGCATGGTCCGCAACGGACGCAAGGTTTTCAAGGTTTCCCGCGTAGGTCAATTTATCGAGATTCACCACTGCATAGTTATGCTGCTTATCGTCGAGAAGCAGCCGGATGAACGCACTCCCGATGAACCCAGCGCCTCCGGTAACCAGGAACTTCATTTATTTGTGCTGTAGCTCCCAGTCGTAGGCAATGGACGGCTCGTCATGAGCAATGCGTCCTTCGTCCTTGGGATTGTACAGGCAATTCGTAACGTAGACCAGAATGGCGGGCTGCTCCCCGATGACTTTGTAGCCATGGCCCACACCCGGCGGAATCAGCAGTTGCCAGGGCTTCAGCGCGCCGGCGTAGATCGTATTTTTACGACCGAAGGTGCGGGACTCCGACCGCAGATCCACCAGGGTCACCTGAAACATTCCCGCGGCGGGAACCCACAGATCGGTCTGATGCAGGTGGTAATGAAACGCCTTGATAATGCCCGGATAGCTCAAAGCGGTGGAAACCTGGGTGCTTTCCGCGGGAAAGCTCGCCGTCAGGCCCTGGCCCATGCGCGCCACTTCCAGGAAATAGCCGCGATCGTCCGGCCATAGGTCATACGGTCGAAGGATCACGCCGTCAATCAGATCTGCGGAATCCGGAGTGCGAATGATCTGTCCGATGCCGGGGTCGCACTTGGGAATTGAAATCCGGATCGTTTCTGCGGCGCTGGCGCTCACTCCCTGTTAGGTTAGCGCGAATCGCTACTCCGCGACCAGATCGATCTGACCCACGCCGCCCTTCACGTCCAGGCGGATGGTCACCGGCGCATTCTCATGCAGCGGGTTGATCCAGCGGCCTCCGCGTTTCTCCAGGCCGCGGACGTTGACTTCGCCGATCCCGCCGACCGCAGTGGCCGAAATCGCCACACTGGAAGGCACATGGACGGTGGCCTGCCCGACGCCCCCGTTGATCTGCACGTCGTAACTGCGCTTGGGATTGCCGCGCAAGTCCACGTCCACTTCCCCGGCTCCCAGGTTGAAGGCGACACTGCGCAGATTCAGGCTGCCCAGGTTCAGGTGGGCTTCACCGGCGCCCATTTTCACCACCAGATCCATCAATACCGAATCGTTGAACCGAAGATTCCATTTGCTCTCGCCGTGAGGGGCGGCGCTGGCAGAGTTGGAGATCTGAATATCGCCTCGAACGCCGGTCGAATGGTAGTCCACTTCTGGTTTCCAGCCGGGAGAGTTGTAGTCGAAATCGGCTTCCAGGAGCTTGGGCGAATTCCCGGTTACGCGCAGCTCGCCGGCGCCCATCTTGAGCTCCACCCGAGTCATCTCGGATTTATCCAGTTCCAAAACCTTGGTTTCATGCACCGGCTCTCCGATGCGAATTCGATCTGAGCAGCCGGCCAGCATCGCAATTGCCGTTGTGATTGCCAAGGTTAAAAGCAGGCGATTTGTCATCGGGAGCCCCCTGTTTCTCCCATACGCCAATCGCGCATGGAATGTTCCCAGGAATTCTATCGCAGGCAGCGGTGAGCGAGTCTAGCGCGCGCCCGACGGTCCCGGCGCCGGGTGTTGTGCAGCGCTGGTTTGCGCGCTGCCTTCACGCCGATCGATCCACTGGGCGGCCTGCGAGGCGCTAGAGATTTGTCCGCTGAGAACTGCCATGGCGAGGTCAGTAGAGACAATGTTCGAAAACGGACGATCCATCACAACGTGATCCTGTTTACCCGCCAGCTTGAGGATAAAGGGAACCAGATGGCTGGCGCCCTTGGCGGACACGCTCTCCATATTCTGGGTCCATCCGTAACGGCCCCGCCACATGTCCGGACGGAATCCGTGATCCGCTGTAATCAACAGGTTGGTGCGATCCCACAAGCCGGCAACTTCAAGCTCCGCGCGCAGCTCGCCCAAGGTCCGGTCCACCAATGCGAGGTTATCCAGATAGTCGATCGTGGAATCCAGCGTGAAATCCCTTCGCCAGCGATTGTAGATGGCGTACATGTGCGGAGTCGGAAAATGCAGCATCAGAAAACTGATGCGCGGATCGAGAGCGTCGGTGTAGGCGTGTTCACGAATCTGGAAGTATTCCTGTTGCTGCTGGCTCTGCAGATAGGCGTCCTTCAAAATCTCCGATCCCGAAAGGCCGTCGAAGCGATAGATGTCCTTGATGTTTTCGAGCTGCAGCCGGAATAGCAGTCCAGTCATCGCAAGTACGCCCTCCTGTGACGCGTGCTGTTCGCGCAACAGAGCCCGGCCGGCGTGGCTGGTGGCGGTGGCAAAGCAATCCACCAGCAGGCTGCCGAAAAGCCGGCAATAGGGGTGGTACCAGCCGACTATGGCCGCATTCAGATTCATTTCGCGAACCCGACTAAACACGGTGTGTTCCTGGGCCCAGTCCAGCCGTTCCGCCGAATCCTCCGGCATCACGTCAAGCCGCGAGGCTCCCTTGATCTCGGACTGCTGGTAGGAGCGTCCGGAAATCAGGATGGGCATGGCGAGTCCTGTGAAACCTGCAGTCTGGGTAGCGTGGCGGGCCTCCAGGGACTCGCCGCGAAGCCGATCCAATTCCGGCAGATCCAAAGATACCGGCCGCTCATTGATGGCGATGCGCTGATCCATCTCGTCGAATATGATCCAGATGAATCGCCGGCCGCCGGCACGCACCGGAAGCACCGCCGCCGAAGGCTTGGGTAGGAATGCGGAATCCGGTTCTGAAGAAATGCTGCTGCTGAGGAAATCGAGCAGCAGTGCCGGGAACATAAAAGTCATCAACAATGCGACATGCCGCGCCGGGCGGACGACGCGTGGATTGCCCCACATGGCCATAACCATGCCGACGAACAATAGAGCCTCGATGCTGAGCAGCGCGACATTGGATGCCAAATCGACATGCTCTAATTGCGCGTTCCAGTAACGGCGAACGGATTCCAGAGGAAAAACCAGCGCCATCAGGAAACAGCCATGCGCAAACTTCATCCACACGGGTCCACGCGAGCGAGCCCACTGCACTCCTAGCCAGAACCCTAGACCTAGCAAAAGACCTGCGAGGAGCGTCGAAATCAACAGCACGGGGCTCGCCGGGCCAGGCCGCAGATAGTCCAGACTGGTTTCCTGGAGGATCTCCAGGTCATACCATCGCCGGACAAAGCACAAATTGCCCAGCGAGAAGCAGACCAGGATATCCTTCAGATTTCCGCGCGCCGCCGGCGATAGAGATAAAGCCATCGATAGAGTCCTGTAATCTGCCTGGATCGCACCAGCTCCCAATTAGGCTTGGCGGCGTCCTCAAAACGTTCCTGAGTGAGATGCGAGTAGAGCGCTTCACGCCCGCGGACGATCCGTTGAAACATGGGATCCTGGGGCGCCACAAATTCGATCAAAAGGTATTCGCGAGAGATTTCTGCCGCAAGAGCCAGCAGATCTTCCAATGGAATCCGCTCGGTCACCACAATGTGGTGCATCAGGGCGAGCATGAAAACCATGTCGAACGCACCGTCTGCGCGATCCAGAAAGGACATACATTCCTGATTGCGCCACCCACTGGCGGGCGTAGGCCGGGTGAGATCCACAACCAGCGGCTGGACATCCTGACTTTCGGTGCAGGCCCGGCGCCAGATGGAACCCACCACCACTGGGTCCGTATCGATGGCGACCACCGCGGCTCCGCTTCGAGCCGCCAGCATACTGAAATGGCCCTCGTTCGCGCCGGCGTCAAGAACAGCGGCGGGGCGCGCCAGATCCAGAGCTTCTTTTACGAAGGCTTCTTTCTCGGCCAACTGCTGAGATGAATACAGCGACTTGTGGTCCAGGTATTCGCTCCAGGTGGAATTGCTACCTGCGCGCGGCGCTGCGGCGTTCAACTGCTTCTTGCAACCTTCTAACAGGTTGTGCAGGATATAGGCGGCCTGCTCGGCGGAACCAGCCGGATTTGGATGATACAGCGAGGCATCTTCGCGCCGTTTGGCTGCCAGCCACGTGGGCAACGTGACTGCCTGAAGATAGGGCGAAGCCAAGCGCCTGAAAAATCCTGCTGCGCGATAAAGCGTTTCCGGCTCCAGCCCGTCACGACGTCCGGATAAAGTCTGCTGTAGCGGCCACCCGAAGTCGCGGTTGGCCAGTAGAGGCAGCAGGAACGTCCTCATGAATTGCGCGTATGCCATCCAGCTTGGATCGCATGGCTCACGCTTTTCGAAGGACAGTACGTCCACGAAAACCGGCTTCGGGCCGCGATACAGCACGTTGTACGGAGTGGCATCCTTTAGTCCGTAGCCTTCGTTCAGAGCCTTAAGAGCAAGATCCAGAGTGAGGATCCCGGCGGCGTGCAGCATTTCTGCGGGCCATTCATAGGGGTAGCTCGGGAAAGGGACCTGCTCGTGTTCGTACAGGGCCTCTTCTGAACCCAAATCAACGAGTGCATCGCTGGGAATCCGCTCCGAAGAAATCAACGTTCCGGATTCGACCGACTCACGCGCGGTCTGCGTGGACAGAAAGGCTTCCATCTCCGCGACGAATTCCGGCCGGACGACTCTAAGAATTCGATCTCTGGAACGAATGACCGAGCCAGCCGGATCGCGAAACGAACGGGGCGTCTTCGCGTCGGGAGTGGCGATCATTGGGATGGATCCTTGGCTTTACAGGCGCTTGCGGAAGATGCGCCTCAGAAACTTTCGAAAGTAGAAAACACCACCGATGCATGCGGCGTACACAGCTTGATACAGAAACGCACCCGTTCCCGGATCGGCGTATCCGAACAGATGAGATGGCGACGCCAGCAAGACAACCATGGCGACTAGCGCAAGGCTGGCAAGACTTCCAAACGGATTTCGGTACGGCTTCAGCACGATGAACAGGCCCCCGGGGTTTCTTCGTTTTAGCTCCTTAGAATGATCGGCCGATAAGAGTGGGCACATTAGGGAAATACCGTACGTCATTACGGGCAAATTAGGAGAGATTAAGTGCCCGCGATCTAAGTACTAAGGACAAAACCTGAACCCTCGATTTATCAGATGCTTCGCAGATGCTCATAGGCCGGTTGGCCAACCCTGCCGGTATAATGGGTCCCATGGCGTCGAGCATGACAACCGCCGTTTCCCCCGAAGTAATCGCCCGGTACGAGCCGGTGATCGGACTTGAAGTGCACGTTCAGCTCGCCACGCGGACCAAGATTTTTTGCGGCTGTCCTACCAGTTTCG
>Ga0105239_10006489_pt1 | contig 13565 bp, 12 predicted proteins | sample KBSC44metaG_FD_92761 | JGI IMG/M metagenome (GOLD analysis project Ga0105239, IMG submission 92761) | Corn rhizosphere microbial communities from Kellogg Biological Station, Michigan, USA - KBS C4-4 metaG | ecosystem: Host-associated > Plants > Roots > Rhizosphere > Soil | place: Michigan, USA... | reverse complement strand
GTGTATGCTCGATTGCTTTTTCGACTCCCACTTTACCATTTTCAGCAACAATTACTTTGTAGTTGGAAAGCTCTAATATTTCGGCCGTGTTTTCGCGAATATCATCATTGTCTTCAATAAGCAAAATCTTTTTCATGTTTTCTTTTTAAGATGTGAACGATGGTCATAATGCGGGGTTGTTTACTTAAATAATTGTTACAGATAATTTTTCCGTCCACAAAAGATTCAGTGGATATTGTATTATATTTAAAACCGGCCGAACTGTAATTTCATTGGCGACAGAATTGCTCCTTCGCGGAAAATTTAATATCTTCTGTAGCCTGATCCTGCTTTCTGCAGTGAATATTTCTCGCCTCGATATCAGATCTCTTGCTGAGGTTACTTTTGAAGTAAACAGGTAGGATATTTTTTTTAACCAGCCTTCGTAATAATAGGGTAACAGAATGCTGTTTTGCAAAGGGACACTTTTAAAGTGTATTATTTGATGACACTAGTCATTGATTTTAATGACGGCAGTCACTACAACCAATGGTTTAAATGATTATGGTGTTTTCAGTGCTCAGCTCTTCTTACCGAAATCAATAAAGACTGCATTCTTCCTGATCCTTTTATGAACTTCAGGTGTTTCATCTCCATACCCTAATATTATCGAAAGTTTTATCTCTTCTTTGGGTGAGGCCTTTAACTGAGCATATAGTTTGGTATGTTGTAAGTATTTTCCAAACCCGACAGGGCAGGTGTCCAATCCCATAGATTTAGCTGCGAGCATTATATTTTGCGAGCACATACCAATGTCGAGGTCAGCCCATTCGTTATTCCTTGGCCCGGTAATAAAAATTACTACTGGTGCTTCGTAAAACACATGATCTGTAGTTTTTAAGTAATGGAATCCCCGTGAAAAATTAAGCAGGTGAATTATATTTTTTATGATTCGTTTGGGGCCAACCTTTATAAATTCTTTGGCTGTTATTTTTGAGATTTCTTTTGAAAACGATTTAATAATCTCTTTGTTAGTTATTACATAAAATTTCCACGGCTGTTCATTTAGAGCCGAAGGAGCCATCCTACCTGCATCAAGTATTTTTTCAATAACTTCTTTATCAACCATTTTTTCCTTGTATTTTCTTACAGATCTTCTTTCATAAATAGTTTCTATGGTTTCGGGTGTTATCGCTGATTCATTAATTATTGAAGTTGACATTTTTAGTGATGTTTTAAAAATTAATTAATTATGTCATCACAGATAATCTGCATTTCCTGTTCAAAATTAATTTTACAAACTCTCAGTATTAATGACGTCCATCATTTGAATACATAATTACCCTCATTCTTTTTTAATCATAAACAAAATTACTTTTGTTAAGTGTTTTACGGCAAATTAAGAGTTGCTATATTTTTATATTGATGCGCCTGCACAAATACTCAAGACAATTTAAAAATTATGCCAAAGAAAAAAGAACCAGTAGAGCCAATCGAATTTCCACGGCCGGAAGAGCCCGAAATATATCCGTCAGAGGATCCTGGAGTTCCAATTCCGCCTGAAGAGGAACCAGATATTATTCCGGATGAAGATCCTTTTGAAAACCCTCCTTATGAAATCCCGCCGCCGGGAGAAGGCCCTTAATAAAGATAACGGAGCGTCGCAGCTTTTCAATTGCAGCAATCCTGCAATTGAAAGTATTATCCTGAAACGAAGCTAGCTGTGAAAAACACCAAATGCCGCCTTAATTTATTTTGTAACAAACGAGATAAAAAAATATCTGACCATTCTATTAAAATTAAAATCGATTAGTATTTTTTATTTGATAATTCCCTTCCTTGCCATATCAGATACGATCAATTTACCATATTCATGAGCCAGGCTTTGGGAATTGTCCGGATTAAATGATTTCGTTTGCACTGAGTAAAGCAGCTCTTTTGTATCAAGATTGTAAAAATTACTTTCCCAAAAATATTTTGTAGCCACTTCGTAATAACCCGGAGAATATATACGATTGTAAATGGTAGAATAATACCCCCAAAAATGGCGCTGGTAAACAAAATACGGAGAAAAGTAAACCCTACCGGGGACGTAAAAGTGTTCTTTATTTTTATCGAGTAGTACTATTGTAATTACCGCATCTACACCGCTCGTATGTAATGCATCAATAGCCTCTTCTTCTTTCATATTCTCAAACGATTTAGGCCCATATTCTTTTAATGAAGAAATTGCGTTATACCCTCTTTCAGTTAAATCACCTACCAAATGATTTTCCATATTTTCTCTAAGTTCTCTGTCATTGTCAGGCATTAAACCAACGACCATTATTTTATTATAATTTTTTTCACCAATAGCGTTGGATCTCCAGGAATGAGTGATACGTGAGGAGGATGAGCAACCCGCCATCAAGAACAACACTGCCCAGGCCGCTATTAATGAGATTTTCATAATGTTGTGTTTATTAAATAAAGCTATAGCCTAAAGGGTATTCATTCAATGATATGAGTCAGGCAGATATGAAACAGTAGTCATGCGATTGTTTGTCCCGCGAATTAAATGTTCCATGTTATCCGCGGTCTGAAATAATAGAGATGAAATAAAAAAATATAGTTGCTCACTTTGATGGCAACTTTGCAAAAAAGGATATTATAACAAAATTACTTCCATCAGGCTAACTCCTGATTTCTGGCCTGACCAGTATCATTACTTTTACTAACCTGCGTTTGGGACAGAGCGTACTAAAGAAAATATCTTCGCACTGTAAATAATTTTTTTCAAATTTTAAAACCAAGGAGGGAATATGTCAACGAAAGCTTTAGTAAAATTAGGCGAAAGAAGGCCTTTAGTATTTAATGATTTTTTTAAACCATGGAATGAATGGTTTGACGACAGTTCATTGGATCTTACCATGAATGTACCTGCCGTAAACATAACCGAGCAAAAAGATCAATATCTGGTGTCTCTTGCGGCACCTGGGTTAAAAAAGGACGACTTCAAGATTGATGTGGATGGTAATATGCTTACCATTAGCAGCGAAAAGGAAGAAAATAAAGAAGAAAAAGATAAAAAATTTACCCGGAAAGAATACAGCTATTCGTCTTTTAGCCGCTGTTTCACCTTGCCTGAAGAAATAAAACAGGAAAAGATTGAAGCAAAGTATGAGGATGGTGTTTTAAAAATTTCATTACCTCGCTCAGAAGCCGTTAATAAGCCATCAGCGAAGCATATCGCTGTTAAATAGGACGCCTGTTCATGGCCTTAGCCCCGCCAAACAGAACGACGGGGCTTTCATTCAGCTCTTCAAAAAATTCATAATTAAGAAGTTAATTTTCTTTGTTACGAGTGCTCAATTGATTATAATGAACGCGTAATATTTTCAGCGGATGGAATGAAAGCTAAATTTTCTGCAATTGAATTATATCTCCAGTAAGATTCGCCTTCTGCATCTGAACAATAACATTTGATCCCCATGTCATGTAGTAAGAGTAGAGAATCAGGAATTAGAAGAAGTAGAACGGTCTGAAAATCCTGATATAAATTTTTATAGTTGATGAGTTCAAATTCTTTTTATTTTATAAAGGCTGAATTTGTAAATTTATTTGGCCTGTGCCATTATTACAAGTAATGTTACGGCAATACTTGTAATTTATTAAAAGCTTAAGTTTGATGTAAGCCTTAATTCGAAATGGATTCACTCACTCATATAGCGCTTGGGGCTTGTATTGGCGAGGCTTTTTTTGAAAAAGGGTTTGGCAAAAAAGCCATGTTCTGGGGAGCACTGGCACAAAGCATTCCTGATGTTGATTTCATATCATCTTCGTGGTTAAATACTTCGGAAGCATTGCTTGCTCACAGAGGCTTTACTCATTCTATTTTATTTGCATTACTGATTATTCCAATATTTGCTTTAACTGCAGAAAGAATTCACCGGCCTCATAACATCGCATTCCGAACGTGGATTTTGTTTTTTGCAACCGAAGTTTTTGTTCATTTATTTATCGATGGCTTCAATAATTATGGCGTTGGCTGGCTGGAACCGTTTAGCCATGCCCGTTATTCTTTTAATACCATTTATGTTGCCGACCCTTTTTTTTCTGTGTGGCCGGGCATTGCATTTTTTATGCTGATAATTTTAAATAAATATAGCCCTCAGAGAAGATTCTGGTGGAAGCTGGGTGTAATTATTCCATTTATTTATCTTGGTTATTGCAGCATTAATAAATTAAAAATCAATCATGATGTAAAGGAAATTTTTACAACTCAACATATTCCTCATGAAAGATATTTTACAACACCCGCCCCATTACAAAACTGGCTATGGTATGTGGTAGCAGGCAATGACAGCGGTTATTATGTGGGCTTCCGTTCTCTGTTCGACGGAAAAAAACATATTAACTTTCAATATTTCCCCCGGAATGATTCTTTGCTAAAGCCCGTTGCTGATAATGAATATCTGCAAAAGCTGATCCGGTTTTCGCAGCAATTTTACACCATAGAAAATTATCACGATACCCTTGTGTTTAATGATTTACGTTTTGGTCAAATCATTGGCTGGGAAAACCCAAAAGAAAAATTTGTTTTCCATTATTACCTGCAGCATCCAAAAGATAATACCCTTGTTATTCAAAGAGGACGCTTTGCCAAATGGGACTGGCAAACAGTAAAAGGCTTATGGAGAAGAATTGAAGGAAATTAATTAAGGTGTTTAAAATAGAATGTGAATAAATAGAAAACCATTCTTATAAACTGGTAAGAAAGCCAACGGATAAACTGCTTCAAAAAATTTTTAGTTTTGGTTTGATGCTCAGTAGTAATGCGGATGCAATCATTTGAAATAATTTCTTCCAGTGTTTTACGAACCTGCACTGCAAAGCCGGGATTGCGTACATCTAAGTTTAGCTCAATGCTGGCGTAGGTGCTTATATTATTAATATTGTAAGAGCCAATGGTCATCCATTGATCATCGCATACAGCAATTTTCCCATGCAAAATAGCTTTTTGATATTCATACAATTCAACTCCATTTCGCAGCAGCCAATCGTATAGCCATCTCTCCGCATTTTTTGCCAGCATCACATCTGAATGGCCAGCAGCGATTACCCTTATCGTGACGCCACGCTTAATTGCATTTACTATTTGCTTTCGTATTACTTTGCCCGGCAAAAAATAACTGCATAAAATAGTGACCTGGGTTTTTGCCGTTCGCAGCATTTCTACATACGTTGCTGAGATTTCATTTTTACGGCGTACCCAATCATTGCGGCGCATTCTTACTTCACTTTGGTTTTCTAATGGAATAGTAAAACTAATTTGCTTCTCTTCGCAAGGTGTTATAGGCATATTTAGCGAAAAGCCGTTCCATGTTTTCCAACAAAGAACGCATAGACTGTTAGCAATTTCACCTTCCACATATAAAGCAAAATCGAGCCATGCAGGTTTACCCGGCAAATCGTTATAACGGTTAGCTATATTTACACCGCCCACCAGAGCATATTTCTTATCAACCACTGCGAGTTTATGATGCATACGCCTGCCAAAATAAAAATATCTGCTTGCAAAAAAAGGTTCAAAAAAACGAAAATGAATACCACCATTTCTTAGTTCATGGATAAAAGATCTCGATATTTTTTGTGACGCATAGCCATCAGCCATTAAGTATACACTCACATTTCTTTTCGCTGCATCTTTCAAAGCATCAGCCACTAAGCGGCCAGTTTCATCATCATCAAAGATGTAGGATTGAATATGAATATTTTCTTTTGCTTCATGAATCATCTGTAAAAGAAGATTAAAATATTCTTTGCCTGCCCTGATAAGTTTTACCTGGTTATTTGAAGTATATACATTTGATATCCTGGCTCTTTTTTGTGATGACATACGGATGCCAAATTAATGTTTCGTTTCTATTTTAAGTTCACTTTCAAATATTAAAAAAACAGCAGAATTTATTTATGGTTCAACATCATTTTTTTTTATGATGAATATCAGTTCATAATGCGTCGTTCATCAGTATTTTGAGATGATAATTTTCATGAAAGATAAACTCATACTTACTGCGGACGTTGATTATTTCTCTTCAATATCAACAAAGGAAATTGTTTACAAACTGGAGAGCAATGATGAAAGCGGGCTTAGCCATGAAGAAGCGGCATTAAGATTAAAGGAATTTGGAAAAAATGTAATTGAGTCCAAAAGGCACAAACACTTCCTGGTGGATTTACTTAGTCACTTTAAAAGCCCGCTGGTATTAATATTAACTGTTGCAGCCATCATCTCTTATTCGTTGGGCGAAACTATTAATGCATCGATTATCCTTTTTATTATAGTCGTAAGCATTGCTATAGATTTTTACCAGGAACGGGACGCACGTAACGCAGCTGAAAAACTGAAGCAGAGTGTTAAAAGCAAAGCACAAATCATCCGTGATAATGTTCAGCTTGAAATTTTTCATGAAGAAATTTGCATTGGCGATATTATATTACTGAGCGCAGGCAAAATTGTCCCGGCAGACGCCCGCATACTTTTCGAAAAAGATTTTTTTGTAAATCAATCTTCTCTAACCGGCGAATCATTCCCTGCAGAAAAAAATAGCGAAGCCATTAATATTGACAAACCAAGCCTGCCTGATTTATCCAATATAGTTTTCATGGGGTCGAGTATCATCAGTGGAATAGCAAAGGCAATTGTTGTAAAAACCGGCCCTGCCACTGAGTTTGGGAAAATTGCTACAAAGTTGATTCAACCTGAAACAGAGACAGATTTTAGTAAAGGAATTAAAGAGTTCGGGTACCTGATAATGAAAGTGACAATCGTATTAGTGTTATTTATTTTTTTGATCAACGCGGTTTTGAAACACGACCTACTGGAATCATTTATGTTTTCACTTGCTGTTGCAGTTGGCTTAACTCCGGAACTGTTGCCAATGATTATGGCGATAACAATGTCGAAAGGTTCGGCACACATGGCTAAAAAAGGAGTTATTGTAAAACGGCTTTCTTCAATCCCCAGTTTTGGAAGCATGGAAGTTTTGTGCACAGATAAAACGGGAACAATAACTGAAGATAAAATTGAACTTGTAAAATATGTTGATAAGGAAGGAAATAATTCCGAATATTTATTATTGCTCGCGTATTTAAACAGTTTTTATCAAACCGGGATAAAAAATCCACTCGACGATGCAGTTGTTTCATTTCAAAAAGTTGATATAAATAATTACAAAAAGAGAGATGAGATTCCTTTCGATTTTGTGCGTAAAAGAATGAGTGTAGTGGTTACTTATCAAAATAAAAATATTCTTATTTGTAAAGGTGCACCTGAAGAAATATTTAGATCCTGTTTAATTAATGATGATGATAAAGCAGTTGCTGACAAACAATATGAAATGCTTAGCAATGAAGGATTTCGTGTGCTTGCTATTGCTACCAAAGAAACAGGAACAGACGAGATCTTTACTAAAGAAGATGAATGCGCAATGACGCTGCAGGGCTTTATAGCTTTTCTCGATCCGCCAAAAATGGATGCCTATGAAATGATCGCAGCATTGAATACGATTGGTGTTGAGGTGAAAATTATAACGGGTGATAATCTTTTGGTAACTCAAAAAGTTTGTGAACAAATTGGGCTTACCGTTAAGGGATTTATGCAGGGGCATGAAGTAAATGATCTTACGGATGAAGCGTTGCAAAGAAGAGTAAAGGACATCACAATTTTTACAAGGTTTTCTCCTGAACAAAAAAACAGGATAATAATGTCTTTGAAAAAACACCATCACGCCGTTGGCTACATGGGTGATGGTATTAATGATGCACCTTCATTAAAGACTGCTGATATTGGCATATCAGTAAATAGCGCTACTGATGTTACAAAAGACGCCGCAGATATTATACTCACGCAAAAAGATTTGATGGTACTCAAAGAAGGAATACTGGAAGGCCGCAAAACGTTTGGTAATACCATGAAATATATTTTAATGGACCTGAGCTCTAACTTTGGCAACATGTTTTCGGTGGCTGCGGCAACAATTTTTCTTCCGTTTTTGCCTATGTTGCCGGTGCAGATTCTGATCAATAATTTTTTGTACGATACATCGCAGGTAACTATTCCTACTGATAATGTAGACGAAAGCTACATTAAAAAACCGCAGCGATGGAACCTTAAAATGATATATAGCTTTATGTTTATTTTCGGTTTAACGAGTTCCATTTTCGATATACTTACTTTTTATTTGTTGTATAAATATTTTTTGGTGAATGAAGCACAATTTCGTACCGGTTGGTTTATGGAATCTTTAGCCACGCAGGTTTTAGTTGTATTTATAATCCGTACAAAACTTATTCCATTCAGAGAAAGCAAGCCGGGTAAAAAGTTAGTTATGAGCGTTTTGTTTTGCCTGGCAATAGGTTGGCTGTTACCGTACCTGCCGTTTGCCTCACTTATAGGTTTTGAGCAATTACCCGGACAGGTAGTTCTGTTTATTGTGGCTATAGTTGTGATATATTTATTTACTGCAGAATTTGTAAAGAGATTTATTTATCGCCGGTTTTTAAAAAGCATTGCTTCCTGAAATTTAAAAGGTAAATGCATTTATATTCGTTTACCCTTTATAGTTATATTACCGGTTTTTTAAAAAATCTGCTGCTGTTGTGGTTAATTTCAAAAAATTATTTCATCACTTTTTTCAAAGCGTCCTGTTTTTTTATCCAGGGAAATACATAAAATAATTCCTTTCATCTTATCGATATCCTCTGTAGAAGAAAAAGGCCATTGTGGAGATAATTGAACCGTTTTACTTGTAGCTCCTGAAATTTTGCGGGCAAGTAATTTTTCTATGCCTGCTTTTCTTTCACTTGCTTCTGTGAGTTCTTTAAAGACGCCCCACGCGATAACAGATTTCCAATTGGCCATGTTTTCCATTGTATCTACTTCGAAACAAACGTTTGGATTTTTTCTCATTAAATCAATCTTAAATCCTTCGTACGAGTGCGCATATACGCATTTGCCATCATATGCATAACTTATAGGTACAATGTAGGTAACGCCATCTGCATGGCAGCCGATGCGGCCAATTATTTCTTTAGTAAGTATTTGTTCAATTTGAGTTTCGTTTAATTTTCCCGTCATTCTTTTTTATTTAAGTCAATGAAAATAATATTTTATTTTCATTGTTTTTCTAAAATCCCTGGTTTTATTCGCTCATATACAACCTCTCATAATACTCCCGTGCCATGCGGTTACTGTCAAATGTTGGAATAATATCTTTCATGCCATTTTTTATAATTTCGAGCCAACTGTGTGGATAATCATAATACATGGGAAGTACTTCCTTTTCCAACAAATCATACAAACTCGCTGCATCCAGATCATCCTGTACATGTTCTGGTTCTGATATATCGCATGGTGGAATAATAAATGAATTGATTTTATCCCTCGCAAATTCAGGAAACCATCCGTCCGGCAAAGCAACATTTACGGAACCGTTCATCGCCGCAGCCATACCACTCGTGCCGGAAGCTTCGTGAGTTACACGTGGTACATTTAACCATACATCTGAACCAGGCTTTAATAATTTGGCTAGTTTAAGTTCATAGCCTACTAGTACAGAACAATTGGAATAGGTTTTGGCCACATCAACAATTTTGTCAAATACACCTATACCCGCATAATCCATAGGGTAAGGTTTCCCTGCCCAAATTATTTGGACAGGTCGGTCTTTATTATTTACGAGTTGCTCAAATCTTTCCATATCATGAAAAAATAAGTCGGGGCGTTTATAACCTGCAAAACGTTTGGCAAAAACGATTGTACAAATTTTATCATCATATATTTCACCACATTGGTCTGCTACTATTTCAAATAATTCTTTCTTGCGTTTCTTTTTAATTATTTGCATTTCCTGATTATCATTATTTTTTAATGCTACATACAAGTCCTCATCGTGCCAGTATTGATAATTTTGCGCATTTGTAATGGAAATTATTTCGCAGATATTCTCATACTTATTCCACATTGCCGCTAAAGTTTTTTGATGCATTAATGACACCCCATTAGCCTTATGTGAAAGGCGCAACGCAGCAAGGGTGTGGTCCAATGTGTCACCTTCTGTTTTAGTGATTGCATTAATTTCTGTTTGTGGAACATCGCAAAAAAATCCCATCTTATCCAGCAGAGCTATATTGGTTTTCGGGTTTCCTGATTCTTCGGGTGTGTGGTTAGTAAATACAAGACGTTTTTTTAATTCATCCAAGTCTTTGTACTTATTGTATAAATAAAATGCCAGCGGCAATGCATGCGATTCATTTAAATGGTAGACGTCGGGTTGCCAGCCTAACTCCTCTAATAACCTGGCGCCCCCTTCACCGAGCAATATGGATGCAGCAATTTTCGTTTCGGGATTAGCATCATATAATTTGTGCGAAATGGTTTTTGCCAGGTAATCATTTTCCGGCAATTCGGTTGTAAGAAAAAAAATTGGAGCTGTATTAAATACTTCGGGAGGCAAATAATAAGCTGTTACCCAAACATCATGTTTGGAAACCTTAATGGTGAATTTGATATCTGTTTCTTTCAGAAAATTATATTTTTTTTCCTCGAACAATACATCCATCGTCTGGTCCTGCTTTCGTACCTGGTCGTAGTATCCATATTTCCATAAGATTCCGATGCCTACAAGGTTTTGCTGTAACTCAAATGCACTGCGCATATGAGAGCCTGCTAAAAAACCTAACCCGCCCGCATATGTTTTTAATGGCTGATGAATGCCAAACTCCATGCAGAAATAAGCTACTTTTTTCCGGAAGGAAGGATCTATTTTATAAGGATGGGAGAAGGAGAAACTCATGTAAAAGATGTTTAATAAACTATAGTGTTTGCATGCGGGTTTTTTGTAGAAGATGAATTACAAGTTAGCATCAATTGCCATGTAATTATATGATTCTAATTATATACCGTATTGACTTCAATCATACTACCATCATAATACAAACACAAATTTGCCTTATACAAATTTTTATTTTGCAGCTCTCATTAAACCTATCCCATCCAACAACATAATTATAGCGCTAATTTTTTCGCGAAATAAAATAATAACATAACCCAATATGGCCAATCTAAGTAACAGTTTAAAAAACGTTATAGGTGTAATATTAAATTCTTGCAACAATAACAGTTTTTGGTTTTTTTCAGCACAGTTATATCGACATAAAAAACCTGCTGGTCTCAAATGCCGCCAAAACCTTTTTCACAATGATTGTTTTCGCAAAGCTATACCGAGTAGGTAATTTTTATAATGACTGGTATCAAGGCAGTCAGTAATCTCCGTCATAAAAAAACATGCAGAAAAAGACAAAATTTACTAACAAAAAAAGTCCATTAAATGATATAGGGCCATGCCAAAAACTACTCCGTTAAACTCTTTTTTAAATGAAGCCGGGAATATGTCACGGTTCTCAGCCCGCTTTTTATGGCAATGGTTTAAACCCCGTTATGAAGTTGCAGAATTTTTGAGACAGTGTTATATTATCGGCTATAATTCCTTACCTCTGATTGGGCTTACAGGTTTTATAATGGGACTCGTGCTAACCATGCAGCTAAGGCCATCAATGATCGAATATGGAGTAGAATCTCAATTACCTGCGATCGTGGGGATTTCTATTGTGAGAGAAATTGGCCCCGTGATTACGGCTTTAATTTTTGCAGGAAAAATTGGCTCGAGTATCGGAGCCGAATTGGGTTCAATGAAGGTAACGGAACAGATAGACGCAATGAAAGTAAGTGGCACCAATCCATTTAAATACCTGGTAGTATCAAGAGTATTGGCTTCAACCTGTATGCTTCCGGTACTTGCTATCTTAAGTGATGTAATTTCATTATACGGCTCTTATCTGGGTGTCAACATTCGTGGAAATACGAGCTTTCATTTATTCTGGACGCAGGTGGTAGATAACCTGGCTTTTTACGACGTGCTTCCTGCATTTATAAAAACATTTTTCTTTGGTTTCGCGGTTGGTATTATTGGATGTTTTAAAGGTTATAACAGCAACAAGGGAACCGAAGGCGTTGGCAGGAGTGCCAACTCTGCAGTAGTTATTTCTTCCATTATGATTTTTGTGTTGGATTTGCTTGCCGTACAGTTAACTGATTTGTTCGGCTTTAATTAATTATTTTTTATGAAAGAGATTACGCATAATTTATTATCGATGATTGGTTGTGATTATGATTACAGAAAATAAAACGATACAAAAGGATACGATAGCAAGAACTGATGAACCGGTAATGATTATTCGTAACCTATATAAATCTTTTGAGAACAACCATGTATTGATTGATTTTAACTTGGATTTGTACAAAGGTGAAAACGTGGTTGTGCTTGGTAAATCAGGATCGGGGAAATCGGTATTGATAAAATGTATAGTGGGACTATTAAAACCGGACAAAGGAACCATTAAGGTGTTAGGCGAAAATATACCTGAATTGAATGATACTGAGCTCGATCAAATAATTGCGAAGGTTGGATTTCTATTTCAGAGTAATGCACTTTACGATTCGATGACGATAAGAGAAAACCTTGAATTTCCATTACGCAGGCATTGGATAAGAGTTTCACAACAGGAGGTAAATAACATGGTTATGAACGCACTTAAAGATGTGGGACTTGAACATACCGTTGATATGATGCCTGGTGAGTTATCCGGAGGAATGCGAAAAAGGATTGCTTTAGCCAGGACACTTATTCTAAAGCCAGATATTATTCTATATGATGAACCCACGACAGGTCTGGATCCTATTACAGGGAAAGAAATTATAAAGTTGATGGTGGAGATTCAAAAGAAATATAAAACCTCTTCTCTTATCATTTCTCACGATATGAATTGTGTGCGCATGGCGGGCGACAGAATAATTATACTGTTAGAAGGAAAATGCTATGCGAATGGAACGTATGCTGAATTGGAACAAATTGAGGATGTTAAGGTGAAGCAGTTTTTTGAATAAAATTCAAAAAAGATTATTATGGCAAAGAGAACTATCAATAACGTCAAACTCGGTGCATTTGTTCTGTCAGGCTTATTTTGTTTGATATTGATATTATACCTGATTGGCAAAAACCGTAACATGTTCGGTTCCAATTATATTTTAAAAGCGAGATTTGAAAATGTACAGGGATTAAAAGCGGGTAACAATGTCCGTTATGCCGGCATTGATGCAGGTACAGTGAAAAAGATAAATATCGTCAATGATACACTCATGGAAGTAACCATGCTTATAGATGATAAATTGAAATCCATTATTCATAAAAATGCTATTGTTTCCATCGGTACCGATGGCCTGGTTGGAAATAAAGTGATGAATATTACGGCCGTCAAGCAAACATCCGCGATTGCAGAAAATGGGGACATATTAATTTCAAAGAAGCCTTTAGATACCGATGAAATGCTTAGAAAACTTGAAGTAACGAATAATGATATTGGTATTATTGCTGAAGAATTGAAGTTGACAACACAACGCCTTAATAACAGCAGTGCATTATGGACGATTTTAAATGATAAAGAATTACCACAAAATATAAGATTATCAGCAGGCAATATTCGCC
>Ga0105239_10006488_pt1 | contig 13566 bp, 14 predicted proteins | sample KBSC44metaG_FD_92761 | JGI IMG/M metagenome (GOLD analysis project Ga0105239, IMG submission 92761) | Corn rhizosphere microbial communities from Kellogg Biological Station, Michigan, USA - KBS C4-4 metaG | ecosystem: Host-associated > Plants > Roots > Rhizosphere > Soil | place: Michigan, USA... | reverse complement strand
TCAATATTTTTTTATGGCTAAAGCATCAGATGTTAAAAATGGAAATGTGCTTCGCTTTAACGGCGAATTAGTGCAGGTTGAAGAGTTTTTACACCGTACACCAGGTAACTTACGTGCATTTTATCAGGCCCGTATGCGTAACGTAAAATCGGGTAAATTGGTTGAATACCGTTTCCGTACCGATGAAGAGGTAGATATTGCCCGGGTTGAAACAAACGATTATCAATATTTATATGACGAGGGCGATTCATTGGTAGTAATGGATAACACTACTTATGATCAGCACAGCGTACCAAAAGCATTATTTGGCCCTGCGGTTAAGTTTTTAAAGGAAGGCATGAACGTGATTGTAGCTTTTGAAAGCGAAGAACCGATCATGGGTTCTATCCCGGGCTCGGCCGAACTGGAAATTACCTACACCGAACCGGCGGTTAAAGGCGATACTTCAAGCGGCGCCCTTAAAAACGCTACCGTTGAAACTGGTGCCGAGATCCGTGTTCCCCTGTTTATCAACATTGGCGACAAAGTAAAGGTAGATACCGCTACAGGCGCCTATGTTGAGCGTGTGAAAGCGTAAAGCAGAGCCCCTTAGCGCCCCCTGAAGGGGGAACTTTTGAATTGCATATTACATTTCAGTATAAAAAGGAAAGAGGCGCCATTTGGCGCCTCTTTCCTTTTTATATATTATAACTTTCCATATCCGCTCGCAATGACGCGGTGGTTAATCGCTCCCCCTTTAGGGGGAGCGGGGGGCCTAAAACTCCAGCTCCAGCAGCACCGGGCAATGATCTGAGTGCTTAGCCTCGGGTAAAATGGCGGCGCGTTTAATGTTGGCTTCCAGTTCGGTACTGACCATGGCATAATCAATACGCCAGCCTAAGTTTTTACCTCTTGCCCCTGCTCTGAAACTCCACCAGGTATAGTTATGTGGTTCTTTGTTGAGATGACGGAAGGTGTCGATAAATCCCCCTTCAATAAATTTCTCCATCCATTCACGTTCTTCGGGCAAAAAGCCGGAAGAGTTGGCATTTGATTTAGGGTTGTGAATATCAATAGGACGGTGACAGATATTATAATCGCCGCATATCACCAGCTTGGGGTACTGGCTTTTAAGCAGGGTAAGGTATCTGCCAAACTCATCTAAAAAGCGGTATTTAAACACCTGGCGCTCATCGCCGCTGGAACCCGAAGGGAAGTAAACGCTCATGACAGATACTTCATCAAAATCAACACGGATGCAACGGCCCTCGCGGTCAAAATCGGGGATGCCGCAGCCGTATTCAATATGTTTAGGTGTTTGTTTACTAAAGATGGCGGTACCGCTATAGCCCTTTTTCTCGGCCGGGAACCAGTAATGTTTGTAGCCCAGCTGATCAACCAGGCCAAGATCGGTCAGTACATCAGGTGTAGCCTTAATTTCTTGCAGACAAACCACATCGGCATCAGTAGCCTGTAACCATGCCAGCCAGTTTTTGTTGATAGCCGAGCGGATACCATTAACATTATAGGTAATTATTTTCATTTCGGATTTGGGATGTTCGATTTCGGAATTAGGATGCCAAAATACGATATTTTAGTTTTTACTTGATTCACCAGTAATTAAAAATCCGAAATCGAACATCCGAATTCCGATATCAGCGCAGGATTTTATCCAATTGGTTGCATTCCTTTTTGCTGAGTACTTCCACAGTCATGGGTACATCAGTTAGCGGCCGGTCACATTCATCTTTTTTTACGGCGGCGATACGGTCTACCATATCAAGGCCCGAAACTACTTCGCCATAAACGGTATAATTTTGGTCGAGGTGTGGTACGCCGCCCACAGATTTATACCATTCCCTTTGCCATGCCGGTATTTTGCGTCCCTTCAGGCGGTTTTTTTCTAATGTATCCAGCCGGCCATCGGTAAACCGTTTACCCTCGGTGATATAAAACTGGCACCCGCTCGACGCTTTTTTTGGATTTTCGTCACGTGCCGCTGCCAGTACACCACGCTTGTGGAAAAGACTGTCCCTGAATTCGGCAGGTACGGTATAACCCACGTCGCCATCACCCAGCTCCAACCCTGGTATCGCCTTTTTAGAGTCGGGATCGCCACCCTGGATCATAAAATTTTGTATCACCCTATGAAATAAAGTGCCGTTGTAAAAACCTTTTTTAGCCAGTTTTATAAAATTATCGCGGTGCAGGGGCGTTTCGTTATACAGGCGGATGATACAATCGCCATAGCTGGTTTTGATGCGCACGTATTGGTTTTTGGGTGGCCCGGCAAATGCAGCGACACTTAATAAAAGCAAACTTAGGGTAAGGAGTTTTTTCATATATCGTTAAGTTGGTTAGCGCTCGCAATGACGTTATCTTTTTACGTTTTTACGCTCTTTGCAGTGAAGCCGCAAAAGGCGGTTAATTCCCTTCCAGTTCCTCAAAATAATTAATCATCAACGATTTGAGGATCATTTCCTGTTCCAACAGGGTATAGTTGGGTATTACTTTAACTCTTTTCCAATGCGGCCAGCCATCCTGATCCAAACCTTCCAGCTCATAAAAACCCAGCATGCTAAAAAGGCGGCAATTGGCAATATGCATCAACTCTTCCTTTTGGCGTTTGCTGAATTTGCGTGGCCCCTGGCCAAGTTCCTGCACGCCAATTAAAAACAGCATCACTTTCAGATCGGGTTTTTCGTTATCAAAATCCTGGGCAATACGTTGCTGCAGCGCATCCCATTTCACATTAATTTCGGCAGGTCTCATGCCGGCAAAGATAAGAATAGTTCATAGTTGATGGTTCATGGATAATAGTAAAAGAGTAATGTCAAATAGTACGCATAACCTCTTACTATGAACTATTATCCATGAACTATGAACTTTTTCCCACATCCATGAACCATCAAGCATGAACAATAAATGATATAGTGTGCGATTATCATTAATGTTACAATGTTGCATTATTTTTAACATTTTATTAACTACTTTTGCATCATCTTTGTAAAAAGGTATTTTAAGGGTGAAAAAAAATAAATTACATATCCTATACTCCTGGCTATTACTCATTTGCTTTATAGCGGGTCAATATGTTGTTTATACTCACCAACACCTGCTTGCCAAAACAACCGGGACAGAATACGCCACTCATCATCACCATCAGCAACCGCAACAACAAACCCTTAAGGAAAAATGTTACCTGTGCGATGCCATGCATCATCAGGCCGCAGTTATTGATCAGGCATTTTATTTAATACCCCAGGTAGCTACATTGCATTTTTTTAAAGCCAGCGACTATGGTTTTGTAAGCATAGGCCTTGTGCTGGCTGCCGGACGTGCCCCCCCTGCACTTTCATAATATTAGTTTTTTTCTTGCAAAATAGCGCCACCATTGGTGTGGTATTTATTGATCCCCAAATTTTTTTATTATGAAATTAAAGCTAATTAGTAGCTTATTATTGCTTTTTATAGGTTTTTCTGCTTTTGCCAATGCCCATACAGTTACTACAAAAAAAGCAGCTGTTGAAGAGGCTGTAGGCACTTTAACCGGTACAGTTACCGATAAAACCGATGGCAAACCCGTTATTGGTGCTACCGTAAGCATCCCCGACTTACACACCGGCGCCATTACCGATGTAAATGGTAAATATGTGTTAAACCATGTGCCCCGCGGTGTTTACCTGGTACAGGTAAGTTACCTGGGTTATGCTACTTTTAATCAAAAGGTTGATCTTTCCAAAACATCGGTGTTTGATGTGAAGCTGCAAGCCTCGTCATTAGAAGCCGGTGAAGTTGTAGTAACAGGCGTAAGTAAGGCTACCGAAATAAAACGCAGCCCTGTGCCTATGGTAGCCGTTGGCAAAACCTACCTGGAACAGCGTGCTGCTTCTGGTAATATTATCGATCAGATTGCTAATTTGCCGGGTGTAAGCGCGGTTACAACCGGTCCAAACATATCCAAGCCGTTTATACATGGTTTGGGCTATAACCGGGTAATTACTTTACAGGATGGCATTCGCCAGGAAGGCCAGCAATGGGGCGATGAGCATGGTATTGAAGTTGATCAAAACTCGATTGACCGTGTGGAGATCATCAAAGGCCCGGCCAGCTTAACTTATGGGTCTGACGCTATTGGCGGTGTGGTTAACCTGATTACGCCCGCCCCGGTTCCCGAAGGTAAAATATTAGGTTCGGTGCAAGGTATTTATGGCACCAACCAGGGTTTACTCAACGGATCGTTCAGGTTACAGGGTAATCAGAACGGCCTGGTTTGGGGAACGGTAATATCGGCTAAAGAAGCCAAAAATTACCAGAACCAGCAAGATGGCCGGGTATACGCCACCGGTTATCAGGAAAAAGACGCCAGTGTAATGGTGGGCCTCAATAAATCATGGGGTTACTCTTATTTTCATGCTTCTGTTTTTGATGATAAACAGGATATCCCGGATGGCAGCCGCGATTCGCTTACCCGTCAATTCACCAAGCAAATAAGTGAAGATGGCGCTACTGCTATCGTTCCGGAATCTGAACTGAACACCTACCGCATACCGACCCTACATCAACGCGTTCAGCTTTACCGCATCTATAACAACAGTAACTTTATTTTAGGCAATGGCAACCTGCTGGTTAACCTGGGCTACCAGCTTAGCCACAGGCGTGAGTATACCCACCCTGAGTATGGTGATATCCCAGGCTTAAACCTGCACCTGCATACTTACACCTATGATATTAAATACAACTTTAACATTGGTAATGATTATGAAACCACATTTGGTGTAAATGGTCAGTATGGTAAAAATACTATTGATGGCGCCACCGATTTCCCTATCCCAGCGTACCATCAATTTGATATCGGACCTTTCTTTGTGATCAAGAAAAGCTTTGGCAAACTGGATCTGTCTGCCGGCGCCCGTTTTGACTCACGCTCCTTCACGGGTAATGCTGCTTATGTGGATACTATTGGTGGCCCGCATGGCTTTCCGCAATTATATACCGGGCCAAACCCTGCCACCGCGCCAAATGTGGCATCACAGTTTGATGCGCTTAGCAAAACCTTTACAGGCTTTTCAGGAAGCTTTGGAGCAACCTACAATGTATCTGATCAGTTTTTGGTTAAGGCTAATCTTGCCCGCGGTTTCAGGGCGCCAAGTATTGCCGAACTATCCGCCAATGGCCCCGACCCTGGCTCGCAGATCTATCACGTAGGCGACAAGAATTTTAAACCGGAGTTCAGTTTTCAACAGGATATCGGCGCGTTTTTAACATTGCCAAATATCTCGGCCAGTGTGGAGTTGTTTAACAATGAAATTTCCAACTACATATTCCAGCAACAGGAGCTAAATCCCGATGGCAGCCCGGTGATCACCCAAGGCTATAACACTTTTACCTATGTACAAAGCAAAGCCCGTATATACGGTGGCGAAGTTAATGTTGACTTACACCCACTGCCTTGGTTGCACTTTGAAAACTCGCTGAGCTTAACTTACGGCGAAAACAAAGGAAATGGCGGTCCGGTAGCCGATAGCTTAAAATATCTGCCATTCATACCACCATTGCATACCCACTCAGAATTGCGCGGCAATTTTAACGGTGGCTTCGGCGACTTTAAAAACCTGTACGTTTTTGTTGGCTTTGACCATTACAGCGCCCAAAACCGTTTCTTTGCCGCTTACGGTACCGAAACAGCAACAGCAGGTTACAATCTGTTAAGCGCAGGGTTTGGTGGCAACATTGTTAACAAGGCCGGTCAGCCGGTGCTTAAATTGTTTATTGAAGGTACCAACCTGGCTAATGTAAATTACCAGTCAAACATGAGCAGGCTTAAATATTTTGGCAATCCTACCGCTCCCGATGGTATCAATCATGGTATTTTTAATATGGGCCGTAATATCAGCTTTAAGGTGGTTGTTCCGTTTGGTTTCAACACCGGTAAAAAATCATCATAAGTTAATTTATCCCTAATTAATGAAAAGGTCCTGCTGGTAAAGCGGGGCCTTTTTTGTTGAGAGTCGACTCACCCCGACATCGCTGTGCTCGTCACCCCTCTCTCCGCGAAGCGGAGAGAGGGGATTTTATACTTTTATTTTCTCTACCCTCTTTCCGCCGCAGGCGAAGAGAGGGCGGTCCAGCGAAGCGTAGACCGGGTGAGCCGATATGCGCCTTGCCTTTTACATCATAATTTTTCGTCCCCTAAGGGTCTCCTGAAAGGGATCTTGGGGCTGCTTGTGAACTAAGTTTTATTTGCTTTTTTCTTTCTACCCAAGGAATAGCCCTTAGCGGCAATTGAGCGCTCTGCAACAACGCTCCCCATACTCATAATGACTTTTTCCTGACCCAGTCCTTTAAACATTTATAACCCTCGCCCGTATTAACATCATGCGTTTAAAAATCATACTGCTATTCACTATACTTACCCTGTCCGCCGCTGTATATGCACAGTCGGATACCCTTTCCATCACGCTCGAAAATGTAAAATATCCCTACCCGGTAAGTTTTATGCCTATCAAGGTAGAAGGGCAGGATATCCGGATGGCCTACATGGATGTGAAACCGGCCAATGCTAATGGCAAAACCGTGGTATTGTTTCACGGTAAAAACTTCGGTGGTTATTACTGGACAAACGTGATCCAGGCCCTTACCGCCAAAGGCTATCGCGTCATAGTGCCCGATCAGATCGGCTTCGGCAAATCGTCAAAAGCTATTATCCATTACAGCTTTCACCAGTTGGCCCGCTTTAATAAAAACCTGCTCGATACTTTGGGTGTGCAGAAAGTAACCATCCTGGGCCACTCCATGGGTGGTATGCTGGCTACCCGCTTTACACTCATGTATCCCGACCGGGTGGAAAAATTATTGCTGGAAGACCCAATAGGTCTGGAAGATTACCGCACGTTTGTGCCCTATCAAAGTGCCGAAGATGATTATAAAACGGAGTTGAAAACCACATTTGAATCTGTAAAGAAATATTACCAGACATCGTACTTTACCAGCTGGAAACCGGAGTATGATTACCTGGTGAAAATAGGCTCGGGCGTAAGCAAAAGCGCCGACTTTCCGCGATATGCTAAAGTAGTCGCGCTTACTTTTGAAATGATTTACGAGCAGCCGGTTTGCTATGAGTTTGGGTTGATCAAAGTACCCACCGTATTGTTTACCGGTAAAGAAGACAAAACCATTGTAGGCAAAGGCCTGTTAACCGATGCCGAAAAAGCAAAACACGGGCAATATAAAATACTGGGCCCCGAAACAGCTAAAAAGATTCCCGGCTGTAAGCTCATTGAATTTGATAACTGCGGCCATATACCACACATTGAAGTGCCCGAAAAGTTTTTAAAGGCGCTGGATGATAATATTTAGTAAGTGGTGATTTATAAGGTCAAAGTATTTAGGTATTTTTGGAGAAGAAAACCCCCTTTTGTCATGCTGAACGTAGTGAAGCATCTATTATACAATAGGCAATGAGAAGAATAGATCCTTCGTTCCTCAGGATGACAAACATTTTAAAATAGTCAATTAGCGTGTTAATAACAGTACAATCCCTGGCAGATCTGCCTGCCGTCGCCGAAGCCATCATAGCCCATGCGGGCAATAACCGGATATTTCTTTTTTATGGTGATATGGGAGCCGGCAAAACCACATTGATCAAAAGCCTGTGCAGTTTTTTAGGCACTGAAGATACGGTCACCAGCCCAACGTTTGCTATTGTGAACGAATATCAAAGACCGGAAGATAAAATTTACCATTTTGATTTTTACCGGCTTAAAGATCAAACAGAAGCGCTGGATATGGGTTATGAAGAATACTTTTATGCCGGTGCTTACTGCTTTATTGAATGGCCCGAAAAGATACCCGATCTGCTGCCAGATCATTATACCCGCATCAATATAAAAGCCGTAAATAATGGTTTGCGAGAGGTTAATATGGAAAATGTATGAGCGAATGTGTAGATGTGCAAATAACTAAAACGATCGTCATTGCGAGCGATAGCGTGGCAATCCCAAACTATACAGAGCGACTCTGTAAATCGGGGATTATTAATGTGTTATTGTTTTTATCGGGATTAATGAGCTCCTTTCAGTCGGTTGTCCACGTCGTTCCTCCTCGCAATGACGTTTTTTTTCGTTTTTTAGAAAACTTCTGCGATATGAAAAATCACTAATTCAATAAATCAGTAATTCAATAATTAATCCAAATCAGTAATTCAATAATTATTTTTATCTTCATCAGCCACAATTAAAACATCATGAGTTCAGGGATATACAGTGGGTTTTCTGACGTTGCCAAACAGGCAATGATGCAGCCTCAGGAGTCGATGCTGGAGGTTAAGAGCAAAAAGAACAAGTTATACATCGGCATTCCAAAAGAGGTATCTTTCCAGGAAAACCGTATTCCCTTAACCCCGCTTTCGGTTGCTTTATTGGTTAATAACGGGCACGATGTTATTTTAGAAAGCAATGCCGGGCAGGCAGCCAATTTTTCTGATAAAGATTACAGCGAACAGGGTGCGCGTATTGTTTATGATACCAAATCTGTTTATCATGATGCCGATATCATCATTAAAATAGCTCCGCCGGTAATGGCCGAAATTGAGCTCATGAAGCCCGGACAAATACTGATATCGGCCTTGCAGCTGGCTACCCTGAAGGCTGAGTGCCTGCATGCCATGATGGCCAAAAAAATCACGGCGCTGAGTTTTGAACATCTGCGCGATGAGGGCAATACCCTGAGCGTGGTACGCGCCATGAGCGAAATTGTAGGCGCCACATCTATATTGATAGCGGCCGAGTATTTGAGTAATGTATTTGACGGCAAAGGCCTGATGCTGGGCGGTATTACTGGCGTACCCCCTACCGAAATTGTGATACTGGGTGCTGGCACCGTTGGCGAATATGCTGCCCGCACAGCTATATCTCTGGGTGCCGAGGTGAAAGTTTTTGATCCATCGATATATAAACTGCGCCGCCTGCAAAATAACATTGGCAGCCGGGTTTTTACCTCGGTAGTGCAGCCTATCGTGCTCGAAAAAGCCATTACCACCTGTGATGTAGCCATTGGCGCCATGCGGGCCGAAGACGGGCGCAGTCCGTGTATTATTTCTGAAGCTACGGTAAGCCGCATGAAGCGCGACTCGGTGATCATTGATGTGAGTATCGATCAGGGCGGTTGTTTCGAAACCTCCGAGGTTACCAACCACACCCATCCAGTGTTCCGTAAGCACGATGTTATCCATTATTGTGTACCCAATATAGCCTCGCGAGTGGCCCGTACCGCCACTTACGCCCTTACCAATATATTCGCGCCCATACTGCTGGATATCGGTGACCAGGGCGGTATTAAAAACGTGATATGGCAAAAATCGGGCGTGCGTAACGCAGTATATATTTATCATGGACACCTCACCAATAAACATATTGGCGAGCGTTTCACTATCCCTTGTAAAGATCTGGATCTGCTTATCGTATCGCACCGGTAAACCCTATCCTATGCATCGTTTTATCATAGTACTGATTTTTGTTTTAACCGGTATAAGTGCCAGTGCGCAGCATTATAAGTACATTGATAGCACCAAAATAAGCGGCCCTGCGTGGTACAAAAAACAAGTAAAAACCAATCCCGATAAACAGCTGGTCGAGATTAGGCGGTACATCCCGCAGATAGCGCTGGACATCCGTTACGCTACCACCAATAATTTTATGCACAGGCGTATGTATCAGCAGGCAAAAGCCTATGCTCGCCTGCCTGTGGTAAAAGCATTACAACTGGTAGAAACCGATCTGCAAACCCGTGGCCTCGGTCTTAAAATTTATGATGCTTATCGCCCCTATTCGGTTACGGTTAAATTTTATGAAATGACCCCGGACACCAATTTTGTGGCCAACCCGCGCAGGGGATCCAAACATAACAGGGGTTGTGCTGTGGATTTGAGTTTGATTGACCTGAAAACAGGAAAGGAGCTGGATATGCCTACCCCGTTTGACAGCTTTAGCAAAAAGGCCGCGGCCAATTATCCCACCCTCAGCAAAAAACAGCTGGAGAATCGCGAATTATTAAAAACAATAATGCAGGCCAATGGCTTTACCGTATTGAAAACGGAGTGGTGGCATTATGATTTTAACGGCTGGGCCGGTTATGAATTGTTGGATGTTCCGTTTTCGGGACTATAGGATTTTGGGGGTAAGGATTTATGAAGCAAGAACTTTTGGATTTTTGGAACAAAGAGCCGGAATAGGAAAAGATTTTCCCTGTCCTTATTCCTTGCTCTCCAAATCCTTGTTCCAAAGTTCCCAAATCTAAAAGTCTCCAAATCTCAAAGTCCCAAAGAAGGCATTAAAATTGCTACGCTTTGGTTCGATGCATCAATTAAATAGGCGCAAATGAAACTTTTTGGTAAAGAACGTTTAAAACGATTGTGGAAAATACTGGTAGCTACTTTTAGTGGCTTCATCAACGATAATGGCTTAAAACTAAGCGCGTCATTGGCTTATTACACCATTTTTTCCATCGCGCCCCTGCTCTTTTTGCTTATCGCAGTAGTTGGTTTAATTCCTATTGCCAAAACAGATACACTATATCAGCAAATAGGTACCTATGTTGGTGCCGATGCAGCCAACCAGATTCACAGTACGGTAGCCAGCCTTAAATTAAACGGGAAGAGTGGCTTTGGTTTTGCTATAGGTATTGTTACCTTATTGGTAGGTGCAAGCAGCATATTTGTAGAGATACAAGACTCGCTAAACATCATCTGGAGAGTAAAGGCAAAGCCCAAAAGCGGCTGGATCAAACTGCTCCGGAACCGTTTTGTGTCATTTTCATTGATCATTAGTTTAGGTTTTTTGCTGCTGGCATCGTTGCTGGTTAATTTTATTATAGACGCTGTAGGATCCAAAATAGAGGAGCTTTTGCCTGCCTTAAAGTTTACTAAATTATTGGTACAAGGTATTAACCTGGGCGTAACGTTAATGGTGATCTCCATTTTGTTTGGCATCATATTTAAGTTTTTGCCCGATGTGAAGATCAAATGGAAGGATGTGCGTAGCGGCGCGTTTTTTACAGCCTTGCTGTTTATGCTGGGGCAGTATCTCATCGGTTTGTATATTCAATATACGGCGCAGGGATCGGTATATGGCGCTGCGGGCTCGCTCATCGTTATCCTGGTGTGGATCTATTATACATCGGCCATACTATACATCGGCGCGGAGTTTACCCAGGTTTATGCCGAAGCCAGCGGCAGCCATATTGAGCCAGCGGAGTACGCCGTACATGTACAGCAAACCGAGGTAGAGCGGCACGTAAAAGAACTACCCGCCCAAAACCCGGAGCTGCTGAAGAAAAGTAAAGAGCTGGAAAACAAGGGGTAAAAAGGATGGCAATGGCCTGTTGACTCAATAATATTTTTCATGGCCTTTTACTTATGTAACATATGGCAAATATGACCATGGCGAACACTGCTACTATAGCAATGATCAAAGTTGTTTTTTCTGTCATTGTTTTATGGTTTTGACGTGATTGGTTAATATTCCTGAAGGCGATAAACAAGCCGATCAGCGCAGTTGTCAGTCCTATTATTGCTGTAGATAAATCTATAATTGTCTTCATACCGATATATTATGTTTTGGCGGGTTTTATCAAAAGTCAAATAATTCCAATGTCGTTTATAGCCGGATGATAGCTGGTTGAAAGCTTTGCTCGCAGCATAAAAACATTGTGGGTTACATCTATAAGATAAATTATTATGTTTTCGTCTTAAAATGATGAGTCCAAAAGGGCTAAAAACGATCGTTTTATGACTTAAATGGCCTGTTAATTGGTAGTATGTTGAAGTTTTTATTTCTGATATACAGCTTTTTAGATTTTTTTTTAAAAAAATCAGGATTATTTGAAAACGAGGGAATATTTATAAGAAATGCATAACCCAGCCGTGTCTTCTTCCCCGTCAGCAGATAGGCCTTTTTAATTATTGAATTACTGAGTTATTGAATTATTGATTAAAACAACCTTTTCCTTCCCCGTCAGCAGATAAGCTTCGGGCGAAAGCGGGCAGAACAATGGTGGACTGTGCGGTTGCTGGGGCATAGCAAGTTTTTGCTGAAGCGCAGGGAAACGAGCGAATGAAATAGGGCAAAATAATTGCAGCCCGTGGTTCTGCCTGGTTTGCCGGGCAAAAGCCCTGAGCGCAAAGAAGCCTATCTGCTGAAAGCCCTTTGGTTACTTTGTGGCTACAAAGTAAAGGCCCTCCCGCGGCCAAGAGCGGGTATACGCCAGTCAATCATATGCTATCACCCTACCCAAACCCCTTCACACGATATTCACATTTTATTCGTAAATTCGTATATTAATTTATTTTAATAAAAAAATGGAAACTAAAGATCCTGAATACGTTTATAAAAACGTAATACAATTAAACGAAACGGATGCATCACGTAAATTCATAGCCAATGTGTTTTTATGGATGTTTGTGGCATTGGGCCTTTCGGCAGTCTGTGCATTCTTATTTTCTCAGAATCAGGCCCTGCTTAATATGCTTATCGATCCTGTCACTGGTCGTAATACAGGTTTAGGTACTATTACGATGTTTGCACCGCTTGCATTCGTGTTAATCATCTCTTTTGGCTTTAACCGGTTATCCTACGGGGTTTTAGCGTTCTTGTTTATTGCTTTTTCGGCAATAATGGGTATTAGCTTAAGCTATATACTGTTGGTTTTTACGGCAGGCTCGGTTTTAGGTGTGTTTATCACTACATCGGTAGTATTTGGTGTAATGGCCATCGCCGGTTATACAACAAATACCGATTTGACCAAATATGGCCCAATCCTGATGATGGGACTGATTGGTATTATCGTAGCATCTTTATTGAATATGTTTATGCACAGCAGTGGCTTAGATTATGTCATTAGCTATGTAGGTGTAGCTGTATTTGTAGGTTTAACCGCTTATGACGTACAGAAACTAAAACGTATTGGCGCAGGTTTGGAATACGGTGATGCATCGGCTTCAAAAATGGCATTGATGGGTGGCTTAACTTTATATCTGGATTTCATCAATCTTTTCCTGATGATCCTGCGCTTATTCGGCAGAAGAAGATAATAGCCAGAAAACATATTTTTATACAACAGCCCGGTTCTTTGCAAAAAGAACCGGGCTGTTTAGTTAAAGTCCAGATAAGCACAAAACCGACCGTTCGGTATTTCGCTCTTTTATGGTCAATCATTTAATACTTTTTAAACTTTCCAAAACGGGCAAAAATTTTGTTAAAAAGTGTTAAAACAGCGTTAAAACTTTGTTAAAGTGATCAAAAAACAAGCGTTTTTACTTCGTTTTTGATTAAAAAATGTTAAAATTTAAGGTTTAAAAAGTTTTCCCGGACACGTAATGGCGGGATTTTAGTAGCATAACTCCTCTATACCTCATGCTAAATATTCATGCAATTGTAAACACGTATAAAGTACACCATTGGAGGAGGTAAAACTATTGCATATTAAAGCTTTATTGTGCACCTTTGCATTGCTTATAGAGAAAGGCGGAGGGATTAGACCCTGCGATGTCTTAGCAACCTGTACCATACAAGGTGCTACATTCTACTCAAC